>Ga0156229_1238_pt1 | contig 21697 bp, 20 predicted proteins | sample RifCSPlowO2_12_FD_116156 | JGI IMG/M metagenome (GOLD analysis project Ga0156229, IMG submission 116156) | Betaproteobacteria bacterium RIFCSPLOWO2_12_FULL_66_14 | reverse complement strand
CGAATGGATCCATGGGTTGAAATCGTCCCTTCGCATAGGCCATCTGCACTTCCCACAAGCTGATGGCCGACAAGCGCAGCTCCCCGTTGCCGGCCAGCTCATCGAGCGCCATCCGTTCACGAGTGGACAAACGGCCCGTGCCGGCCAGCCACCACACCCATACATGGGTGTCCAGGAGCGCTGCCACTAAAGACCCTTGATGTCCCGTTCGGACACAAACGTCTCTTCAGGCTCGGCGAGCCACTGCGCTCGCCCCCTCAGGCGCTCCCAAGGCTTCACGCCGGGTGCGCCTGCCTGCTGGACCGGCGCCTCGAGCTGCGCCACGGGCCTTCCCCTGCGCGTGATGGTCACGCTCTTGCCGGTCTTCTCGACCCGGCGAATGATCTCCAGGCAGCGCTGCTTGAATTCGGTGACTGAAATGTCCATTTTTCAATTCTAGATGGCCATTTGTACCGGGGCAAGAGGCCCGTCAGTCATCCGGCGGCAACGGGCGCTTTCGGCGGATTACGGCGCATAGCGCCTGAATCCGCCCTACGAAGCTACGAAGCGAATCGCAGGCCCAGCTGCAGCAGCTCATCCCAGGCATCGCCCATGGCGACGCCCTTGGCGATGCGGTCGATGCGCGCGGCGTGCGATAGCGCCTCGAGCAGCGCGTTTCGGCTGACCTGTCTCGCGGCGCGCCCCACCAGCGTCTGGCGCGGCTCGCCCCAGATGCGATTCTCGCGGCACAGCTCCGCGAGCGGCCGGCCGGCGGCGAGCCCTTCCTGAATGCGCGCGATGGCACGGATTTCTTCGGCCAGGATCCAGACGATGCGCGGCGGCGCCTCGCCCTCGGCGCGCAAGCCCTCGAGCATGCGAACGAGCCGGGCCGGGTCGCCCGAGAGCACGGCTTCGCTCAACTGACCGGCGTCGTAGCGCGCGACATTGAGCACGGCCGCGCGCACTTCGTCGAACGGCAGCGCGCCTTCAGGCAACAGCATGGCGAGCTTCTGGATTTCCTGGTGGGCGGCCAGGAGGTTCCCTTCCACCGAATCGGCGAGGAACGCGAGCGTCTCCTTGTCCGCACGCTGTTTCTGCCGCGCCAGGCGTCCCGCAATCCATTCGGGAAGCCGCGCGCGCTCCACCGGCCAGACGTCGACGACGACGCCGGCACGGGAAAGGGCCGCGAACCAGGACGCAGCCTGGTCGCGTTTTGCCAGCCGCGGCAGGCTGACCACCAGCAGCGTATCGGGGGGCAGGGCGTTGCAGTACGCTTCTATCGCCTGCGCGCCGTCGGGGCCGGGTTTGCCCGAAGCAATGCGCAGCTCGATGAGCTTCCGATCGCCGAAAAGCGACAGCGACGCGCCGGCGGCGCCCAGCTCACCCCATTTGAAGCCGCGCTCGGCGACGAGCACGCTTCGCTCGGTAAACCCCGCTTTGCGCGCCCGTGCGCGGATGGCGTCGGCCGCTTCCAGCGCGAGCAGCGGTTCATCGCCGTGGATGGCATACAGCGGCCCCAGCTGGCGGGCGAGATGCGATTCCAGTTGTTCGGCCCGGACCGAACTCATGCGCTTCAGGCGAGCGGGGACAGCCGCGCGGCGGCGAGACGGCGCATGATCTGCTGCACCATGTCGGTCTGCATGTCGCGGTACAGCAGCGCCTCTTCGGATTCCTTGGCGAGCACCTCCTCGCCGAACGATATGTCGCGCGTCAGCACGATTTCTCCGGGCGCAAGCCAGGTCTGCCCCTTGCCGTCATGAACGCGGAAAGTCACACGGTAGCGCAACTGGAACTCGCGCACGCGTCCCGAAGTGTCCAGAGTCAGGATGACTTTCTCACGCGATTCGTTCGCGACTTCGAAAACCGCCTCGGCACGCGCAGGCTCGTCCACCAGCCGGGTCGGCGTGCCTGCCCGGATGCTGCGCCTCAGCTCGGCGAGCAGCGGCGAGTTGCCCGGCACATGGAGCGTTGAGAAAGGCAGCGTCGTCTCGCCGCGCAGCTGAAAGCCGCACGCGGCAGCGGCGAACGCGGCGAGGAGCAGGGCGAGGAAATGGCGCCTCATACCACCACGTTCACCAGCCGGCCCGGCACCACCACGACGCGCTTCACCGGCTTGTCGCCGGCGTGGCGCTTGACCGCTTCGTGGCCGAGAGCAAATTGCTCCAGCTCTGTGGTGCTCGCGTCCGCGGGCACGCGGAGCTTGCCGCGCATCTTGCCCGCAATCTGCAGCACGAGCTCCACCTCGTCCTGGGCGAGCGCCTCAGCGAGCGGCTGCGGCCAGGCGGCCTCGAGGATGTCTTCGCCGTAACCGAGCTCGCGCCACAAGTTATGACAGATGTGCGGCGTGATGGGCGAAAGCACGCGCAGCAGGATCGACAGGCCTTCCTCCGCGAGCTCCGCATGGAGCACCGCCGGATCGCGCGGCGCCGCCTTCAGCGCATTGAGCATTTTCATGCAGGCCGAAGCGACGGTGTTGTACTGGAAGCGGCGCATGTCGTAGTCGGCCTGCCTCAGGTTGAGGTGCACTTCACGCCTCGCCGCCGCGAGTGCTTCGGGCAGTTTCACCCGGCCGAGCTGGCGCTCCGCGCTCAGCTTTGGCTTTGCCGACGCGTGGTAATCCGCCGCAAAGCTCCACAGCGAGCGAAGAAACCGGGCTGCGCCGTCCACGCCCGCATCCGACCACAACAGCGTCATTTCCGGCGGGCTGGTGAACATCATGAAAAAGCGCGCCGTGTCCGCGCCGTAGGCCTCGACCAGCTGCTGCGGATCGACACCGTTATTCTTCGATTTGGACATGGTGCCGATGCCGTCGGACTCGACCGGCAGGCCGTCGGCACGCAGCACCGCGCCGGTCCGCCGGCCCGACTCGTCCAGCTGGATGTCGGCGTCGGCGGGGTTGAAATAGCCGATGCGCCCTTCGGCGCCCTTGCGATAGAAGATTTCGTTCAGCACCATGCCCTGCGTGAGCAGTTTGGTGAACGGCTCGTCGAAATTGACCAGCTTCAGGTCCCGCATCATGCGGGTCCAGAAGCGCGAATACAGAAGGTGCAGGATCGCGTGTTCGATGCCGCCGATGTACTGGTCCACCGGCAGCCAGTATTTCACCCGCTCGTCGACCATCGCCTTCGCCTGGTCGGGGCAGGCGTAGCGGATGTAATACCAGGACGAATCCACGAACGTGTCCATGGTGTCGGTTTCGCGCCGCGCCGGGTGAGCGCACCTGGGGCAGGTGCAGGCGAGAAAGTCTTCGCGTTTGTTAAGCGGGTTGCCGGTGCCGTCCGGCACGCAGTCTTCGGGCAGCACCACCGGCAACTGATCATCGGGCACCGGCACCTCGCCACAGACCTCGCAGTGAATGATGGGGATGGGCGTGCCCCAGTAGCGCTGCCGGGAGATGCCCCAGTCGCGCAGCCGCCAGGTGACCCGCTTGTCCCCCAGCCCCTTTGCCTTCAGGTCGGCGGCGATGGCATCGACCGCCTGCGGGTAGCTCAGGCCGTCGTACTTGCCCGAGTTCGTGCACACCCCGTAATCGGCGTACCAGTCCTGCCAGGCGTCGGTGGAGTACGGCCGGCTTTCGACGTCGATGACCGGCTTGATGGGCAGGCCGTATTTCTTGGCGAAGGCGAAATCGCGCTCGTCGTGTGCCGGCACGCCCATGACCGCGCCTTCGCCGTAAGTCATCAGGACATAATTGCCGACCCATACCTGGACCTTTTCGCCGCTCACGGGATGGGTGACGTACAAGCCCGTGGGCATGCCCTTCTTCTCGAGCTGTGCCAGATCGGCTTCCATGACCGAGCCGCGCTTGCATTCGTCCACGAACCGCGCGAGCTCGGGATCGTGCCGGGCGGCGTATGTTGCAAGCGTGTGCTCAGGCGCGACCGCACAGAAAGTCACGCCCATCAATGTGTCGGCGCGGGTGGTGAACACGCGCAAGACCTTGTTTTCGCCGTTCAACGTATAGGGAAAACCGATGTTGACCCCGTGGCTCTTGCCGATCCAGTTGGCCTGCATGGTCTTCACGCGCTCCGGCCAGCCCGGCAGTCCCTCCAGACCGGCGAGCAACTCCTCGGCGTAGGCGGTGATGCGCATGTAGTACATCGGGATTTCACGCTTTTCCACCAGCGCCCCGGTGCGCCAGCCGCGCCCGTCGATCACTTGCTCGTTGGCGAGCACCGTGCGGTCCACCGGGTCCCAGTTCACCACGCCCGTCTTCTGGTACACGAGGCCCCGCTCCAGCATGCGCAGAAACAGCCATTGGTTCCATTTGTAGTACTCGGGCCTGCAGGTGGCGACCTCGCGCGCCCAGTCGATGGCGAAACCGAGCGCCTGCAGCTGCTTCTTCATGTAGGCGATGTTGTCGTAGGTCCACTTCGCGGGGGGGACCCGGTTCTCCATTGCCGCGTTTTCGGCCGGCAGGCCGAACGCGTCCCAACCCATGGGCTGCAGCACGTTGTAACCCTGCATGCGGTGGAACCGGGTCATGACGTCGCCGATGGTGTAGTTGCGCACGTGGCCCATGTGCAGCTTTCCCGAGGGGTAGGGGAACATGGACAGGCAATAGAACTTGGGCCGACCGCCCGGTCGCGCCTCCTCCAGTGCGCGGAAGGAATCCTTCTCGCGCCAGTAGGTCTGGGCTTCGCTTTCGATTTTTTCCGGGTGATACAGGGATTCCATGGGCCGCAGCCTGGACAAAAGCATGAATTATAACCGTGCGGGTCGCGCCGACCCTGCGTCCAGAGGCCGGGGAAACGACCATGGGCGCGCTTTCCAAGGCGGCAGCCGCGCGCGTCACGCCGGCTTCACGGCATCAATACATCCATTGGCTGGCGAAGGTGTAGATTAACGGTGTAGATTAACGTGGGCCTTATTCGAGGGAGGTGTGCCATGGCAATCGAAGTCAGTCGGGCGGAAGTCTGGGCAGCGACCATCGACGATCGTGTCGGCGCAACGTCGGAAAAGCTCGATGCGCTCGCCAAAGCAGGGGCGAATTTCGAGTTTCTGCTGGCGCGCCGCTCACCGGAGGAGCCGGGCAAAGGCCTGCTGTTCGTGGCGCCGGTCAAAGGCGCGAAGCTGATGCGGGCGGCGCGGGAGGCGGGCTTCGAGAGGAGCGACGAAATCCATTCGCTGCGCATCGAAGGCCCGGACAAAGCCGGCGTCATCGCCAGCGTGACGCGCGCACTGACGGATGCCGGCATCAGCTTCAGGGGCCTGTCGGCTGCAGCCGTCGGCCGGAGATTCGTCGCCCACCTGGCGGTGGACTCCGCCGACGACGCGAAGAAAGCGACCAGCGCGCTGAAGAAGCTGCGCTGAGGCGGCGCCCGGCAGAACCTGCCGCCGCTACAGCGGCGCGCTGAAGGGCATGTGGCGCGAGCCACCCATGAGGGTGATGAAATCCCGCGTCTTCATGTGCACCAGCGTCTCGTGGTCGCCTGCTTCGAAATAGATGTCCGGGCGCTCCATCAGGCTGTCGTCCCAGATGGTTTCCATGCCGTAGACGCAGCCCAGGGGCGGGATGGCGCCCAGGGCGCAGTCGCCGAACACCGTCTTCAGCTCAGCCTCGCTCGCCAGCCGGACCGGGCGGCCCATGCAGTCGCGCAACGCGCTGAGGCTTACCCGGTGAGACGCCGGGAGCACCGCCATGACGCGCTGGGCGTCATCTTCCAGCACCACCGCCTTGGCCAGACTGTCCGCGGGCACGTGCGAAGCACGGGCCGATTCGATGCTGGTGTTGCTGTGCGGGTGGTTCACCACGTCGTAGGTAACCGGGTGGGCGCCGAGATACTGGGAAACCTTGCTTGCCATTCCCATGGAAGTCTCCTGTTGGATAGGACTCTTCACTTCCCATTATAGGAATCCCGGCAGGGTTTAAAAGCGGCTTGAACGCTCGACGGAGGTGGCCCGTGCGTGCCCTTCGCCGTTCTCGATGTAATGCAAATGTAATGTTGCCACGGCCGTACCTCAGCGCCCGGGCCAAGTGGTTCGATCTTTCAGACCGTCCCTAGCGGGCGCGGGCGCGTTCCACTTTGACGCCGGCCCTTTCGGCTATTGCATACCAGCGCAACGATTCCTGGTAGTCGCGGCCGACGTCGCCTTTGCCGTTGCTGTAGATGTCGCCCAGCAGCTTGGCGGCCTGGCCGCTGCCGTTGCGCGCGGCATCGCGGTAGAACTTCACCGCCGCACGCACATCCCCGCTGCTTTCCGCGCTCTCGCCCTTCTTGAGCAAAGCGGCAGCGACATCCAGCGTGGCGACTTTTTCGCCCGCGGCGGCTTGCTTGGCGGCTTTCTCCACGGCCTTGGCCGCCGCCGCTACAGCTCCGATCCCTTTTTCCACTGCCAGTTTCTGCGCTGCGGCGGCCTTCTCGGCGGCTGCCTTTTCGGCCGCCGCTTTTTCCGCCGCGAGTTTCTCTGCCGCGGCCTTTTCGGCCGCCGCCTTTTCGGCCGCGGCCTTTTCGGCCGCCGCTCTTTCGGCCGCCGCGCGCTGCTCGGCCGCCTTCTCGGCCGCGGCTTTCTGCGCCGCCCTATCGGCTGCGGCGCGCTGCTCGGCTGCCGCCTTTTCGGCCGCCGCCTTTTCGGCCGCCACCTTTTCCGCCGCGACTTTTTCAGCCGCCCGCTTCTCCTCGATGGCCGCCTTCTCCCCCGCCGCCTTCTTCTTCGCCAACTCGGCCTCTTGCTTCGCCTTGAGGCCTTCGAGTTGTTCCTGCTGCTTCTTCACCAGCTCGGCCTGCTTCTGGGCCTCGGCTTCGCGCTTCTTGACCAGCTCCGCCTGCTTCTGCAACTCGGCCTCACGCTGGCGCGCAACCTCGGCCATCTGACGCTGCTTCTCGACGTCGCCGGCCGCCTTGGCCTCGGCCTCCATCTGCCGAGCCCTGTCCAGCTCCCTCATCATTTCCTGCTCGCGCTCCTTCGCCGCCAGCAACTGGGCATTGGCCTGCTTGGCCTGATCGAGCATCTTCGCCAGTTCTTCCGGGGTAAGCGTCGGGACGGGCTTCAGCGCGATATAGACGATGAAGACTATCGCGACGATCACGGCGATCGCGATCGTAACGATCGGTCCACGCTTTTTCTTCGCCACTTCCTTCTGGATCCGTGTGGCTTCCTCTTCGCGGTGCTTCGCCAGCGCTTCGCGCTCCTGCATCTCGCGTTCGCGCTGGGCGAGCTTCGCTTCGAATTCCGCTTTTGCCTTCGCCTCCGCCTCGGCGCGCTCCTGCTCTTCCTGCTGGCGCTTCGCCTCGGCTTCGGCAGCGCGCTGCTGGAATTCGGCTTCACGCTTGGCAAGCTCCGCTTCGAGCTTGGCTTTCTCCTCGGCCAGCTTCGCTTTGGCCTCGGCTTCGCGGCGCGCCGCCTCCTCGATATCGCGCTTTTCGGCCTCGGCTGCCTGCGCAGCCCGGGTGGTGCTGTCCTCGCTCGCCTGGCCGCGCAACTTCGCCATCTTGCGCTTCGCGAGCGCCGTATAGATGCCGTTCGGGAACTGCTCAACGTACAGCTCGAAGTCGTTCGGATCGTCACCATCCTTTATGGCGCGCCAGAACTCGAGATCCATCTCCTGCGCCGCCGTGGCCTGGGCCGCGCGCCCGCCCGTTGAATCGGCCGCCGCCCCGGCGAGCTTTGCAGCGGGCCGTCCCCCGGCGGGGAGCGGCGGCGCGCCGATGAGCGTCGCGTCGTCGCTCGGAGCGAAGCCAACGACGGTCTTTTCCTCGTCCTCCGGAGCCTTGCCCTCGAGCGCTCTCTTCAGGGCGATGCCCAGCTCTTGCGCGGTCTGGAAACGGTCCTTGACGCTCTTCGCCAGGGCCTTGTTGACCACGGCATCGAACGCGGGCGAAATCGTCTTGTTGATCGAAGACGGGCGCGCCGGCTCGTCCTGCAGGATCTTCTTGGCGATGGTCCAGGTGCCCTCGCCGGTGAACGGTTTCTCCCCGGTGAGGAACTGGTAGAGGATGATGCCCGCGGAGAAGATGTCGGTGCGCCGGTCGATATCGGCGCCTTCGATCTGCTCGGGCGACATGTAGGCAGGCGTGCCGATGATGGCGCCGGCCTGCGTCTTCTCGCTCGTGCCGCGGTCCGCGTCGGTGATGCGCGCCACGCCGAAGTCGGCGAGCTTCACCCGGCCCTGCGAGTCGATCATCACGTTGGCGGGCTTGATGTCGCGATGGATGATCCCGGCCTCGTGCGCGAAATGCAGCGCCTCGCACAGCTCGCCCATGATGTGGACCACTTCCTTCGGCTCGAAGCGCTCCTTGGCGTCGAAGAAGTCCTTGAGCTCCCTGCCCTTGATGAACTCCATCACGATGTACGCGATGTCGTCTTCCTCGCCGAAGTCGTACACCTGCACGATGTTCGGGTGGTTGAGGCGCGCCACCGCTCTCGCCTCGCGGTCGAACCGCATGGAGTATTCCTTGGCGGTGTCCGCGTCGAGCGCGCTCTTCAGGATGGTCTTGATCGCGACCTTGCGTTGCAGGCGCGAGTCGTTGCCGGCGTACACGACGCCCATGGCGCCCTTGCCCAGGACGCTTTCGATGTCGTAGCGCCCCAGGCGCTTCAAATTGTTTGCGGGCGTCGCCATTGCCTGTTTCCTCCCGCCCCGTGCCTGCAAGACACGGAAACGTCGGCTTTTTTTTCGGGTCTTCGCGCAGCGCTAGGACATCGTCCTAGCTCGCGCGGCGCATCGATAATACAAGCAATCCCGGGGGTGAGGCCATAGCAGTTGAGGGCGCCCGCCGCAGCATCGCGGGTTTATACCCGTAAATGCCGCAAATTCCACATTGTCACCTCGGTCCCGCCTTGCCAGGTCATCGAATTTTGCCCCGCCCGGTTCAATGGGTTACCGTTCGGCCTTCGTTCCTGCCGAGCCCCCCAATGAGCGACGGGCGTCGAGAGAAAGTGCGCGAGCTGGCCATCGTCGGCCTCGTATCCGCCGGGCACTTCTGGAGCCATTTCTTCACCCTCGCCATTCCCACCGCCCTGCCGCTGATCCGCAGCGATCTGGGCGCGAGCAACGTGTCGCTGGGCATGGTCATGGCCGCCTTTGCGCTCATGGCGGCCGCCTGGCAGTTCCCGATGGGGGTGCTGTCGGACCGGTACGGCGCCCGCGTGTTCCTGGTCGGCGGGCTCGCCATCGAGTCGCTTGCCATGTTTTCGCAGTCGCTTGCGCCCGCCGTCCCCGTGATGGTGGCCATCGCGCTGGTCATGGGCATTGCCGACAGCGTCTTCCATCCGGCCGACTACACCGTATTGACGGCCAAGATCCGCCAGCCGTGGCTGGGACGCGCCTACGCCGTGCACACGTTCAGCGGTTTTCTGGGGTTTGCTGCGGCGCCCACGGTGATGAGCTTGTTGATCGCCTACGGCAACTGGCGGCAGGCGCTCGCGGTGGTCGGGGCCGCGGGCTTTGCGACTGCGCTCGTGCTGCTGGCCTCGGGCAAGCTCCTGTCCGGGATCAGCTATCCACCCAAGCGGGCGGCGGGCAGCGCGGCCGGCGGTGTGGCGAGCCTGCTGCTGTCGCCACCGCTGCTGATCATGTTCCTGTTCTACGTGGTCGCCACTTTCAGCTCCAACGGCTTGCAGAACTTCGGCAATTCGGCGCTCATCGCGCTTTACGATCTCGATATCGTAGGCGCGAACGCGGCCCTCGCCGCTTTTCTGTGGGGGACGGCCATCGGCGTGCTCGGGGGCGGGCTGGTGGCTGACAGCATGAAGCGGTTCGATGCCATCGCCACGGTCTGCTATCTGATTGCGGGCGTGCTGCTGTGTCTCATCGGCATCGCGGCGTTGCCCTACGCGGGTATCGTGGCCGCGCTGTTTTTCACCGGTTTCATGCTCGGAGCCGTGATGCCGGCACGCGACATGATGGTGCGAACGGTGACGCCGCCCGGCTCGATCGGCAAGGCCTTCGGCTATGTTTCGTCCGGTTTCGGCGTGGGCGGGGTGATCGGTCCGCTGGTCTATGGAAGCATGATGGATTTCAGCATGCCGCAGTTACTGTTCTTCGTTTCCGCGGGAATGATGCTGGCCACTATCGCGGTAGCGCTGCTTGCCTCTTATGTGGCGCGCCGTACCGGTTTTCGCATGCAGCCCGCCGGGTAGCGGGCAATAAAGAGGGCCGCATCAGCGGCCCTGTCTCCCCTTGTGCTCGCGACCTTATTTGTAGTGGCCTTTGGCCCAGCCTTTGCCCGGATGGCGCTTCACCTTGGCCGGCGGACGGTCATCGACCTCGATTCGGACCCGCGTTGTGTTCACCGTCACGCCGGCCGCCGGCGCCTGAACGCGGGTCGTGGCGGGGCCCGACCGGGCGCCCCCGCTCATGTCCCGTCCGATGGCCGCGCCCGCTGCGCCGCCGACGCCCGCGCCGACGACTGAGCCGGTCTGGCCGCCGACCGACTGTCCTACGGCCGCCCCCACGCCGCCGCCCACCGCGCCTCCGACCATGGCGCCGGTGCGTCCCTGGCCCGTGGTGGTGGCCGCCCCGCCGAGCGCGCCACCGAGCGCCCCGCCGACGATTCCACCGCTCTGTCCGCCCATCGACTGGCCCACCATCGCGCCGGCCGCGCCGCCCGCGCCGCCGCCGATGGCGGTCTTGGCGGTGCTGTCTGCAGCCAGGGCGGCGCCGCCGAGGCCCATGCACACTGTGGCAATGACGCCGGTGAATACTTTGATCATGTCGCTCTCCTCGAGTCTCAGGGTGCGCACTCTAAGGGCCCTGGCGCTGCTTTGCAGTGACCAGCGTCACGAGCCGGGTGCGTATTGCAATATACCGCGGACAAATGTCACGTTTATTAACTGTAAGGTTACGGCACTCAAAGCGGTCCTAACTATGAGATCGGCCGTTTGAGGCCGGGGAAGGGCTCCCATTGAAGCTGCCGGGGCAGGAGGACAAGCACTTCGAGCAGGTCGTGCGCGCTTACAGCGCGGACCTGTACCGTTACGCCTACTGGTTGTGCCGGGAGCGTTTTCTCGCTGAGGAGTTGGTGCAGGAAGCGTTTCTGCGCGCCTGGAAGGGATGGAGGACCCTGCGCGACCCGGCCGCCACGAAGGCCTGGCTGTTTACCATCGTCAGGAACGAATATGCCAGGGCGTTCGCACGCAAGCGCATCGATATCGTGGACGTCGATGTCTACGAGCTCGACATTGCGGACTCGCGTCCTACCGTTGCCGGCGTGGAAGGGATGCTGGCGGCGCTACCCCTCGCCTACCGCGAGCCGCTCGCGCTCCAGGTTCTCGGCGGGTTCTCGTGCGCGGAAATCGCCGCCATGTTGCACACCACGGAAGGGGCGGTGATGACGCGCCTCACCCGCGCGCGGCAGGCGTTGCGTACGCATGAAGCGGGTCGGGAGAAACAAAAGGGCGCCCGATGAACTGTCTGGATTTTCGACGCGAAAAGCTGGCCGATCCGCGCCGGCTCTCGACCGAAGCGCAGCTGCATGTGCGCGACTGTGCGCCATGCGCGGGCTTCGCGCGCGAGATCGATGAATCGGAGGCGCGGCTCGCGGAAGCGTTCTCGGTGCGCGTGCCCGAGGGCCTGGCCGACCGGATGCTGCTTGCCAGGCGCCGCACTGGACGCCCGCGTTGGGCACCGTGGGCGCTCGCCGCCGGTGTGATGCTGGCCGCGGCTGTCGCATGGAACCAGCTCCAGGACTCGCCAGCCGAACACTACGCGCGCCTCGCCATAGAGCATGTATTGACGGAACCCGGATTCCTGACGGAGGTGGAGGCTGGAGCGCCTGCAGCCCTGCGAACTGCCGTCGAAGAATTTGGCGGGAGGATCAACGGACCCATCGGGCGAATCCGCGTGGTCAAGGTCTGCCCTGCGGGTGACGGGCGAGCCCGGCACATCGTGTTCGAGACCCCGGAGGGGCTCGCCACTCTCATCCTGGTTCCTGATAAGCGTGTCACTTCGGCAGCGAAGGCGAACGGCAAGGGGTTGAGCGCATTGGTGCAGCCTGCGCCGCGCGGCCACTACGTAATCGTTACGGACTCGCAGACGGCCACCGCATCGGTGGACCGGTTGATCCGCAACCGCGTCGAATGGCAGATGTAGCAATGCAGGCCGCCACTGGCGCTCTCCAGACTTAAGCCCCCCTCTCCGCTTCCGGCTCCCGCACGATAAACATCAGAATGAGCGTCGCCGCCACCGTCGCCGCCGCGAGCACGTCGAAGGTGGCGGCATAACCTATGCTGCCGATGAGAAACCCTGCCACGATCGGCCCCGCTGCCTCGCCGAAATCGAACACGGTGCCGAACACGCCCATGGCCGCGCCGAGCTGCCTCGCGGAAGCAAGGTCCGCTATCAGCGCATTGGTCACCGGCGTGACCGCGCCGACGCCAATGCCGAGCAGCGGAGCGACCAGGGCGAAGGTCGCGAAACTCTCGCAGCGGAACACGAGCGGGAGCGCAGCGGCGCAGAACAGGAGCCCGACAATGATGACCGGCTTGCGACCGATCCGGTCGGACAGTCTCCCGGCGATGGGTTTGGCGATCATCGCTGCCACGAGCTGGACGCCGAGCACCAGCGCGATCTCCGCATCATTGAGCCCGACCGCCTTGGCATAGATCGGCAGAAAACCGAGAAAAGCCGCATAGCCAAAATACATCACCGCCTCGATTCCGGAGGCGATCAGGATCGGCCGCGTTCCGAGCACCTCGCCGAGGCCCTGGCGGAACTCCGCCGCGCGCTGTCCGGATGTCTTGACCTCTTGTTCCCTCGGCGCATCGAGGTCCGGCAGCAGCAGCACGACGATCAGGGTGAGCACGCCGAGCGCTCCGACCGTGAGATAGGTCACCGGGAAGCTGGCGGTGAAATAGAGCACGAAGCCGCCGATCATCGGCCCCCCGGTCGCCCCGATGTCGTTCGCCGACGCGAACCAGCCGAGCCGCGCGCCGCGCCCGTGCGCCGCGAGCCCCGCCACATAGGCCGCGGCGACCGGCGAGAAGATGGCGGTGGCGAATCCGTGCACGAAGCGCAGCAAAAGCAGCGACCAGGGATCGTGCACGAACGGATAGAGAAACGGGGGCACGGCGAAAAACAGCGCGCCCAGCACCATCATGCGCTTGCGTCCGAGCACGTCGGAGAGCGTGCCCGCCGGCAGCTTGAGGAACACGCCGGTGATGGTGGAGGCCGCGACGATGACGCCGAGGAGCTCTGGCCCGGCGCCGAGATCGGCGGCAAACGCCGGCAGCACCGGACTCCGCGCCATCTGATAACCGAGGCGCGACAGCAGGCTGGCAAAGACGACGGCGAGGAACACGTTCATCCGGAATGCCCGAATCTCAGCTCGCTGGACGACCTTCCTGGCTCACTCCTCGGCCTCGACATGGGGTAGGTGCGCCCAGCGCTTGTCGGGCCGCTTCACTGGAACAGTGCCGGTCCCCGGCAGGCTCGCCAAGTCGGCCGAGTCGAAGTCGACCGCCGGCATGCGGTTGTCGAAGCCCACATTCTTGTGGGTGACGCTCATCGACAGCGCGACCGCCACCTCCGCCTTGATCAGCCCAAGCTTGCGCGCAGCCACGGCGATCCGCGTCTGGCAACGCGTGTCCACGTTGTTGAGGCTCGCGGCCTTGGCCGCCGACCCGACCGCGATCCCGAGATCGATGTCGCGCAGATTGCATTGCGGACCGGCGAATTCGAAGGTATCGCTGTCCGCGCGCTGCTGCCTGGTCGCCTCCATGAACTCGGCGCAGGTGGCATAGCCACACGCCCCGCAATCGTAGATCGGCGGATACCAGTTCTTCAGCCCGATGAAGAGCACGCCGTCGATGCGCTCGGCCATGGCGGCGTCGCGGAACCAGATTTCCTGGCGCCGCTCCTTCCCGCGGGCGCGCATCCAGTCGGCGAGCCGCTTCAGCGTCGCGCGGTCCTCGACCAGCACGGTTTCGATGAAGAGCGGCTTGCCCCTGAGAAAGAGCTGGCCGCCGGACTTCGGCGCGGTGACGGCCGCGGCCGCGCACAGCTCGCCGACGGTCCGCACGATGTCGGTGCGCATGTCGTCAATGCTCGTGAGCATGGTGGATGCCTCCTTGCGTGTGGCTGCTGGGTGCCCGAATGACCGGGCGGTGACGCCCGCACGCGCGATCCCGCCGCAGCCTGATGCTGCGCGGTGCGGCGAAACGGATAACGGGAAGAGTCGGCACGACGGTCACCTCTATCTCGCGCGGGAGAACGGCAGCGCTTGGACGGGTGACCGTCTTTGAAGGCGGGGCGTCTGCCAAGCCCCACAAAAAAATCCTATCACAACCCGCCGGGCGGCATCAAATCGAGGGTCCGATTTTTGAGCGGGTGGCGACGCGGAAAAAGAAACGGGGGCCGCGGCCCCGTTTCCCTTTACGCGGTCCCGCGCTGAAACCGCGCAACATCATATGATTCTGGTTCGGGCTTTCCGTCTCGCTTCGAGCTTTAATACTCCTGCCGGGAAAATCTCCGCAGCAGCCACAAGCCCACCCAGCATCCCGGCAGGGCGGCCGCGATCCACAGCCAGCCGTGCAGGCTGGTGCTCGCGACCCCGGAGAAGAAGGCGCCGATGTTGCAGCCGTAGGCGATGCGCGCGCCGTAGCCCATGGCCAGTCCGCCCAGCAGTGCGGTCAGTGCCTCGCGCAGTGACAGCCGGTAGCGCAGGCGGAAGCTCCCGGCGAGGCCCGCCGCGGCGAAGGCGCCGAGCACCAGGCCGAAATCCATCACCGACGTGACGTCGGCGAATACGCTCGCCTCGAGCGCGCCGCGCTGGAAATCGGCGCTCCAGAAAGCATGCTGCGCCGGTTCCCAGCCGACTATCCGGGCGAGCTTCGCGCCCCACAGTGCGAACGCCCAGGTGATCGACCAAGGGTGGCCCGCGGTAATCAGGGTCAGCAGGTTGAGCACGGCCAGAGCGAGCGCGCCGGCCGCGAGCGGCCAGGACAAACGCCACCGGGCAGCTTTCCCCTGCCAGGTCCCGAGAAGCGCGTAGAGCGCCGCGAGTACCAGGAGCTGCGCGCCGACCGCCGCGGGCCAGCCCCAGCGCTCCCCGAGCGCGATCGGCGGGAGCGTGGGCAGGACACTCCAGGCGTCCATGTGCAGGCTCGCCCAGAACGAGCCGGCGCAGAAGGCCGCGAGCGTGATCGCCATGCGCAACTGCCCGCCGCCGGCACTGTACAGCGTGCCCGACCCGCAGCCGCCCGCGAGCTGCATGCCCAAGCCGAAGAGAAACGCGCCGGCGGCCACCGGCACGCCCGCCGGCGCGACCGCCCCGGCGATGTCGCGGCCGAACCAGGAGCCTTGAGCGAGCAGCGGCGCGAACAGCAGCGTCGCCGCGGCCAGCATGAGGAGCTGCGCGCGCACGCCCTGGGCGTCGCGCTGCTCCAGCAGCCGCCGGTAAGCCGAGGCGAAGCCGAACGAAAAAAGATAGAGCGCCGCGCCCAGAAGTACTCCGAGCCCGAGCAGCGCGAGCATGCGCAGGCCGTGCGCCGTGGCCGCTGCGGCCAGCGCCGCGGCCACAGCGCCGGCGGCGGCGAGCACGAGCGGTTGCGCCGCCCACGGCGCGCGGGTGTCAGCCGCCAGCCGCATCGGCCAGCGTCATTTCACAAGCAGCCGGTAATCCGGCGTGGGGTTGAGCGGGCACGAGTACACGTAGCGGCCCGGCTTCAGCTCGACGGCGTAATCCTGCGTTTTTCCGGCCGTGAGCCCGCCGCCGGAGACGCTCGGCAGCCGTGCCCGGTCGAGGAGCGTCTCGCCGCGCAGCCAGAACCCCAGCTCGTACGGCACGTTGCGGTTGGTCACGCGAAAGACGTACTTGCCGGGCTTGAGCTCCAGCGTGTTCGCCGCGGCCAGCCGCTGCCGGGCGGTGCTCGCATTGATCGCCTCGCAGTCGGCGGCTTTCAGCGACTTGAACCCCAGATCCTTTCCGCCTTCGCTTTCGACGAACTGGCAGGATAGTTGGGTCAGCGTGACCACGCCCGGCGCTTCACTCGCGTGCGCGGGCCACGCGATCGCAGCCGCGAGGAACAGCGGAATACACCTCATTGCATGAGCCTCCTCAGTTCACCGAGCGTGTCCTCCACGGCGATCGGCATGTGCGCCAGGATGTCGAGCTCACGGCATTCCAGCGGATCATCGGCGGGCAGCTGTTCGCGCCACGCCTCGATCGTCTCATCGCGCACCTGGAACAGCTGCTCGATGTGCGGCGCGAACAGCACCAGCATCGCCGTGATCCAGCGGTTGACCGGCCAGGACGGCCAGGCGTGATCGATGCGGAACCGTGCGAGCAGCGGCGCGAGGTCCGCGGCCGGATACCATTTGTCGCCGGCCACCCAGCGGTTGGGCACGAACAGGCCGATCGGGTAGCCGTAGGCGTCCATCGAGATCGCCACGAGATGCGCCACCGAGTCCTCGCCCTGCGGCGCAGGCTCGCGCAGGAACGTGTGGAAATGCCCGTGCTCCCCGGGCAGCCCGCGGTGCGCGTGGTAGTAGTACTGCGCGTGCGTCTCGCGGTCGTACACGTCCTGCTTCGGGTAGTGGTCGTACTCGCGAAAGACGCGCCTGCCGCGCAGCACCTCGCCCACCACGTTGAGCCCGCCCTTGCGCAGCACGCGGTAGCACTCGAGGATGTCCTCGCCCGCCGAGCGCATGGCGGCCAGCCGTGCGCTCGGCAGGCGCGCCAGCTCAGGCGCCGCGACGGGCGCGGGCCAGGTGCCGGCTACTTCTTTTTCGCGGCGCAAGGATTCTTCGAGGCGCATGGGTTCTTCGCCGCACAGGGGTTCTTCGCGGCGCAGGGGCTCTTCGCAGCCGTCTTCATGAAGCTCTTCTGAACCTCACCGGTGTAGGCGGTGAGCGCCGCGAGCTCCTTGGAAGCCCACGGCAGCGGCTTGGCGGCCATCGGCACGATCATGCAGAACTGCACCATCTGCTCCATCGTCACCTGCTTCAGGCCCGACTGCGCCTGCGGCATGGCCACGAAGTGCGGATAAGGCTTGCGGAAGGTGTCGTTGAACGCCGCGTTGCCCTGGTGGCAGCTCGCGCACGCCATGCCGTTGGTGCTGAGCGACTTGTCCGACCAGAGCCGCTCGCCGTCCTTCACCAGCACCGCGCGGCTTGCCGCCGCGTAAGGCTTGGTGCCTTTGGGACGGATCACCAGTTTGGTGCTGACCGCGGCCGCGCCGCACGGGCTTTTCGCAGCACACGGATTCTTCGCGGCACAGGGATTTTTCTTTGCGGCACACGGGTTCTGGGCGAGCTGCACGCGGCTCTTGGACCGCGCCGTACACGGACTGCAGGGCGCCGCCGCAGCGAGCGGTGCGCCGAGCATGAGCCCCGAGGACATCATGGACGCGACCAGGGGACGAAGTTTGATACTCATGGAGCCTCCTCCTTTCGGTTGGGTCAACTGGATTTCAGCAGCGTCTCGGTGCGCACGATGCTGCGCGCTGATCCGCCTATGATGGCCACGCTGCCGGCAGCGGCCGGGACCATCGCCGCTTCCAGGCCGTGCGCGGCGGCGGCCGCGCGCGAGGCGAGCGGCCGTGCGGGAAGCAACAGCAGCGTGACTTTGCCGAGCGGCGACTTCACCAGGACGTGGTGCGCCGTCGCGCCGGCGAACGGGCAGGTACCGACGTATCGAATCTCGCCGAGCTGGTGGGGTAGCGACACGCCCATGTCGCGCGCTACGCGGGCCAGCACCGCCGCGTCGGCAGGCTTGGCATCTGCGATCGCCTGGGCCTCCTCGAACACGACGAAATCGATCCCTGCGAGCGCGAGCGCGTCGGGGCGCGGCGTGCCGATGACGAAGGCGAGCGCCAGCGCGATCAGCAGGCTGGCCGCGAGCGCCAGCCAGCGCAGCGGCCGCGGCGCTGTGTCGGTCCGCTCGAGCACCCGGCCAGGAAGGTCCTCGGGAACGGGGATGCGCAGCGCGGCCGCGAGCCGTGCCTCGGCCTCCAGGCCGCGCCCGAGAAACTGCATGCACGCCGGGCACTGCTCGGCGTGCCGGAGCGTTCCGGCATCGAGCCGGTGCGGATCGGTCAGGGCAGCCCTGCGGAGCTCCAGACAGTTCATGGTTTCATCGCTCGTTTTTCGGGTTCGTCCGACTCGAACACGCAGCGGCATGCCTGCCGCTGCGTCAAGCCGGTAAACACATCCATAAGACCGGCCGGACGGCGAAATCCTTACAAGGCGGCTTCGTGACGATTCGGACGGATACGGAGCCGCACGATCCAGGGGGTGCGGTATCGCGCAGTAAGAAGTTCGCCACCGGTGCGACCAATACAGTAGACGGGAGACGAACCATGCTCGTACAGCAAAATCGCGTGCCGGACAACCTGACGATCACGCTTTTCGACGAGGAGGGCGATCGCTTCCTGGAGGTGATCGACGCGATCGTCGATCCCGCGGAGAACGAACCGACGGCCGACAGTTGGGCGCTTCTCAAGCAGTTATGGCTGAAGCTGCACTCCGCAAGGAGCCACTGAGGAGGACAGCAATTCCTTCGAAGTGCGCGAGCTCGCCTGCTGAGGTCGGCAAGGTCGACCCGGTAGGGTGCATGTAAGGTTTTGCCCTCCGGGCCGGTCTAACGAGCAGTCAGTCCCCGGCTAATATGGCGGCTTGAGATGGGATGAAGCCCGACGCCCGGCTACGAGGTAATCGTCCGATAATCGTCCGATGAAGCTCGTCGCGCGCCTTGTTCTGATTGCCGTCGCACTGCCGGCAGCGGCCGTGCGGAGCCCGCAGTGAACCCCGCGCTCCAAACGGTGGGGCGGCTGCTCGCACGCTTTCTGACCAGACCCGATGCACGCTACGCGCCCCTCGCCACCTCCACTCCCGATCGGCTCGCGCGCGCACTGCGTCCCTGCGATGTGCTGCTCGTCGAAGGCAATACCCGGATCAGCACCGCGATCAAGTACCTCACGCAATCCACCTGGTCTCACGCGGCGCTCTATCTCGGCGTCGGACCGTTCGCCGGACGCCTGCACGGGGAGCAGGTTCTGATCGAAGCCGACCTGGTGCAGGGCATCCGGCTCGTGACGCTGGGGGAATACGCTCACTGCCACGCGAGGATTTGCCGGCCGGTCGGCCTCAGCGCAGGCGACCTCGAGCATATTCTGGAGAGCGCACTCGCCCGGCTCGGTCACCGCTATGACCTGAAGAACGTCATCGACCTCGCGCGCTATCTGCTGCCGGTTCCTCCGGTGCCGTCACGCTGGCGCAGGCGCATGCTCGCCTTGGGCAGCGGCGAGCCGACCAGGGCGATCTGCTCCACTTTCATAGCGCAGTTGTTCCAGGAAGTGCGTTACCCGATTCTCCCGCGGCTTGAGCACCGGGCATGGGGCGACGCGGACTGCAACAGCTGTTACGACGAGATACTCCACATTCGACATCACAGCCTGTTCGCGCCGCGCGACTTCGACATCTCCCCCTACTTTCAAGTCGTCAAACCGACACTCGACGCTGCGTTTGACTATCGGATGCTCATGTGGTCGGACGGTGTGCCCGCCAGGCCGCGCACGCCCGTCGTTCCAGCGGCGCAAGAGGAGCAGCCCGGGGCCGCTTCCGGAGAACAGCGATGAAAGCCGCGGTTTCCTGGATGCTGCTGAATGAGCCGCACGCGGTTTGTGCCGGCACTGCCGGCTCGCGCACAATAACGCAAAACCAACAGCAGGAAAGCCGTCATGTCCCAATCCCGCCTTGTGGTGCTGGCGGCGGTCGCCGCGCTGATTGCCGCATTTTTCGCGTTCGATCTCGGTCGCTACTTCAGCTTCGAGCTCTTCAAGTCGCAGCAGGCGGCGATCGACGCTTATTACCGCGCCCGCCCGCTCGCGAGCGCCGGGATTTTCTTCGCCATCTACGTGGCGGTGACCGGGCTGTCGCTTCCCGGGGCGGCGCTGATGACCCTCGTTGCGGGGGCGATTTTCGGCCTGCTGTGGGGCACGGTGATGGTTTCGTTCGCCTCGTCGATCGGCGCGACACTCGCCTTCCTCGCCAGCCGGCTCGTGTTCCGTGACAGCATCCAGAGGCGCTTCGGCGACAAGCTCAAGGCCATCGACGCGGGCGTGGAGAAAGACGGCGCGTTCTATCTGTTTGCCCTGCGGCTGGTGCCGGCGTTTCCCTTCTTCGTGATCAATCTCGTAATGGGATTGACGCCGATCAGGACGCGGACTTTCTACTGGGTGAGCCAGCTCGGGATGCTTGCGGGCACCCTCGTGTACGTGAACGCCGGAACGCAGATCGCCAGGCTCGAATCGCCGGGCGGCATTCTTTCACCAGGCCTCATCATCTCGTTCACCCTGCTCGGCATCTTCCCTCTGATCGCAAAATGGATCGTCGAGGCCGTCAGGGCGCAAAGGGTCTATGCGCGCTGGCCCAGGCCCGGGCGCTTCGAGCAGAACGTCGTGGTGATCGGCGCAGGGTCCGCGGGGCTGGTGAGCGCCTATATCGCCGCCGCGGTGAAAGCCAAGGTCGCGCTCATCGAGAAACACCGCATGGGCGGCGACTGTCTGAACACCGGTTGCGTGCCTTCCAAAGCGCTCATCAAGTCGGCGCGCCTGCTCTCGCAGATCAGGCGGGCCGCGGAATTCGGCATCAAGTCGGCCAGCGCGGATTTCGATTTCGCCGACGTGATGGAGCGCGTGCAGCGCGTGATAAGGGCGGTCGAGCCGCATGATTCGGCAGAGCGCTACGCCGCCCTGGGCGTGCAGTGCATCGAAGGGGAGGCGAAGATCACCTCGCCCTGGACGGTGGAAGTGAAGAGCGCGCAGAGCACCCGCACGCTCACCACGCGCGCGATCGTGATCGCGGCCGGCGCGCGCCCGTTCGTGCCGCCCATTCCGGGAATCGAGGAGGTCGGCTACGTCACCTCGGACACCGTCTGGGAGCTGCGCCGGCTGCCGAAGCGGCTCGTGGTGCTCGGCGGCGGCCCGATCGGCTGCGAGCTCACGCAGTGCTTCGCGCGTTTCGGTTCACAGGTGGCCCAGGTCGAGATGCTGCCGCGGCTGTTGATCCGCGAGGATCCGGAAATCTCCGCAATGGTGCTGAAGCGCTTCCGCGAAGAGGGCATAAACGTCCTTCTCTCCCACAAGGCCAAGGAGTTCAGGATCGAGAACGGCGAGAAGATCCTGGTCTGCGAGCACGGCGGCAGCGATGTTCGCATCGCCTTCGACCAACTGCTCTGCGCGGTGGGCCGTATTGCGAACACCCGCGGCTACGGCCTGGAAGAGCTGGGCATCCCGGTTGCGAAAACGCGCACCGTGGAAACCAACGAGTACCTGCAGACGATCTACCCCAATATCTATGCCTGCGGCGACGTTGCAGGGCCCTATCAATTCACCCATACCGCGTCGCATCAGGCCTGGTACGCGGCGGTGAACGCCCTGTTCGGCGGGTTCAGGAAATTCAAGGCCGACTACTCGGTGATCCCGTGGGCGACGTTCACCGACCCGGAAGTCGCGCGCGTCGGGCTGAACGAAACCGAGGCGAAGGAAAAAAGCATTGCATACGAAGTCACCACCTACGCGTTGGATGATCTCGACCGGGCGATTGCCGACGGGGAGGCGCACGGCGTGGTGAAAGTGCTCACCAGGCCGGGAACGGACAGGATACTGGGGGTGACCCTCGTTGGAGAACACGCCGGCGACCTCATCGTCGAATACATCGCGGCGATGCGTCACGGCATCGGCTTGAACAAGATCCTCGGCACCATCCACATCTATCCGACGCTCGCCGAAGCCAACAAGTACGCCGCCGGCGCCTGGAAGCGCGCGCATGCTCCGG
>Ga0156229_1055_pt1 | contig 22352 bp, 20 predicted proteins | sample RifCSPlowO2_12_FD_116156 | JGI IMG/M metagenome (GOLD analysis project Ga0156229, IMG submission 116156) | Betaproteobacteria bacterium RIFCSPLOWO2_12_FULL_66_14 | reverse complement strand
GGTGATGATCCTCCGCAACCACGGCACGCTGGTGGTCGGCCGCACCGTGCCGCAGGCCTTCAGCATGATGTGGCACCTGGAAAAAGCGATGCAGGCGCAGATAGACGCGATGGCCACCGGCCAGGAGTTGACATATCCGTCCAAACAGGCCGCCGAGGCAACGGCGCAGCGCGGATTCGTGGGCGAGCCGAAAGAGAAAACGCGCGCCGTGGAGACGCCGCTCGGCTGGCTGGAGTGGCCGGCGCTCGTCCGCAGGCTGGACCGGATCGATCCGTCGTACCGCGATTAAGGCCGTTCAGGCAGCGGATGCCGCCGTGAGCCTGTCCTGCAGCTGGAACGCCTGCGCCAGGAGCTCGTAGGAGCGCCGGCGGCTGGCGTAATCGCCGGTGATGGTGATCAGCATGAGCTCGTCGGCCTGCGCCTCTTCGGCCAGGCGCAGGAGCTTCTCGCGCACGGTGTTCGGATCGCCGTGCACCAGGCGGGCGCGCTGCTGGGCGGCGTAGGCGCGCTCGATCTCGCTCCACGGGTAGGCCTCCGCCTCCTCCAGCGTGGGCACGGGCGCTTCGATGCCCTTGGCCATGTGCAGCCGCCGCAGGTCGATGGCGGCCGCGAGTCGTTCGGCCTGCGCCGTGGTTTCGGCGCAGATGGTGAACACGCACAGCAGCGAAACGGGCGCCGGCTCGCGCTCGGAGGGCCGGTACTGCGCCTTGTAGCTGCGCATCGGGATGTCGCTCGCCCGGGCGCTGATGAAATGCGCGAACGCAAAGCGCAGGCCCAGGCGTGCCGCCAGGGCACCCGAGTAATCCGAGGAGCCGAGCAGCCATACCTGGGGTGCGCCTTCGCCGCCCGGCTGCACTCTTACGCCCGCGTAGGGATGATCAGCGCCCAGCGAACCATCGAGAAAACCCACCAGGTCCTGGACCTGCTCGGGAAATCGCTCGGCGCCGAAATACGCGCCGTAGGACAGCGCGTGCGCCGTGCGCATGTCGCCGCCGGGCGCGCGCCCGATGCCCAAGTCGATGCGTCCGGGATAGAGCGCCTCCAGCATGCGGAATATTTCGGCCACCTTCAGCGGGCTGTAATAGGGCAGCAGCACGCCGCCGGTGCCGACCCGGATGCGGCTCGTTTCGGCCGCCACGCGCGCGGCGAGGATTTCCGGGCACGGGTCGGCCAGCGCGGCAATGGCGTGATGCTCGGCGAGCCAGTAGCGGTGATAGCCGAGGCGCTCGGCGAGCCGGGCGAGCGCAAGGGTCTCGCGCAACGCGTCCTGCGGCGTATGACCGGAGATGATGGGCGACTGGTCGAGAACGCCAAGCCGCAGCGTCACGTCTGGCTCCCTTCAGGGCTCGTCTAATCGGACATCCAGATCAGCCCGGCCACCAGGCCCGCCATGACGCAGCTCACCCAGAATATGCCCCAGATGCGCTGCCTGTCGGTGGGCGTGATGCCGCCTTTCTTGCGTGACGCCATCACCGTTTCGATGATCACGAGCGCAAGCCCGACGGCAAAGGTGATGCCTCCCCACTTGAGCATGATGTGTCCTTCTCGTTTTCTCCAGAGCCCGAAGCAATGTTACCGCGATTCGCGCGGCTGACCTGCTGGAAATGCCCAGTTGTAGAGCGGAAACAGCGTGAAGGCAGACACGAGCAGCAGCGCGCCGAGTATATAGAAGGCGGAATGGACATTCATCCAGTCGGTGAGCGTTCCCATGACGAGCGGCGTCAACATGTTGGAAAGATTCCAGCCCACGCCGCCGTAGGACATCGCCGAGCCGCGCTGCTCGGGGCTGGAGTTGGCGCTGATCAGCAGTTGAAAGTAAATCGAAATGAGCCCGGAGGCGACCCCGAGGATGAACAGCCAAGTCCCCATCGGCCAGGCGCCGGGAAAATAGGCCGAAGCCGCGAGTGCCAGGCCGATGGTGACGCAGCACCAGAACGGCACGCGGCGGTCGCTGGCCGAGCGAACCAGGTGCGCGAGCGCAATGCCTGCGAAAACTGCTCCGATGGCGCGCAAGGTGATCAACCAGCCGATCTGTTCGGAGCTGAATCCCTCCGCTACGAGCAGCACCGGATGGAACGAGGCCGCCACCGTGAAGGGGAGCACCGAGAGGAACGCGCAGGCCATGGCGAAATACATGTAGGGCTGCCTTGCCAGGCGGCTGTAGGTGGCGACCATGCCCGGATAGGGCCCGGTGCGCCGCCTTCGCGTGTACGGGATGAGCGCCGTCAGAGCGAGTGCAGTGAGCGCCGAGCCACCGGTGACCAGGAAGCCCTCGCGATAGCCCGCCGCGGCGATGACCACGCCGGCGATGGCCGTGCCGGCGATCTGGCCGCCGTTGGTGGTCGAATTGACGCGCCCCATGTTGCGGCTGCGGTCGCCGGGCAGCTGGCTGCCCAGCGACCAGCTGGCCGGCCAGAACGAGGCGCGCGCGAGCACGAACAGGCACTGGCCGAGCAACAGGCCCGCAAAAGTCGAAGACACCGAATAGATGGCCGAGGCGAACAGCGACGCCCAGCAGGAAATGTACAGAACGTTTTTCGAGCCCAGGCGGTCGACGTAGATCCCGCCGAGCAGATTAAAGAGCAGCTGCAGAATGACGGGCAGCGCAATGAGGCTTCCGATCGCCACGCCCGACATGCCAAGGTGCAGCGCATAAAGGGGCACCAGCACGTTGGTCATGCCGTGCGCGAAATTCCAGACGAAGGCGCTGGTGTAGAAGGGGCTGAACATGGCGCTGAAATCCGGGCGGGATTATCGCGGGCGGAACCGATCGTCCGCAAATCGACGCTCGAACGGTGTAAGCGAATTGCCGCTCCGTGAGCGGCCGGATCAAGCTTTGCGGGCCGTCGCTTCGAGTGAACCCGACCGCGTGCGCCGTCTCACGGAGTCGGCCAGCTCGTCCAGCACGCGCACCGTCTCGTCCCAGCCGATGCAGCCATCGGTCACGCTCTGCCCGTAACGGAGGTTCTTCCGGCCGTTCACGATCTCCTGCCTGCCCTCAACCAGGTGGCTTTCCAGCATGACGCCGCAGATGGAAGATGAACCGCCCCCGATCTGCTCTGCGATGCAGGCCGCGACTTCGGGCTGCCTGCGATAGTCCTTGCCGCTGTTGCCGTGGCTGCAATCGACGACGAGACGCGGCGGCAGTCCCGCTTCGGCCAGGGCATCGGCGGCGCGGCGTACGCTCGCGGCGTCGTAATTTTTCGCTTTTTCCGATCCCCGCAGCACGAGATGACCGTGCGGATTGCCGCTGGTGGCGACGATCATGGCCCTGCCGTCGAGCGAGATGGTGGGAAATATGTGGGGCTGGGCGGCCACCAGAATGGCGTCCACAGCCGTCTGAACGCTGCCGTTGGTGGCGTTCTTGAAGCCCACGGGGGCCGAAAGCGCCGAAGCCATCTGCCGGTGCAACGGGCTTTCCACCGTGCGCGCGCCAATGGCGCCCCAGGTGAGCAACTCCGCATAGTATTGGGGCGTCACCAGGTCGAGGATCTCGGAAGCCGCCGGCACCCCGAGGCGCGCGCACTGGAGCAGCAGCCGTCGGGCGGTGCGCAGGCCCTCGCCGATGTTGCCCTGTGCGTCCAGGTCCGGATCGTAGATGAGGCCCTTCCATCCCAGGCGCGTCCTGGGCTTCTCGAAATACACCCTCATGACCAGGAGCAGCGCATCGGCCACGCGGGGCCCGAAATCGCGCAGCCGCTGCGCGTATTCCATCGCCGATTCGGGCTCGTGGATGGAGCACGGGCCGACAATCACGAGCAGACGTTCATCCCCGCCCTTCAGGATCGCCTGCACGGCAGCGCGTGCCTTCGCGATGTGCAGGGCTTCGGCCTCGCCGACCGGCAGCTCGAGGTGCAATTCTCGCGGCGCCGGAAGGACTTCTTCGCGTGCGATGTGGAGGTCGGAGATTTTCGTGGACATGTCTGACAACTTGGTGGGAACGGCGCGGACCCGGTACTGTACACGGGCTCGCGGGCGTTCAAAAGCCCGAATGCCGGCAGGGTTGACCCGCCAGGCGTTCTTGCGTGACGTCCCTTCGGAATTTCTTGATCTGGAGCGGATACCTGGCGGGGTGTCGTCGGTATAGTTGTCCCGATTCCGCGTGCCTCTTGTCGGCGCGCGCGAGCAACAGGAATTGGGAGACGACACATGCAAGACGCAGCAGCCCTGGGCGCTTTCTTCAGGCCGAAAAGCGTGGCGGTGGTCGGGGCGTCCTCCGACCCGAAGAAGCCCGGGAACACCGCGCTCAGGAACATGCTTTCGCTGGGCTACAAGGGACGGATATATCCGATCAATCCGCGTGAGAAATCCATACTCGGGCTGCCCTGCTACGCCAACGTGCTCGACATCCCGGAACCGGTCGAGCTTTGCGTGCTGCTCGTATCGGCCGAGCTCACCTTGCCGGTGGCAAGGGAACTGGCCCAGAGGAAGAGCCGGCTCAACGATGTCCAGGCCGTGGTCTGCATGTCGGCCGGTTTCGGCGAAGTGGCCACCAGCGAAGCGGGACAGCGCGAGCGCGACCTGGTGCAGACGCTGCGGGACGCCTCGATCAGGATGATCGGCCCGAACTGCCTGGGCGTCATGGACACCGTCAGCGGATTCAATACGAATTTCGACATCGGCTCCTACCCGCAGGGCGGGGTGAGCGTCGTCACCCAGAGCGGCGCGTTCGGAAATTCGTTCCTGCTCGCCTCGGGTACAACGGGCCGCCTCGGGCTGAACAAGTTCGCTTCCATCGGCAACATGGCCGACGTGCGCATGGCGGAGCTCTTGAGGTTCCTCAAGAGCGACGACTCCACGCGGGTGATCGGCGTGTACCTGGAGGGCTTGAGCGATCCGCGGGAATTTTTCGCGGCGGCGCGCGAAGTCGCCGCCGTCAAGCCGATCGTGATCCTCAAGAGCGGCAGGAGCGAAATGGGTTCGAGCGCGGCGCTCTCCCATACCGGCGCGGTGGCCGGCGCCGATGCCATCTACGACGGAGCCTTCAGGCAGTCGCGGCTGATACGCGCGAAGAGCGTCGAGGAGTTCTACGACACGCTGAGGGCGTTCGCGAAGCAGCCGGTTCCCCCCGGGAACCGGGTGTGCGTGGTCACCCACATGGGCGGGCCGGGAACGATGTGCATCGACGAGATCTCCATCCTGCCGGCGCTGAAGATGGCGCAGTTTTCGGCCGAGACCCAGAGCGCGCTGAAGGCGATTCTTTCGCCTGCGGCCAACGTCGGCCATCCGCCGGGGTACATCGATACGACCGCGGCGCATTACGAGAATCTGCACAACCAGGTTCTGAAGCTGCTGTTCCAGGACACAAACGTCGACGCCGTCATACAGCTGCTCGCGCCGAGCGCATTCCTCGACCAGAAGCTGCTCGCCGCCGAGATCGCTAGCGCCTATGAGGGGCAGACGGGCGCCAGGAAGCCGCTCCTCAACGTCGTCACGTTCGGCGATTTCGCCGATGATCTGCGCAATGCGCTCGAGGCGGCGGGCTTGCCGACGTTCGACTATCCGGACGCGGTGGCCCGGGTGGCGGCCAACCTGGCGGCCTACGCGGCCGATCGCGCAACCACGGGTCGCCGGCAGGACGACGCGAGAGCGCGCACCACCGGGCCGGCCGCGGAGCTGATCGCAGCCGCCTGCGGCGAGCGGCGGGTCAGCCTGCTCGAGCCCGAAGCCTACGATGTGTGCAAACAGTACGGCATACGGGTGCCGCCTTACCGGCTGGTGAATACGCTGCAGCGCGCCCTGGCCGCGGCGCAGGAGATCGGTTATCCGGTGGTGCTCAAGGTGGTGTCAGCCGCAATCCTGCACAAGAGTGACATCGGCGGCGTGATGCTGGGCGTCAGCTCGGACAACGTTCTGGAAGCCGCCTACAGGAAGCTGGTGCAGAACGTGGGCAAAGCGGCGCCAGCGCTCAAAGAGCCGGAGGTGCTCGTCCAGAAGATGCTGCCCACGGGCACCGAGCTGGTGCTGGGGGCGGTGCGAGACAAGCTGTTCGGCCCCACCGTCATGTTCGGCCTCGGCGGCATCTACGTCGAAGTGCTCAAGCGCGTCGGCTTCAGGCTTGCGCCGCTGGGGCTCGAAGACGCGAAGGACCTGATCCGCGAGACGCTCCCTGCGGCGCTCGTCGCCGGTGCGCGGGGACGCAAGAAAATGAACGTCGATTCGATGGCGAGCGCGCTGGTGTCCATCGGGCGCCTGATGGAAGAACAGCCGCAGGTCGCCGAGGTGGACCTCAACCCGTTCCTGCCCGACGAGGACGGGGGTACGGCGGTGGACGCGCGGATCATATTGGCGAAGCAGGGTAGCTAGGGCGAACGTCTTTGCTGATCCCCGTTTTCTGCGGTTCGCGAGCGAACCGCAGAAAACGGGGACCTCGTAAGGGGAGGTCGGGCACCGCGCCCTGTAGCAGGCGGGCGTTTGACGGGCGCGCTCAGATGAACCATTATTCAATTCGTACCGGCGCATATTCATGCCCTCCACCGTCAAGAGCAAGATCGACGACGCCGCACTGGTAGCGAAGCGCCGCAGCCAGATCCTGGGCGCGGCGATCGAGCTGTTCGGCAAGCGCGGCTACCACGCCACCACCATCCGCCAGATCGCCGACCGCGCCGGCGTCAGCACCGGACTCGTGTACCAATACTTCGGCGACAAGGAGGACGTGCTGTTCCTCGCGCTGCAGACGGTGCTCGATTCCTACAAGGAGCGCATCCCCCAGGCGGCCGAAGGCCTGCGCGACCCGCTGCAGCGCCTGCGGGCCGCGGTGCACGCTTATTGCCGCGTGATCGACGCCAACATCGATGCGACCGTGCTCGCCTACCGCGAGACCAAGTCGGTGAGCCGGGCGCGCCGCAACCTCATCAAGCAGAAAGAAATCGAGACCAACGCGCTCATCGAGGCGCACGTGCGCGATTGCGTCAAGGCGGGCCTCCTGGAGAACGTCGACGCGGAGCTGCTGACCTACCAGATCGTCATGTTCGCCCACGCCTGGGCGCTCAAGGCATGGCACTTCCGCGGCCAGATGACGGTCGACCAGTACGTCGACCGCAACCTGGCGCTCTTGTTGAACCCGCAGCTCACCGAGCTCGGCCGGCGCGAGAACATGCGGCTCGCGGACGCTGCCGCGCGTTAAAAACCGGGCTCAGTCGCCTTCGAACACTGGCCGCTGTTTGCCGACGAACGCGTGGTAGGCGCGCGAGAAGTCCTTGGTCTGCATGCAGATCGCCTGCGCCTGGGCTTCGGCCTCGATGGCGTCGTCGATGCCCATGCTCCATTCCTGGTGGATGCAGCGCTTGGTCATGGCGTGGCCGAAGGTCGGGCCGTCGGCGAGCGACTTGGCGAGCGCCTGCGCCTGCGAGAGCAGCTCTTCGGAGCTGCACACCTTGTTGTAGAAGCCCCAGCGCTCGGCTTCGTTGCCGTCCATGCTGCGGCCGGTGTAGAGGAGCTCCGCGGCGCGACCCGCGCCGATGATGCGCGGCAGCATGTTGCAGGCGCCCATGTCGGCGCCGGCGAGCCCCACGCGCACGAACAGGAACGCGACCTTGCTCGCCGCCGTGCCGTAGCGTATGTCGGAGGCCATGGCGACGATGGCTCCGGCGCCCGCGCACACGCCGTCCACGGCAGCGACGATCGGCTGCGGGCAGGCGCGCATGGCCTTCACCAGGTCGCCGGTCATGTGGGTGAAGGCGAGCAGCCCGCCCATGTCGCCGGCGTCCTGCATCTGCACCAGGGGACCGATGATGTCGTGCACGTCACCGCCTGAACAGAAGTTGCCGCCGGCGCCCGTCACCACCACCACCTTCACGTTATCGGCGTAGGTGAGGTTGCGGAAGGCGTCGCGCAGCTCCGCGTAGGACTCGAGCGTGAGCGGGTTCTTGCGCTCCGGCCGGTTCAGCGTGACGGTGGCCACCTTGCCCTCCAGCTTCCAGGCGAAGTGCTGCGGCTTGAAGTTGGCGAAATCGAGGTTGGGCGGGGAGAAACGATCCTGCGTCTTCATGATGTGATTCCTCTCGAGCTTGGGGCAATGGGGTTCAGCCGGCCATGGTCAGGCCGCCGCTGACGCTCAGCACCTGCCCGGTGACGTAGTCGGAGGCGGGCGTCGCAAAGAAGACGATGGCCGCGGCCACTTCCTCGGGCTTGCCGAGGCGGCGGAAGGGAATGGCGCGCACGAACGCTTCCTTGAATTTTTCCGGGACTGCCTGGAACAGCGGCGTATCGGTCGGGCCGGGGCAGACGCAATTGACGGTCACGTTGTAGCGCGCGCCTTCGCGGGCGAGGCCCTTGGTGAACGCGATGAGGCCGCCCTTGGCGGCCGAGTACACCGTCTCCCCGAGGCTGCCGACGCGGCCGGCATCGCTCGCGACGTTGACGATCTTGCCGTAGCCCGCCTCGAACATGGGGGGCAGCAGGCGGCGGGTGAGGCGGATGGGGCCCATGAGGTTGATGTTCATCACCTTGTCCCAGAACTCCGGACTGTTCTGCACGAACGCCTCGGTTTTGCCCCAGCCGGCGCCGTTGACCAGGATGTCGACCCGGCCCTTCTGCAGGGCGCGTTCGCCGAACTGTTCGATCGATGCCGGGTCGGTGATGTCCAGGCGAAGGAATTCCGCCTTCAGTCCGGCCGCTTTTGCTTCGCCCTCGGCGGCGGCGCCGCCCTGCTCGTTGATGTCGGCGAGGATGACGCGCGCACCGGCGCGCGCCAGTTGGAATGCTGTCGCCTTGCCGATACCGGACGCCGCTCCCGTAACGACTGCCGTCTTGCCTTCGAGTGTCATGTTTTCTCCTTTTCGCTAGAGGTTGAGCGCGCGGTGCCGGCGAGGAAAGCCGCCACCCGCTCGCGTGTTGTTTCATCGCCGTACAGCCGGCGTGAGGCTTCCAGCTCTTCGGCGAATCCGTCGCGGTTGGAGTCTGTCGCCGCGGCCATGCAGGCCTTGCATTCGGCCAGCGCGTTCGCCGGCAAGGCGGCTGCGGCAGCGGCGATCTGCGCCGCGCGCGCCGCGAGCTCCGCGCGCGGCGCGCACCATTGCACCAGGCCCAGCGCCTGGGCGCTTGCGCCGTCCAGGATTTCCGCTGTCAGTATCACGCGCGCGGCGCTCGGCCGCCCGGCGAGCCGCGTCAGGCGCTGCGTCCCGCCGGCGCCGGGAATCAGCCCGAGCCGCGCCTCGGGCAAGCCGAGCTTCGCTTCCACAGCCGCGATGCGCAGGTCGCAGGCGAGCGCGAGCTCGAATCCGCCGCCCAGCGCCGCGCCGCCGATTTCCGCGAGGCTCACCTGCGGCAGCGCCTCGATGCGCGCGAACAACGCCTGCATGCCCGCCGCCGTGGCCACCATGGCCTCCACGCCGCCGGGCGCTTGGAACTTGGTGCGCATCTCGGCCAGATCGGCCCCGGCACAGAACACTTTCTGGCTGCTCCTGAGATGCAGCACGTGCCAATCGTCCCTGGCCGCCAGCGTATCGAGCATTCCATGAAACGCGCGCAGCCAAGCCTCGCCGATGGCATTGACCGGGGGATGCTCGAGCGTCAGGCGCGCGACACGCCCTTCCACGTCCAGCTTCAGCATGACGCCTTTCTTGCGCGCGCCGCAGAGGCATCACGCACGCTCATTGAACGACCGTTCATTCGCTGTCCAGTTTCGCCAATCCGCGGGGGCCTTGTCAATCCCCCTCGCGGGGTCCGCCTGCGAATTCCTTGACTTAGGTCAGATCCGCCCGTTGACTTGGCCGTTGAATCATCGTTCAATGCCTACAATCGTTCAGCCTTGCCGGATGCCCGGGGGCACACGGTGCGCGCGCCTGCAAGGCGCCTTCGGAGGAAGCATGGATCATAACCCGCTGGCAGAGGCCGAACGCTTCGCCTACGTGGACTGGCCGTTTTTCGGCGAGCCGCACGCTCGCCTCGCGCGCGAAGCCCATCGTTGGGCGGCGGGCGCGCTCGGCGACTGGACGCACGCGGCCGATGCCGACGCCGTGTGCCGGCGACTGGTGCGCGAGATGGGCGCCGCCGGCTGGCTCGCGTACGCTGTGCCGCCCCCCGGTGCCAGTGCCACCGGCCTGGATCTGCGCTCCATCTGCCTGCTGCGTGAGTGCTTTGCCTACCATGTCGGTCTGGCCGACTTCGCCTTCGCCATGCAGGGGCTGGGCAGCGGCGCCATTTCCCTGGCCGGCAGCGAGGCGCAGAAAGCCCGCTACCTGCCGCGCGTGGCGCGCGGCGAGGCGATCGCGGCCTTCGCGCTGTCGGAGCCGGATTCCGGCTCGGACGTGGGCGCGATCGCTACGACGGCGCGCCGCGACGCCGATCACTACGCCCTGGACGGCACCAAGACCTGGATATCCAACGGCGGAATCGCCGATTTTTATGTGCTGTTCGCGCGCACCGGCGAAGCCGCCGGAACCCGGGGGCTGTCCGCCTTCGTGGTGGACGCGGGCACGCCCGGGCTTTCGGCCGACGAACGCATCGAGATCATTGCGCCGCACCCCATGTCGACGCTGCGCCTGGCGGGGTGCCGCGTGCCGGCCGCGAACCTGCTCGGCGCGCCCGGCGAAGGCTTCAAGCTCGCCATGCGCACTCTGGACATTTTCAGGACCAGCGTCGGCGCCGCGGCGCTCGGCTTTGCACGGCGCGCCCTGCACGAAGCGATCGGGCGCGCGCGCGAGCGCCGCATGTTCGGCCAGGTGCTCGCCGACTTCCAGATGACCCAGGCGAAGCTCGCCGACATGGCCACCGCCATCGACGCCTCGGCGCTGCTCATCTACCGCGCGGCCTGGACGCGCGACGTGGCGCACAAACCCCTCACGCGCGAATCGGCCATGGCCAAGATGTACGCCACCGAAGCAGCCCAGCAGGTGATCGACGCCGCGGTGCAGTTGTTCGGCGGGCTGGGCGTGGTGTGCGGCCATCCCGTGGAGCGGCTGTACCGGGAGGTCCGCGCGCTGCGGATCTACGAGGGCGCCACCGAAGTGCAGAAGATCATCATCGCGCGGCAGCTCCTCGGCGCGGCCGCGGCGGCGGCCGGCGAAGGCGAGCGCCAGTGAAGTACACCGGCCACATCGACAGCTTTGCGCGCGACAACCTGCCGCCGCGGGAGCAGTGGCCCGATTTGGTGTTCGATTTGCCCGAGCTGCGCTTCCCGGCGCAGGTCAATTGCGGCGCCGCGCTGCTCGACAGCGTGGTGGCGAGCGGCCGCGGCGAGCGGATCGCGCTGCGCACCCGCGAGGGGCAGTGCACCTATCTGCAGCTCGCCTGCCAGGCCAATCGCATTGCCAACGTGCTGGTCGAGGACATGGGCCTGGAGCCGGGCAACCGCGTGCTGCTGCCCGCGCCGAACGGCCCGATGCTCACCGCCAGCCTGTTCGCCGTGTGGAAGGCCGGGGGCGTGGCCGTGCCGACCATGCCGCTATTGCGTTCGCGCGAGCTCGCCCAGGTGATCCGCAAGGCGCGCGTCACCCATGCGCTGTGCGACCGGCGTCTCGCCGTGGAGCTGGAAGGCGCGCGCGCCACCTGCCCGACGCTTGCGCAGGTCAAATATTTCCGCGACGACGCGCCCGATTCGCTCGAGCCGGTGGCGAGCCGCAAATCGCACCATTTCAAGAACGTCGCGACGGCGGGCGACGACGTCGCCCTGATCGCTTTCACCTCGGGCACGAGCGGCATACCGAAAGGCACCATGCATTTCCACCGCGACATGCTGGCGGTGTGCGAATGCTTTCCGAAATCCATGCTGCAGCACACCGGGGACGACATCGTCGCCGGAACGCCGGCGCTCGCCTTCACCTATGGCTTCTCGGGGCTGTTCCTGTTTCCGGCCCGCTACGGCGCTTGCGCCGTGCTCACCGAGCAATACACTCCCGAGACGCTCCTCGAGACCGTGCAGCGTTTCGGCGTCACGGTGATCTACAGCGTGCCCACCTTCTACCGCGCCATGGCGCCGATCGCGTCCAACTACGATCTTTCGAGCCTGCGCGCCTGCGTGTCGGCCGGCGAACCGCTGCCCGTGCCCACCCGCAACGCCTGGGAGCAGGCGACCGGCGTGAAAATCATCGACGGCATCGGCTCCTCCGAAATGTCTTTCATCTACATCTCGGCCGCCGGCGACGACATACGCCCCGGCGCGACCGGCAAGCCCATTCCGGGCTACCGCGCCGCGGTGTTCGACGAGGCCGGTGATCCGGCGCCGGCCGGCACGGTGGGGCGCCTGGCCATCAAGGGCCCGACCGGCTGCCGCTACCTCGCCGACGAGCGGCAGAAGAGCTACGTGCACAACGGCTGGAATTTCACCGGCGACGCCTACCGGGTGGACCCGGACGGCTACTATTTCTACCAGGCGCGCGTGGACGACATGATCATTTCGGCCGGCTACAACATCGCCGGCCCGGAGGTCGAAAGCGCGCTGCTCGCGCACCCGGCCGTGGCCGAGTGCGGCGTGGTGGGTTGGCCGGACGAGGAACGCGGCCAGATCGTCAAGGCGTTCGTCGTGCTGAAGCTCGGCTACCAGAGGACCGATGCCCTGGCCGCGGAGCTGCAGGATCACGTCAAGCGCAGCATCGCTCCCTACAAGTATCCGCGTGCCGTCGAGTTCATGAACGCGCTGCCGCGCACCGAAACCGGGAAGCTGCAGCGCTTCAAGCTCCGCCCCCCGCAAACGCCGCTCGTCCCCATCGGGAACGCCGGCACCGAAGAACCGCGCCGGCCGCAAGGCGAGCCCGCGCAAACACCCCGTTCTGGAGCTCGTTGATGAAGCGTGTGGTATCACTCTGGCTGAACGGCCGGCGGCGCGAGGACGCCGTCGCCGACAACCTGCTGCTCGTCGATTACATACGCGAGCAGGCCGGGCTCACCGGCACCAAATGCGGCTGCGATGGCGGCGAATGCGGCGCCTGCACGGTGCTCATCGACAGCGAGCCGCGCCTTGCCTGCATCACGCTGGCGAGCGCCTGCGACGGCATGCATATCGAGACCATCGAGGCGCTCGCCGAAGGCGGGCGCTTGAGCCGGCTGCAGCGCGCCTTCCACGAAAAGCTCGGCACGCAATGCGGCTTCTGCACCCCGGGCATGATCATGGCGGCCGAGGCGCTGCTGCGCCGCAATCCCGATCCGGGCGAAGCGCAGATCCGCCAAGCGCTCTCGGGCAACCTTTGCCGCTGCACCGGCTACGTGAAAATCATCGAGTCGGTCCAGGCGGCCGTCAGCGAATCATGAACGACATCGAGAGCAAACTTTCCCTTGAACGGCCGGCCCGTGTCGCAGGGCGGCGCGTGCCGCTCATCGACGGCGCGGAAAAAGTGAGCGGGCGCGCCCGCTACACCTGCGATCTGCCCGCGGCGCAGGCGCTGACAGGAGCACTGCTCACCTGTCCGCACGCGCATGCCGAGATCGTGCGCATCGACACCTCGCGGGGGCGCGCGCTCGCCGGCGTGCGGGCGGTCATCACGGGCGAGGATTGCGACGTGCCGTTCGGGATCCTCCCCATCGCGCACAACGAATATCCGCTGGCGCGCGACAAGGTGCGCTACTGGGGCGAAACGGTCGCGGCGGTCGCCGCGGACGATCCGCAGACGGCGCAAGCGGCGCTCGAGCTGATCGACGTCGAATACCGCCCGCTGCCTGTCTACACGAGCGCAAAAGAAGCGCGTGCGCCGGGCGCCGTGCCGCTGCACGCCAACAAGCCCGACAACATCGAGCGCGAAGCCAGAAACACCTTCGGCGACGTCGACGGCGGGTTCGCGGCGGCCGACCTGGTGCACGAGGAGAGCTTCCACTACGAGGAAGTGGCGCACGCCCAGCTCGAACCGGATTGCGCGCTCGCCGAATTCGACCCGGAGACCGGGCGCTTGACGCTGCAGTCGGTGTCGCAGGTGCCTTATTACGTGCACCTCACGGTGGCCGAGTGCCTGAAGATGGACCCGGCCGACATCCGCGTGATAAAGCCGTTCGTCGGCGGCGGCTTCGGCCATCGCACCGAGACGCTGCCCTTCGAGATCATCGCGGCGCTGCTCGCGTGCGCCGCGGGCGGCACGGTGAAGCTGCAACTCACGCGCGCGCAGACGTTCACCATCCACCGCGCGCGGCCCGAGACCGACATTCGCTTGAAGATCGGCATGAAACGCAACGGCGAGATCACCGCCGTGGATGCCGAAGCGGTGCAGCGGGGCGGCTCCTCCGCCGGCTACGGCATCATCACCATTCTCTACGCCGGCGCACTGCTGCCGACCCTGTACCGGCTCGCGGCTTTCAAGTACCACGGCGTTCGCGTCTACACCAACACCCCGCCCTGCGGCCCGATGCGCGGCCATGGCGGCGTGGACATGCGCCACGCCTTCGAGACGCTGCTGGACAAGATGGGCGAGCAGCTGGGGCTCGACGCGTTCGCGGTGCGCCGCGCCAATCTCATCACCGCCCCGCATCGCACCGTGAGCGATCTGCAGGTGAATTCCTGCGGCCTGGGCAAGTGCCTGGACTGGGTGGAAGAGGCTTCGGGCTGGCGCAGCCGCAAAGGCAAGCTCCCGCGCGGCCGCGGGCTCGGCGTAGGCTGCTCGCATTTCATCTCGGGCGCCGCAAAGCCGGTGCACTGGACCGGCGAGCCGCACGCCACGGTGAATCTGCGCCTGGATTTCGACGGCTCGATCACGCTGCTCACGGGGGCGGCCGACATCGGGCAGGGCTCATCGACCTTGCTCGCGCAGATCGCGGCCGACGTGCTGGGCCTGGAGCTGACGCGCTTGCGCGTGGTGGCCGGCGACAGCGCCGTCACTCCGAAGGACAACGGCTCGTACTCTTCGAGGGTCTCGCTCATGTGCGGCAACGCCGCGCTGCGCGCCGCCGAGGAGCTGAAGAAAGTACTGATGGCGGCGGCCGCGAAACGGCTGGAAGTCGGCGTAGCGGACGTCGAATGCCTGGGCGAGGCCTACCGCGTTTCGGGGACCGACCGCGCCGTCGCCTACCGCGACGTGGTGAGGAGCGCGCTGGAAAAGAGCGGGCCCATCACCACCCGCGGCACCTACACCGTGCCGCCGGAGCTGCAGGGCGGCAAGTACCGCAGCGCCGGGATCGGTCCGAGCCCCGCGTACTCGTATGCGGCGCAGGTGGTGGAAGTGTCGGTGGACGAGGACACGGGCGAGATCAAGGTCGAGAAAGTGTGGGTCGGGCAGGACTGCGGGGTCGCCATCAATCCGCTCTCGGTGGAGGGCCAGGTGCAAGGGGCGGTGTGGATGGCGATGGGCCAGGCGTTGAGCGAAGAAACCGAATTCCGCAACGGCTTGCCGATGCGCGCCAACCTGCTCGATTACCGCGTGCCGACCATCGTCGAATCGCCGCCCATCGAAGTGAAAATCGTCGATTCGTACGAACCGGGCGGGCCGTTGGGCGCCAAGGAGGCGAGCGAGAGCTCGGTGGGCGGCTTTGCACCGGCGCTCGCGAGCGCCGTGGCCGAGGCGATCGGCATCCGCCTCCAGGGCCTGCCGCTCTCACCCGACCGGGTGCTCGAAGCCATCCAGGCGCGAAAACGCAAAGACCGCCTGCAATCGGCATTGAAGGGGGCGCGCTGACATGCAACTCCTTCCCGAATTCAGCCTGCGCCACCCCGAGACGCTCGCCGAAGCGGCGCGCCTGCTCAAGGACAGCGATGCGCGCATTCTCGCCGGCGGCACGGGCCTGATCGCCAACGTGCGGCAGGGGCTTGCCGCGCCCGCGGTGCTGGTGTCGCTGGAGCGCGTCCCCGGATTCCGCGACATCGTCGAAGAGGGTGAGGCGGTGCGTTTCGGCGCCGGCGTGACACTCGCGCGCCTCATCGGCGACGCCCGGGTGGCCGAGCGTTTTCCGGCGCTCGCCGAGGCGGCGGTGACCATCGCCGGTCCCTCGCATCGCAGCGTCGCGACGCTCGGGGGGAACCTGTGCCTGGATACGCGCTGCGTGTTCTACAACCAGAACGAGGTGTGGCGGCGCTCCAACGGCTATTGCCTGAAGTATAGGGGCGACATTTGTCACGTGGCGCCGCAGGGCAAGCAATGCCATGCGGCCTACTCGGGCGACCTCGCGCCGGTGCTGTTCGTGATGCAGGCCGAGCTCGAGGTGGTCGGGCCCGGCGGCGCGCGTCGCATGCCTATCGCGGCGTTGTACCGCGAGGACGGCGCGCAGCACCTCACGCTGGAACGCGGCGAGCTGGTCGCCGCGGTGCGCGTGCCTCTACCCGCGGCGGGGATGCGCTTCGGCTATCGGAAGGCTCGTGCGCGCGGCGCGATCGACTTTCCGCTCGCGGGGGTGGCGGTTGCGCTGCAGACCGAGCAGGGGCGCGTGCGCGCGCTCCGCGTGGCGCTCACCGGCACCAATGCCTGCCCGCTGCTCCTGAAGGGGACGGACGAATTCCAGGGCCAGGCGCTGGACAGCGCGATGCTCGAGAAGCTGAAGAAGCTGGTGCAGAAGCAGGTGAGCCCGCAGCGCACCACCGTCACGGCGTCGAACTACCGGCGGCAGGTCGCCGCGGCGCTCTCCGCGCGGCTCGCGAAGGAGCTTGCCGCATGATCAAGGCGGTCATTTTCTTCAAGCGCAGACCGGGCATGACGGTGGAGGCGTTCCAGGAGCACTGGCGCACCCGGCATGCCGAGATCATCGCGCGCCTGCCCGGCCTCCGCCGCTACGTGCAGAACCACACGCTCGTCTCGGGCTACAGGAAGGGCGAGCCGCTTTTCGACGCTGTGGCGGAATCCTCCTTCGACGACACCCAGGCGATGAAGGCGCTCCTGGGCACACCGCACTACGCGGCGGTGCTCGCCGACGAGCCCAATTTCATCGATCGCGCGAGCATGGGCTCGATCATCACCGAAGAGCATGTGGTGAAAGACGGGCACACCGGGCCGGAGGCGATCAAGAACATCGGCTTCATGACCCACAAGCCGGGCATGCCGATCGGCGACTTTTTCCGTTACTGGCTTGAAGTGCACGGCCCGTTGTGCGCCGCCGTCCCGGCCATACGCCGTTACGTGCAGAACCCCACGCGCCGTACGATTTACGAAAGCGGCCGCACGCCCGCCTGGGACGGCGTGGCGATGACCTGGTTCGACTCGACCGGGGCGCTGCGCGAGGCCGCGGCCAGCGCGGACTTCGAGCGCCTGCGCGCCGATGTCGCCCAGTTCATGGACCCCGGCAAATCGCCGTTCGTCCTGGCGCGCGAGCACCTCGTCGTCTGAACGCCGCCAGCACCGCTCAATCAGGAGGAGCGCATGAAACTTTTCGAACCGCTCGACATCGGCCGCATGGTGATCCCCAACCGAATCATGGTGCCCGCCATGGTGACCCACCTCACCAGTGAAGAAGGCTATGTCACCGACAACACCATCGGACGCTACGAGCGCTATGCGACGGGCGGCGCCGGCCTGATCGTGGTCGAGGCGATGGCGATACACGAAGTGAAGTCCGGGCCGCTGCTGCGCATCTCCGACGATCGCTACATCCCGGCCTTGCGCCGGCTCACCGACCGGGTGCACGCCGTGTCGGATTCGAAAATCGTGCCGCAGATCATCCATTTCCTGAAAGTTGCGCGTTCCGGCTGGCGGCAGACGGTCGATCAACTGAGCGTGGAGGAGATCGAGCGGATCATCGAGCAGTTCGGCGACGCCGTGGCCCGGGCGCGCGAAGCGGGCTTCGATGGCGCGGAGCTGCATTCGGCCCACGCCTACACGCTTTCGTCGTTCCTTTCGCGCGCCAACGAGCGCAGCGACGACTACAGCGGCCAGACGCTCGAGGGAAGGCTGCACCTCATCAGCCGGGTGATCGAAAACGTGCGCCGCAAGGCGGGCGAGGACTTCCCGCTGGGCGTTCGCTTCAACGGCGAGGAGTTCATCAAGGACGGCTACACGGTGCTGGAGTCGAAGGTGATCGCCCTGCGGCTGGCGAAGCTGGGGGCCGATTACCTCTCGGTGTCGGTCGGCGGCAAGTTCGAGGACGCGGTGCACAAGCCCGGGCAGGTGCTCTATCCCTATACCGGCTATTCCGGCGACAGGTGCATGCCGGGGGAGCTCTTCCCGCCGGCGCTGCACGTGCCCATCGCCGACGAGATCAAGGCGTTCCTTTTCGCCCACGGCGTGGGCACGCCGGTCGCGATCGCGGGCAAGCTCGCCGAGCCGCTGCTCGCCGAAGGGGTCCTGGCGCAGGGCCGTGCCGACATCGTGGGGCTTGCGCGGGGGCTCCTCGCCGACCCCGACTGGCCCAACAAGGTGAAGCGCGGGGATTTCGACAGCATCGTGCAGTGCGACTACTGCAACGTGTGCAAGGCGCTCGACGGCGCCCACAAGCTGGTGGTGTGCCACTTGTGGCCCCAGGGCTCGCTGCAGGCCCCCCCGGCCGATAACACCGAACGTGCGCCGCGCTGGGAAAGCAATGGCCAATCGCCGCTGCAGGGCGAGATCGAAGAGGGGCGCGTGTCGCTGCGTTGGAAAAAAGTGCCGGGCGCGGCCTATTACAACGTGTTCCGCGTCGATGACGACGCGCCGCCGCGGCTCGCGGACGCCGTGAAAGTCACCCGTTGGAACGATACGACAGTCGCGGCCGGGATCCGCTACCGCTACTACGTGCGGGCTTGCAGCCCCTCGGGCCTGGCGAGCCCGCGCACCAACGAGGTCGTGGCCGAAATTCGCGCGCGCGACGTTCGCAGCCGCGCGCCCGCCACGAGCGACTACCTGCCCGGCTTCGTTCCCTGGCCGGCAGAGCTCGCGCGGCGCTATCGCGAAGCGGGCTACTGGGAAGGCATCACGCTGGTGGAGATGCTGCAGCGCACGATGCGGCGCTGCCCGGACAAGACCGCGGTGGTGGACGGTGCGCGCCGCCTCACCTACACCCAGCTCGTGAGCTACGTGGAGCGTCTCGCCGGCGCTTTTCATGCGGCGGGACTGCGCCCGCGCGAGCGGGTGGTGTTCCAGATGCCCAACAGCGTGGACATGCTGGCCGCGTTCTTCGCGCTCACGCACATCGGCGTCATTCCGGTGCTGGTGCTGCCCGCGCACCGGCGCACCGAGGTCGCGCACTTCCTCAGAAACGCCGAGGCGGTGGCCTACATCATTCCCGATGTGGTGCGTGGGTTCGATTATCGCCAGCTCGCCAACGAGGTCGCCCAGGACCATCCGCTGCGTTCGGTGATCGTGTTCGGCGAGGCGGCGCCGGGGCAGCTCTCAATCAGCGATCTCTACGCCGGATCGAAGCCCTGGCGGGGGACGCGCGCGAATCCGGGCGACGTCGCCTTCATGCTGCTCTCGGGAGGCACCACGGGGCTGCCGAAGCTCATCCCGAGGACGCATGAAGACTACGTCTACAACCTCACGGCGACCGGACGGATGGCGGGCTACAAGCCCGAGACGGTGTACCTCGCCATCGCGCCCATGTCGCACAACTACGCGCTCGGCTGTCCCGGCGTGACGGGCGTGCTGCGCGTGGGGGGCACGGTGGTGATCGCGCCCGCCAACGACGCGGAGACCGTATTCGCGCTGGTGCAGAGCGAGCGCATCACGGACCTGAACGGGACCGTGGCCCTGGTCGCACGCTGGCTCGCCTTGGACGCCGACAGCCGTTATGACCTGAGCTCGTTGAAGTATTTCGTGAGCGGCGGGGCGAAGCTCGTGCCCGAGCTGCGGCGGCGCGTGGAGGAGCGCTTCGGCTGCACCTACCAGGAAAGCTTCGGCTGCGGCGAGGGGCTGATCAACCTGACGGCCCTCGATGCGCCGGAGCATGTGCGCTACGAGAGCTCCGGCCGGCCGTCTTCGGAGGCGGACGAGATCAAGATCATCGACGACGAAGGCAACGAAGTGCCCGAGGGGCAACTCGGCGAGCTCGCCGTGCGCGGCCCGTACACCATCCGCGGCTACTACAACTCCCCGGAGATCAACAAGAGCGCTTTCACCCCCGACGGCTACTACAAGATGGGCGACATCGTGCGCCGGGTGGACGGGTACTTTTATCTCGAGGGGCGCAAGAAGGACTTGATCAACCGCGGCGGCGAGAAAATCAGCTCCGAGGAAGTGGAGAACTTCATCCTCGCCCACGCGAAGGTGCAGTCGGTGTGCGTGGTCGCGATGCCCGATGCGGAGTACGGCGAGAAGGCGTGCGCCTTCGTGATTCCGCGCGAGGGGGCGTGCCTCACGTTCGAAGAGCTCGTGGCGTTCCTGTTGAAGAGAGGCATCGCCAAGTTCAAGATGCCCGAGCGGCTGGAAGTGGTGAGCGAGTTTCCCATGAGCCCGGCGGGCAAGATCCTGCGGCGCGAGCTGCGCGAGATCATCGCCGATAGAATTGCCGTCGAACGCAAACTTTCATCGTAATTGCGCGCGACATCGTGGACTTCGTAGGGCGGATGCAGCCGCTTTTGCGGCGTAATCCGCCTTCTTCTTTTTGCTTGGTCCTTGTGAGGTGATCGCTATGCCTGAACGCATCACTTTCCTTTCCGACGGCCTCAAACTCGCCGGCCTCCTCCACATCCCTTCCGACATGCGCGCGGGCGAGCGCCGCCCGGCCTTCGTGGTCATGCACGGGTTCGGCGGCAGCATGCAGGGCGGGCAGGGCGCCTGGGCGGCGCAGGCGCTGGCGAAGTGGGGCTACGTGACGCTGCAGTTCGAGTTTCGAGGATGCGGCGAGAGCGAAGGGGAAAAGGGCCGCATCGTCTGCCTGGAAGAGGTTTCGGACGCCTCGAACGCCATCACGTATCTGGAAAGCCGCCCGGAAGTCGATCCCAAGCGCATCGCGTTTTGCGGCTCGAGCCTGGGGGCGGCGGTGGCTATCTATGCGGCGGGCGCCGATGAGCGGGCCGCTGCGGTGATCTCCCAGGGCGGCTGGGGGAACGGCGAGCGCAAGTTTCGGCTCCAGCATGTCGGACCGGAGTGGAACCGCTTCATGAAGCAGTTGACCGACGGCATCAAACAGCGCGAGACGACCGGAAAGTCGCTCATGGTGCCGAGGTTCGACATCGTGCCCATTCCGCCGCGGCTGCGGAGCTATGTCGAGAACGACCCCGCTTCGATCATGCACTTCACGGCGGAGACGCCGCTCAGCATGTTCCTGTTCCAGCCTGAAGAGATGATCGGTCGCATCAGCCCACGCCCGGTGCTGCTGTTGCACGGCGCGCGCGATTCGGTGACGCCGTCGGTCGAATCGATCGAGCTTTTCAAGCGGGCCAAGCCGCCGACGGAGCTGCACTTGATCGAGGGGGCCGACCACTTCATGTTCGCCGAGTCGAATGAGCGGGTCGTCACACTCGTCCGCGATTGGGTCGCCAAATTTTTTCCGCTAAGCTCTTGAATATTTCGTAGGGCGGATAAGCCGCTCCGCGGCGCAATCCGCCTTCCTTTTCCGCCACATGCCGCTTCTACGGGACGCCTCGCGGCTTCCGAATACACTGTTTGTGGTTCCAACTCGGAAATTCCGATATACGGACCCGATTCGGCGGTGATGGGTTCCACCTGCACTGCGGCCGCGGAATACGAGCGGCGAACCCCCATTGCATCCGCTCCAGGAGCCGCGGGCGTCCTATCTCCGCCCGGGCAGTCGAACGAAATCGTTTGATTCGAAGGACGCATTTCCATCCTTGGCTGCCTATCTCCCCTGATATATGGCTGCAGCGGACATGATAAGCCGCGCTGTAAATGGATACGGCGGGCTAAATGGTTGATGCGAAGGGAAAGATGACAGGCCGGGGCGAGGGGGTGTTTAATTGACCGCCATTTCGGAAGTTCACTTTACGTTATGCGGCACAAGACGGATAGCCGACCGAGAGTCTAGAATCCTGCGATGCATTTCGAGATCATCGGTGAGATTACCGTTGTTGAAACGATTGCGTCAGGAACCGGTATTCGCGACATCAAGCGCCTGCGAAAGAACTATGGCAAGGGTCGGTGGCGAAAAATGAAGGGCGTCGCGCGTGTGCGACTCGCCGACGGACGCATAAGGCTGGCTGAGCTACATTGGTACGAGGCTCACGGCATTGGAAAGCGCGAGTTCAAGCGCAAGGCCTATTTGGACTGATCATGAAAAAGCGCAAATCCGCATCGAGGCAGTTTGCAGTGTGCATTAAGAACGAGGGCTATCCCGCCTCTCTGGAGCTTCATAAGATTTATCGCGTAATTCCAGACGACGACGCGGCGGCGGACGGAGACATGCGGGTCATCGATGAGAGCGGCGAAGACTACCTATACCCAGCAGATTGGTTCGCCGAAATTGAAGTCCCGAAAGTTGTGCAGAAATCGCTATTGCATCCAGCCTAGCGTTGTGCCGCATAACCACGCATTGGAGGCGACGCGCAAGAAGCCGCGCGCGCCTCAATGCGGACGTTGATATGGCTTTCTGTGTCAACAGGGCCGAACGTTTCCTGCCCACGAAGTACGCTGGGTACA
>Ga0156229_1239_pt3 | contig 22730 bp, 17 predicted proteins | sample RifCSPlowO2_12_FD_116156 | JGI IMG/M metagenome (GOLD analysis project Ga0156229, IMG submission 116156) | Betaproteobacteria bacterium RIFCSPLOWO2_12_FULL_66_14 | reverse complement strand
CTCCAAGGTTTGCGTCGTGGGACCCCCGACGCGGGACGACGCCGATATCGACTACACCTTCGCGCAGGTGCAGGTGAAGGAAGCCAGGGTGGACTACAGCGGGAACTGCGGAAATATGTCCTCCGCCATGGGCCCGTTCGCGGTGGACGAGGGATTGGTGAAGGTGTCGGGTCCGGACGCGCTGGTGCGTATCCATAACACCAACACGAAAAAGATCATCTGGTCGCGGTTTTCGCTCGATGGCGGCATGGCGGCGGTGGACGGCAACCTCGCCATCCCGGGCGTGGCCGGGACCGGCGCGCCGGTCAAGCTCGAGTTCCGCGAACCGGGCGGCGCGACCACCGGGAAGCTCCTGCCCACGGGCAACGTGGCGGATATCCTGGACGTGCCGGGCTGCGGGAAGTACCGCGTTTCGATGGTGGATGCGGCCAACGCGTGCGTCTTTGCCCGCGCGGCCGATCTCGGGGTCAAGGGAACGGAGCTTCCGGACGAGATCGACGCCGATCCCGGCCTGCTGCGCAAGCTCGCCGCGATCCGGATCGCCGCCTCGGTGGCGATGGGCGTCACGAGGACTGCGGAGGAAGCGGAGAAGCGCGCCATGGTGCCCTTCGTGGGGTTCGTTTCGCCGCCTCGGGACGCGAAGACGCTGACTGGCGAAACGCTCAAAGGGACGGAGGTGGTCCTCACCGGCCGCATGATGTCGAATGGGCAACCGCACCGTGCGCTGCCGCTCACCGCTTCGCTGTGCATGGCGGTGGCGGCGCGGCTCCCGGGCAGCGTGGTGTTCGATGCGATCCGGCCGGCCGGCAACCCCGAATCCGAGATCCGGATCGCCATGCCGTCCGGCGTACTGACGGTCGCCGCGACGGTGAGGAAACTGGAAGGCCAGTGGTACGCCGAGCAGGGGACGTTCTACCGCACCCAGCGGCGCATGTTCGAGGGCCATGTGCTGGTGCGCGCCTCGCGCGCGCCGCGCATGGCCTACCAATAAGCGCCGCCCCGATCACTTCAGCCGCTGCTTCGCAAAATCCGGGTAATGTTCCATGATGAAGCGCACACTGTACTTCTCACTTTCCAAGTCCCCTTGCAGCTCGCTGATCGACCGCTCGTTCGCAGGGCCGTAGCCCCCCGCACCCGGTGTTTGTACGACCACCGTTTCGTTTGGACCGACAGAAAGGCCAGAAGGCTTGTTCGATAAGCGTTCACTGCTTCCATCCTGGCGGATGAGCTTGAAACTCCCGGTGGCCCCCGGTTCGCCGTCAAAAAGGCCCCAAGGCTGGTTTGTAAATCGCTCCCCTGCTCCATTGAAAATGCACGTGTGGCCCACCGGCCGGATGATTCGACAAAGAGCAAGTCCACCACGTTGTCGCCCTGCCCCGCCGGTATCAGGGACGAGTCCGTACCCCTCTACCATCAAGGGATACTCCAATTCGATCGCCTCAACGGGAAGATTGGACGTATTCGTCAAATTGACCTGGACGCCGTCCTTGCCGTCTCGCGCGACTCTTCCTCCCGCACCGCCTCCCAAGGTTTCCAGATAGACGTATGGCTCACCGCTTCGAGGATCGACACCACTAAAAATCGCGGTGGTATTAGCGCCATTCCCGCCCGCCACCACCCGTTCCGGAAGCGCGGAAGCCAGCGCTCCGAACACGACGTCGGCAACCCTCTGGCACGTATGTAACCGTGCCGCCGTGGCCGCAGGAAACTCGGCATTTACAATGAGCCCCTTTTCGGCACGGACATCCACCACCCGCAAGACGCCTTCATTATTTGGAATTTCAGGATCCAGAAGGGATTTCAATGCAAAAGACACGGCAGCAACAGTGCCATTCAAGGTCATATTGATGTTACCCGGCACTTGCCTGCCCGATCCCTTGAAGTCGAAGATGATCTTGTCGCCAGCTTTGTGAATTGTGAGCACGATCGGGATATTTCGAGCCGCTAGCCCATCGTCGTCCATGACGTCGCTGAAGCGGTAGACGCCATCCGGTATGGCCAGGACAGCCGCTCTCAAGCGGGACTCTGTTTTCTCTATGATCTGGTCGAAGACGGACAAAATGGCATCCGAGCCGTACCGATCAAGCGTCTCTTGAAGACGTCTGACACCGAGTTTCGCTGCAGCGAACTGCGCAAAGTAGTCCCCACGCCGCTCATTTGGAACGCGAGCATTCAGAAGCAGAAGATCGAGAATATCGTTCTGCAGCGCCCCTTTGTGGATAAGGCGCACCACCGGAATACGCAAACCCTCCTGGTATACCTCCGTCATACCCCCAGCCATGCTTCCGGCGGCCATGCCGCCGATATCGGCATGGTGGGCGATGTTGCAGATGAACGCCACGATTTTGCCGTCTCGAAACACAGGCATCGTCACATTCACATCGGGAAGGTGTGATCCTCCGGCCACAAATGGATCGTTGGCGGCATATAGGTCGCCTTCCTCTATGTCAGCGCAGCGCGATCGAATGAGCGCCTGCACGGTGCCCATCATCGTCGCGATGTGAATAGGCAAGCTCATCTTCGCCTGCACGATCAGGCGGCCTTCGGCGTCCACAATGGCGGTCGAGTGATCATGGCGCTCCTTGATATTCGTCGAATAGGCGCTCTTCATCAACGCGACGAAACATTCGTCGGTAATCGACCTTAGGGCATTCGACAGGATTTCGAGCGAAATCGGATCGTGAACAAAATTCATCGCTCAACCTCAATGATCAGATTTCCGCTGGCATGAACCGAGAGCCGATCCCCTGGAAAAATTGGGATCGTGGTATCGATCTGATCGATGACGGCCGGCCCCAGGATTTGAACGCCCGCCAGCAGGTCCTCACGCTTGTACACCGGCGCAGCCACTGGTTGATCCCCATCGAAGTAAATTTCCCGCTTCCCTACCGCAAGAGGAGCAACGTTTCGCGACTCCCTTAGTGGCGCGTCCACCGCGCTTACAACCGGGGCGCGTGCGGTCAATCGTGCGTTCAACAGCTCGACCTTTGCCAATGGATCATGGAAGCTATACGCGATGTCATGTGCGTCAAAGAACAGTCGCTTCAAGTGCGCCGCATCGGGCAAAGCACCCGGATCCAGAACAGCGCCCGAGCTGATCGGCACTCTCAGCTCAAAATTCTGACCCACATAGCGCATATCGAAACTGAGGTCATATTGCAGCTCGCGCATCCTCAGACCCTCGGATGCCGCCCACTTTTCGGCGCGTACCTTCAAGTCTGCAACAACCTCTTTGAGGGTGGGTGGGACGGCGTCCCCGATCACTGCTCTGGCGGCCCCCGTGAAATCCTCCTTGATTTCGGCGAGGACAAGACCTTGAGCACATACGATACCGGGTGATCGCGGCACTACGATTTCCCCTATCGACATGGCTACGGCGATGTCGCGGGCGTGCATGGGACCTGCGCCGCCGAAGGGCATCAGCACGAAATCCCTCGGGTCATGTCCGCGCTCCACTGACAGTGAGCGTATCGCCCGAACCATGTTGGCAACCGATATCGCCACCATTCCCTTGGCCGTGTCCTCAGTAGACTTTCGCATTGGCCTTGCGATTGCTTGGATCGCCTCGCGAGCACGATTGACATCCAGATTCATGGCTCCATCGAGCAGATTCGGCGCCAGACGGCCCAGCACCAGATTTGCGTCGGACAGAGTGGCTGCCGTTCCGCCATGACCGTAGCACGCCGGACCCGGATGAGCGCCGGCACTCTGCGGACCCATCTTCAGGAGTCCATCTTTCTCGAACCACGCAATAGACCCGCCACCGGCGCCGATGGTATGAATGTCGACCATCGGCAAGCGGATAGGGAAACCGTCCACCTCGCGTCCATACGACGCGTTGACGCTTCCGTCCTTTATGAGCGCAACATCGGCGCTCGTACCGCCTACATCGATTGTGATCGCATTGCCCCGGTTCACGGCCGACGCAACGTGTAGCGCCCCAACGACGCCTGCCGCGGGTCCGGAAAGGGCGGTTCGCACCGGAAAGGACTTGGCGCGCCCGATCGTCATCAGACCGCCACTGGATTGATTGATTCCTATCGACGCACGGGGAAGCATCGAAGCGAGATCGGTTTCGAGCGATGACATGTAGCTGCTCAGAACCGGCTGCAGGTACGCGTTAACAATGGTAGTGGTAAAGCGCTCGTATTCTCGAAATTCCGGCTGAACCGCAGAAGAAGTCGAAACGTGCATTCCCGGCAGAGCGGTGCGTATCCGTTCAGCCACTCGACGCTCGTGCATCGGATTGAGAAACGCAAATAGAAAACAAACGGCGACCGCCTCAACTTCCATGTCTCGTATTCGGGCGATCGCTTCATCCACCTGCGCCGTGTCTAGTGGGAGGTGAACTGCACCGGCCGCATTAATTCTTTCGGTTACCTCCAGACGCCGACGCCGAGGGACAAGCGGATCAGGATAGTCGCGTTGCAGATCGTACAAATCCGGGCGCGTCTGCCGGCCGATCTCCACAAGATCACGAAATCCACGGGTGGTGACAAGCGCCACAGAACAGCCTTTTCTTTGAACCAGGGCATTGGTCGCCACGGTGGTCCCGTGCGCCAGCCTGGAGACTTCCTGAAGCGGCAAGCCGTGTGCAGCGGCCAACTCCCGGAGTCCACTGACAATCGCGGTTGCCGGGTTCTCCGGTGTAGAGGGGCGTTTCCAAAGGCGAACGTCACCGCTCACCTCGTCAACGGCGCAAAAGTCCGTAAACGTGCCTCCCACGTCCACGCCAATTGTCCAAGTCACTGCCAACCTCGCCAAAGGGCCTTGACAGAGGCGAAAGCGTGCGCCGAAAATGGCCGTGTACGCAAGCGCGTAATATCGTTTCGCTGTGGCGTACGTCGCGGCGGAGACAGTGGCGAGCAAGAAGCGGAAGACGACGGTGCAGTCGCTGCAGCGCGGCCTCGAGATCCTGGTGGCAGTCGCGCAGGCCGACCGGGCACTGGGAATCACCGAGCTCAGCCGGCAATTCGGGCTCGCCAAGGGCTCGATTTCCCGGCTGGTCGCCACCCTGGTGCAGCAGTCTTTTGTGACGCGCGATCCGGAGACTGCGAAGTATCGGCTCAGCACAAGGGTCTGGGAGCTCGGCGTCGGAGCGGTGTCCCAGTTGGACGTTCGCGGCATCGCGCGGCCCGTGATGGAGACGTTGAATGCCGCGACGCAGGAAACCGTCCATCTCACGGTCCTCACCGAGAGCGACGAAATGGTCTTTCTCGACAAGCTGGACTCAACCAGGGCGGTTCGCCCGAATGTCGAGCTGGGCGCGACTCTTCCCCCCTATTGCGTGGCCAACGGCAAGGCGATGCTGGCATTCCTGCCCAAGGCGCGGGTGGACAGGGTACTGCGCGGCAAGCTTCGCCAGTTCACGAACACGACGCTTACTCTGAAGGGCGAGCTGCTGGCGCATCTCGGCACCGTGCGTCGTCTGGGCTACGCCGTGAACCGTGGCGAGTACCGGGCCGACGTGTCGGGGTTGGCGGCCCCGATCTGCGACCACACAGGCCTCGCCGTGGCCGCGCTCGGCGTTTCCGTGCCGTCGAATCGAATGACCCCGGAATTGATCCGCGATCTGGCGCCGCGCGTGGTGGCGAGTGCCCGGGAAATCTCGTCGGCACTTGGCCAGCGCCGTGAGACTGCGGCACCGCGGCCGGCGCCGCAGAGAAACGGGACCCGGTGGAGTCGCCGGGCGGGATGAGAGCGAAAGGCATCGATGACACCGGATCGCTGTGATATCCAGATAAAGGGCGGCGTGCTGGTCGACAGCAGGCAATTGCAGTTGGCCGACGTGTTCGTCAAGGACGGCGTTGTCGACGGCGTCGAGCGGCCGGGAAGCGGCAGGCAGGCCAAGCGAGTCATCGACGCCAAGGGGAAATTTGTGCTCCCGGGCATCGTCGAGGCACACCTTCACCCGGTGTACGCCGATCGACTGGACACGCTTTCGAAGTCGGCAGTCTATGGAGGGATAACGACGCTGATTCCGTATATCGGCGCGGTGAAAGCGTGGGGCGTCGAGGGAAACCTCTGGGATGCGGTGAACTACTTCATTGACGAAGGAACGAAGGATTCGATCATCGATTTCGGCCTGCACTGCAGCCTGGTCAGCGGCGATCTTGCCGAGTTGGAGAATCTCGTCCCGAAGATCTGTGCCCGCGGCGTGCGCTCATTCAAGGGATTCATGGCGTACAAGAAGCGGGGCATGTACCTCAGCGACAGGGACCTCCTCAGGATCCTGGCCACCCTCAAGGACAATGGCGGCCTGTTCTGCGCGCATGCCGAAAACGGCGACCTGTGTGATTTCCTCGAAGAGGGATTCACCGCCGCGGGCCGTACGGGCCCGGAATACTACGGTCCGTCTCGCCCCGGAATCACCGAGGCGGAGGCCGTGTTTCGAATTCTCAGCTTCGCCAAGACGCTCGACTGTCCCATGTACATCGTCCATGTCAGCACCAAGGAGGCGCTGCAGGTGATCGACATGTTCCGCCATTGGAGCTCGACCCCGATATTCGCGGAGACCTGCACGCACTACCTGACGCTGACGAACGAAGAGATGCTCAGGATGGGCTCGCTCGCCAAGGTCAGCCCGCCGTTGCGCGAAAAGGACGACGTCGACGCGCTGTGGCAGGCGATTATCGCCGGCAAGATCGACGTCGTCGGCGCGGACACGGCGGGCCATTTGATGAAAAGCAAGGAGCCGCGCTTCGGGAATATCTTCACTGCCGCATCCGGGCTGCCCGGGCAGGAGACCATGTTCACCGTCACCTATGACGAAGGCTTCAATCGACGTGCGGTGAGTCTCTGCAAGCTCGTCGAGATCATGGCCGAGAAACCGGCGAGGATATTCGGCCTTTATCCGCGCAAGGGCGTGCTGCAGAAGGGTGCGGACGCCGATGTGCTGATTTTCGACCCGACCAGGGAACACGTCATCAACGCGACCAACCAGCACACGAAGACGGACTACACGATGTACGAGAACCGCCGCGTGCTCGGCGCGCCGGAACTGGTGATGCAAAGAGGCGAGGTGCTTCTCGAGAACGGTGAGCTCAAGGCAGTCAAGGGCCGGGCTCGATTCCTGGAAGCCAAGGGTGCGTGACTTTCAACGGAGAGCGTGACATGGCTGAGCGAAAGATAAGGGTGGCGGGTTTGCAGGAAAAGACGATGCCGCGAACCAGCGTGCAGGAAAAGCTGGGGCGCACGCTGGAGCTGATCGAAGCGGCGTCGAAAGACGGCTGCCAGATCATCGTCGGGGGCGAGCTGTGCACCTCCGATTACGATCGTTTCTACGGCACCAAGGACGTGAGCCTGTTTCCGGAAGCGGAGCCGATTCCCGGACCCTGCACCGAAGCGGTCGGCAAGCTTACGAAGAAGTACAAGAACTACGTCATTTTCCCGATGTTCGAGAAAGCCGCGCCCGGGATCTACTACAACGCCGCCGCCACGATCGGGCCCGACGGCACGGTCGTCGGCAACTACCGCAAGACGCACGTCGCCGGGGTACAGGTTCTGGAGAAGCTGTACTTTCGCGCCGGCCAGGACTTCAAGGTCCTGGAAACCGCTTTCGAGCCGCACGCCCGGTTCGGCACCATCATCTGCCACGACCGTCGTTACCCGGAGACCTCCCGCATCCTGGCGATGCTGGGTGCCGAGATGATGTTCTGCCCGACCGCCGCCCCCGGCTACGCCCACGGCGTTCACTGGGGTGTGGTCAACATCGCACGCGCGGTCGACACCGGCATGTTCTGCATCTATACAAACCGGATCGGGCCGGAGGGCGACAAGAAATACTTCGGTGAGAGCATGATCGTAAATCCGCATGGCGAGGTGATCGCCAATGGCGGCGACCGGGTCAACACCTTTATCGCGGCCGATTGCGATCTTGCGCTGGTCGACGAAGCCCGGATCGCCGTGCCGACGCTGCGTGATATTCGCAACGACTTCTACGTGAAGTACTACAGCCAGCCCGCGTACGACCGGCTGCTGTGAGGCGATCGCGAGCACGGAATGACGCATTACTCGGCGTTCATGCTCATCAGGAAAGCACTCGGCCGGAACCGCGGCTGGACCCGTGCCTGGCGCAATGCGGAACCCAGGGCCGGCTATGACGTAGTGATTGTCGGCGGCGGCAATACCGGCCGCAATACGACCATCGTCAGATCCAACTACATGATCGACGGCAACACTCGTTTCTACGAAAAGTCGCTGCAGCTCTGGGAGGAGATGAGCGGCGACCTGAACTTCAACGTGATGCTCTCGCAGCGAGGGCAGCTCAACCTCTGCCATTCGCCGGCACAGATGGATGCGGCCGCGCGGCGGGGCAACATCATGCGGATGAACGGCATTGACGCGGAGCTGCTGACGCCCGAGGAAGTGCGGCGCAAGGCGCCGATCCTCGATTTCTCGGATCAGGCCCGCTTTCCCATCTTCGGAGCGCTATGGCAGCAGCGCGCCGGCATCGCCCGGCACGATGCGGTCGCCTGGGGCTACGCGCGAGGTGCGGACCGCCACGGGGTCGACATTATCCAGGGCTGCGAAGTGAAGGGGTTCCTCTGGGAGCGCGGCAGGGTTGTCGGCGTCGAAACGACTCGCGGCGCCATTCGCGCGCAGAAGGTCGGGTTGGCGGTCGCCGGGCATACCAGTCATCTTGCCAAGATGGCGGGGTTACGCCTTCCGATAGAAACGCACCTGCTGCAGGCATTCGCGACGGAGCCGGTGAAGCCGGTACTCGATACGGTCGTTTCGTTCGGCGCGGCGCATTTTTACATCTCGCAGGACGACAAGGGCGGCATGGTGATGGGCAGCGACCTGGACGGATACAACTCCTACGGCCAGCGCGGCGATCTGCCGATCGTGGAGGAGTCGATGGCTTGCGCCAAGGCGCTCATCCCCCTGATGTCGCGCCTGCGCGTCGTGCGCCAGTGGAGCGGAGTCATGGACATGACGATGGACGGCAGCCCGATCATCTGCAAGTCTCCGATCGACGGACTGTATATCGATGGCGGCTGGTGCTACGGCGGATTCAAGGCGACGCCGGCCTCCGGGTGGTGCTTCGCCCACACGCTCGCGAAGGACCATCCGCACGAGCTGAATTCGCGATTCACCCTCGATCGTTTCCGTCGCGGCCATCAACTCGACGAAAAGGGCATGGGGCCGACGCCGTGGGCGCACTGAGACAGAGCCGATGCTGAGAATCGCCTGCCCGTATTGCGGCGAACGCGATCAGGTCGAGTTTGCCTACGGCGGCGACGCCACGAGCAGCTTTCCCGATCTCGCGGATCCCGACCTCGACCGGTGGACCGATGCCGTGTTCATCCGGGACAACCCTTTGGGCGATCACCGCGAGTTCTGGCAGCACCAGCACGGTTGCCGACAATGGCTGTACGTGGTGCGCGACACCGTCACCCATGAATGCAAATCGGTAACGCCGGCGCGCGAGGCGCCCCGGGCCGCCTGTGGATAACCGCTGAGGTTACGTAATGAGCCACCTTGTCCGCCCCCCTGTGAAATCAGCGAAATCAGGGACGGACCACGATTTTCCGCCCCCCTGTAAAGGGGGGAAGCGAGCGGCACGCGAGCGGGGGGTTTGCTTTTCAAAAAACCAACCCCCCGCTCGTTTCACTCGCGACCCCCTTCACAGGGGGTCAAAGGTACGCCAATGAGCGCACAGCCCTGCCGGCTCGATCGGGGCGGGCGCATCGACCGGTCGCGACCCGCGTCATTCGCGTTCGACGGGCGTACGTACAGCGGCTTCCTCGGGGACACGCTGGCGTCCGCGTTGCTGGCCAACGGCGTCCATCTCGTCAACCGGAGCTTCAAGTATCACCGCCCGCGGGGCATCTACACCGCGGGAATCGAGGAGCCGAACGCACTCATTAGCCTGTGCAGAGGCGGCCGGCACGAGCCCAATGTCGCGGCGACGACGGTCGAATTGTTCGACGGGCTCGAGGCGCACAGCCAGAACAGGTGGCCGTCACTCGACTTCGACGTGATGAGGGTCATCGACCGCTTTTCGAGGATCTTCGCGGCCGGTTTCTATTACAAGACATTCATGGGCCCGACCCGCGGCGCCTGGATGTTCTACGAGAAATTCATCCGCCGGGCGGCGGGATTCGGAAATCCTCCTCTCGAGCGGGACCCCGATCGCTATGAGAAGGGTCACGCGTTCTGCGATGTGCTGGTTGTCGGTGGCGGGGCATCGGGACTCGCCGCGGCCCTGGCCTCCGGTCGCAGCGGCGCGCGCGTGATCCTGGTAGAGGACGGAGCGGAACTGGGCGGATCGCTGCTCTCGAGGCCATGCGGCGACGATACCGATGCGTGGCTCGGCGCCGTGGTGGGCGAATTGCGGACCCTCCCGAATGTCCGGGTGATGACCCGGACCACGGTGTTCGGCGCGTACGACAATCTGGTTTTCGGCCTGGTCGAGCGGGTCGGGGATCATCTCCCGGTTCCCGGACCCGGCCAACCCCGCCAGCGGTACTGGATCTTGCGGGCGCGGCAGGCGTTGCTCGCGACGGGCATGCTCGAGCGGCCTATCGTCTTCGGCAACAACGACCTGCCGGGCGTCATGCTCGCATCGGCGGGGCGCTCCTACGTCAATCGTTTTGCCGTGGTTCCGGGCCGCAAGATCGTCGTTTTCACCAACAATGACACCGCCTATAGTGCGGCCCTCGATCTGGCAGCGTCGAAAGTCGATGTTGCTGTGGTCGATGTCAGGAGCGCGATCTCCGCCGAGCTCGAGCATGCGGTGCGGGGGGCGGGAATTCCGCTGCATCCTGGATGTGCCGTTGCGCGTGCAAACGGCGGCAAGCATGTCCGGAGCGCCGAAGTGTGCACGTTCGATTCCGTCCACGCGAAGATCGGTACCGCGAAGCTGCGTTTGCCTTGCGACCTGCTGCTGGTCTCAGGAGGCTGGACGCCAACGCTGCAGCTCCTGGGCCAGCGCGGCGCGAAACCCGTCTATGACGAGAAGCGCGCGATGCTCGTCGCCGGACACATTCCCCGCGGCTATCGCATTGCCGGGTCCGCGTCCGGGGAACTGAGCCTGCGGCAGCGCGTCGTGAGTGGACTGAAGGAAGGGAGCGCGGCAGCCGAGGCATGCGGTTGGGCCGGTTCGCCGAAACAGGAGTCTCTCGCAATCCAGCTGCCCGATGAGCGCAACGTGACGGACATCGCGCCCCTGTCGGCGATTCCGGATCCCCCGGGCGCCGGACACAGGAAGAAGTTCGTCGATTTCCAGCACGACGTCGGTTACGACGACATCGCCCTTGCCCTCAGCGAGGGTTACGAATCGATCGAGCACCTCAAGCGCTATACCACGCTTGGCATGGCCCTTGACCAGGGCAAGACCTCCAGTGTCAACGCGCTGGCGATCGCCGCGCAGATGCTCGGTCGGCCGATCAAAGCGCTCGGCACCACGACCTTCAGGCCCCCCTATCGGCCGGTTGCGGTCGGTGCGCTTGCCGGCCCCGAGACCGGGCTGCATTTCAAGCCGGTAAGGCGCTCGCCGATGCACCACCTGCACGAACGCAACGGTGCGGTCTTCACCACGACCGGATTTTGGCTGCGCCCGTGGTATTACCCGAAGCCCGGCGAAACGCTGCGCGACGCGTACATTCGCGAAGCGGACGCAGTTCGCAAGACCGTCGGCATGACCGACGTCTCCAGCTTGGGGAAGATCGACGTTCAGGGACCCGACGCCGCCGCGTTTCTCAACCGCATCTATGCGAATGGCTTCGACACTCTGGCCGTCGGCAAAGCCAGATACGGCGTGATGTTGCGCCCGGACGGGATCGTGGTCGACGACGGCACCACGTCCCGGCTCTCCAAACATCACTACTTCATGACCACCACCACCGGCGGCGCCGGCAAGGTCATGACGTTTCTCGAGTATCTGCTGCAGACCACCTGGCCGGAGCTCAAGGTTCAGTTGACCTCGGTAACGAGCCAATGGGCAGCGATTGCCGTGGCCGGACCGCGCAGCCGCGATCTCGTCGCGGCTCTCGTGCGCGACGTCGACTTCGGCAACGGCGCATTTCCGTTCATGGGTGTGCGGCACGGCCATATCGGCGCGCTCCCTGTCCGCCTCCTTCGCGTCAGCTTCTCGGGCGAGCTGGCGTATGAAGTCTACACACCGGCAGGCTTTGGCGAGGACCTGTGGCAGACGGTCAGCGACGCAGGTCGTGCCTTCGGTCTCGTCACCTACGGAGTCGAGGCGCTGGGCGCCCTGCGCATCGAGAAGGGGCATGTGGCCGGCGCGGAAATCGATGGACGCACGACGCTTGCCGATATGGGCTTGGCGCGCATGGCGAGCATGAAGAAGCCGTACATCGGCAGCGCGCTGATGCAGCGCGAGGGATTGGCCGACGGCAATCGCCCGCAGCTGGTTGGCCTGGAGTCGGCCAACGGCGACATTGCGCTCCGGGCCGGCGCGATCCTCTGCGAGCCTGGCCGGCACCAGGGCCACGGCATAGGATTCATTTCGTCGGTAACCTATTCGCCCGCGCTCGGCCGGCACATCGCAATGGGATTCGTGGCGGGCGGCATGTCGCGAGAAGGAAAGCTGATCGACGCCGTTTTCCCGTTGCGCGGTGAAGTTACCGCGGTGCGCGTCAGATCTCCGCACTTTGTCGATCCGGAAGGAGCACGGCTGAATGCTTGAGCAGCGCTCGGCTCTGGCGACGGTCACTGTGTCGGAGCGCCCGAGCCGCACGCTGGTTCAGGTTTCCGGCTGGCCTGATAGTTTTCGACGGCTGTGCGCGAAACTGGAAACGCTGTTGTCCTGCCGGATGCCCGAGGATGGCTTGCGGGCGGTTTCGCAGGGACAGCGATCGATTTTTCGGGTCGGCCCGGAGCGGCTGTGGGTGGCCGCACCATCGGACGACGACCTGCTGCGGAAACTCGACGGCACCGCGCTCGGGGAGGATGCCGTCGTCACCGAGATCGGGCACAGTCGTACCGTTGTGCGGGTGGCGGGAGCGGGGGCGCGAACGCTGCTCAACCGTGGATTGCCGGTCGATCTGGACGCCGCCGTATTCCCCATGGACTCGTTTGCGCAGAGCGTGATCCAGCACATCCCGGTTCTCGTTCACCGCGTTGGTCTCGACGGCGAAGATGCTTTCGAAGTCTATGTGACGCGCGATTACGCCGTGAGCTTCTGGGAGTGGCTGACCGGGGCCGCGCAGTCGCTCGGTGGCCAGATCAGCGAAGCCGAATGACGGATGGCCGCGTGCCGCGGGTTACCGCGACGCTCGCCGAACGGATCGCTGCCTGGAGCAGCGCTCTGGATCTCGGCGCGGTGCCCGTCGAGGTGATCCATGCGGCCAAGCGATGCATCGTCGATGTGGCGGGCGTGTCGCTGGCAGCAGCGCCGCACCCGCTGATGAGGCGCATCGTTGAACATGCCCGAGGAGTCTATGCACCGGGGGCGGCCGGCGCATTGGGCTTTCCCGATCGCTTCTCGCCGGCGGGTGCGGCTTTGGTGAACGGCACGGCCGGGCACGCGCTGGATTTCGACGACACCAGCTATGCGGGAATCATGCACGGGTCGACCGTCGTGCTGCCGGCCGCATTGGCGGCGACGCAGGAAGTGCGTGGCGATGGACGCCGGCTTCTCGAGGCATTCGTCGCCGGGTCCGAGGTCGCCTACGCTGTCGCGTTGCTTTGCACGACCCGCCACTACTTCAGAGGATGGTGGAGCACTGCGACGTTCGGCGTTTTCGGCGCCGCTGCTGCGGCCGCCAGGGCGCTGGAGCTTTCCGCAGCCCAGACCACCACTGCCCTCGCGCTGGCGGGAACCCAGGCTGCGGGACAAAAAGTGGCCTTCGGCACCGATGCCAAACCCTATATCGCCGGGCGCACGGCTGCCGTCGGGGTGGAGGCGGCGCTGTTGGCGAGGCGCGGGCTCGGGGGGCCGCCGGCGGTATTCGAAGGCAGCTGCGGGTTCATCGAGTTGCTCAACGATGGCCATGCTGACGCCGGCGGCATCAACGGCCTCGGCGACTCGTGGCGCCTGGTGCAACCCGGAATTTTTTTCAAACAGTACCCCGTTTGCTCGGCCGCCCATGCCGCCGTCGAGTTGACGCAGCGTTTGCTGCAGGACAACGGATTATCCGGCGACAGCGTGCGCAAGGTGATCTGCGAAGTCACGCCGCTGGTGGCGATGAGCCTGGTCTACGACCGGCCCGCGACATTGCAGGAGGCCCAATTCTCGATGCCGTTCGCCGTCGGCACGATGCTTGCCCGCGGGGAGCTCGGCATCGGCAGCCTGACCAGCGAGACGCTGTCGGATTCCCGCGTACGCGACGCGATGGGCAGAGTCGAGATGCGACGGCTGGACTCCCTCCACACCGACGAGGCCCCTGAAGGCGCCCGTGTCAGCTTGATCACAGCCGAAGGAAACACGCTTCAGGGGTACCTCGGGCAACCGGCGGGGATGCCCGGCAATCCGCTGACCGATGAGCGCCTGCACGAGAAATTTCTTCGTTGTGCCGAGGCAGGAGGGATCGTTGATCTCCGGGCGCGGGGTCTGCTGGAGCACCTGGATGCGTTGGAGAGCGCTCCGCTTGCTTTCGCCCCGTTTTGGAAGCCGAACCGCCATGTCGCGAAGTAATCTCGCAGCCGGCTGTTACGCGGCTGCAGGCACTTCCTGCACCTGATGCGCGTGGACGCGTGGCATGCAAGGAAGCTGCCGGTGGCCATCATCACCGGCTTTCTTGGCAGCGGAAAAACGACCGTTCTGAACCACGTGGTCAAGCAACCCGGCATGCAGGCGACCGCGGTGATCATCAACGAATTCGGTGAAATCGGCATCGACCACATGCTCGTCGAAACCAGCACCGAGCTCATGGTGGAGATCAACAACGGCTGCGTCTGCTGCACCGTCCGCGGCGACCTGGCCGACAAGCTGGGTTCCCTCGCCATGTGGCTCGACGCCGGGCGCATTCCGCCGGTCGAGCGCGTCATCGTGGAGACGACCGGGCTGGCCGATCCGGCGCCGATCATGCACACGCTGATGACCGATCCGCAGCTTCTGGAGCGCTATCGCCTCGATCGGCTGGTGACCGTCGTGGATGCCGTCAACGGAGCGACGTCGCTCGCGCGCTTTCCAGAGGCCGCAAAGCAGGTCGCGGTTGCGGATCTGCTGATCACGTCGAAGACCGACCTGATCGACAGCCACTCGGATCGGACGGCGTACGCGGGCCTCAGGGCGCGGATTCGAGCAATCAACCCGCGTGCGGAGATTCGCGAGACGACCCATGGCGCGGTCGACCCGGACTCGCTCTTCGCGCCGCCGGCCGGCGATACGGGTTCGGCTTTTGCCGAATTGTCGGCATGGAGGCAAGCGACCGACGCAAGCGGCGCTGGAGGTGAGTGCGGATCGCATGCGCACGATGGCGCCCACGGTCACGAGCGTCATCTGCAAGAGGCGGGGATCGCAAGCTTCGTAATCGAGCTGCAAGAACCCGTCGACAGCGAGCGGTTCAACGACTTCCTGCAGCGCCTGGCCGGCGATTTTGGAAAACAGATGTTGCGCATGAAAGGCATATTGCGGACCGAAGGTTCGCCGGATCGCCCGGCCGTGGTGCAAGGCGTGCAGCACGTTTTCTTTCCCGTGACGTGGCTCGATCGCTGGCCCGAGGGCATGCGCCATTCGAAGTTCGTGTTCATCACGCAGGATCTGGCGCGCGAGGTCATCGAGGCCAGGTTCAGGGAGCATTTTTCGTGATCAGGCCGTACGCGCGGGAACTGATCGCACGCTGGTGCTGGTTCCCTGAAATTCAGACGTCCTTGAGGTACTTCGTCTCCAGCTCGCGCCAATGCCCCGCGTTCACCGCCTCCTCGCGATCGTTGAACGTGGCCAGTTCGCGCTCGATCGCCGCGGTGTCGCCATCGCGCCTGAGCACCGCGAGCACTTTCTTCGCCGCGGCGATCGCCGCGCGATGGGTCTGCGAGGGATAGATACCGATCCGGTAGCCCATCGCCTCGAGCTCGCGCGCCGGCAGCGGCGGGGTCTTGCCGCCTTCGAAGATGTTGGCCAGCGCCGGCTTGATCAGCTGCCGCGCGGCGGCCGCGAGCTCCTCAGCCGACTGCGGCGCCTCGACGAAACCGACATCGGCGCCCGCCTCCAGGTACGCGTTCACGCGGTCGATCGCCGCCTGCAGTCCCTCGATGGCGCGCGCATCCGAGCGCGCGATGATGACCATGTCGGGATCGCGCCGCGCGTCCACCGCCGCCTTGATCTTGCCAACCATCTCGGCCTTGCTCACCAGCTGCTTGCCTTCGTAATGGCCGCATTTCTTGGGCGAGACCTGGTCTTCGAGGTGGAACGCGGCAACCCCGGTTTTCTCGTATTCCCGCACGCTGCGCACCACGTTGAGGGCATTACCGTAGCCGGAATCCATGTCGGCGATCACCGGGATCTCCACCGCTTCCACGGTACGTGAGATCCATTGCGTCACCTCGGTCATGGTCAGCAGCCCGATGTCGGGATAACCGCTGGCGCGCGAATAACCGCCGCCGGTCAGGTATACCGCGTCGAAACCCGCCAGCTGCACCAGCCTTGCGGTCAGCGTGTCGTAGGCCCCCGGCACGATGGCATAGCCGGGCTTCGCCACCAGCGCGCGGAGCTTCTTCCTCGGGTTCATGCAGGGACCTCGCGAGTAAGGCGGTGGCGCACGACATGGTGCAGCAATCCGCCGTGGCGGAAATAGTCGACGTCGCGCGCCGTGTCCAGGCGCGACAGCAATCGCAGCTTTTCGCGCCTGCCGTCGGCGCGCGTGATGGTGCACTCCAGCTCGCTGCGCGGCGCCGCAATGCCGCGGATGCCGGCGATGTCGAAGAGCTCTGCGCCGCTCAGGGCAAGCGTCTTGCGCGTGACGCCGCTCGGGAACTGCAGCGGCAGCACGCCCATGCCGACGAGGTTGGAGCGATGGATTCGCTCGAAGGTCTCGGCGATCACTGCGCGCACGCCCAGCAAGCGCGTGCCTTTGGCGGCCCAGTCGCGCGACGACCCGGCACCGTACTCGGCGCCCGCAATCACCACGAGCGGCACTCCTTCGGTCCGGTACCGCTCCGCCGCGGCGTGGATCGGCATGCGCGCGCCGTCCGGGTAATGCACGGTGCTGCTGCCCTCGACATCCGGCGTCATCTCGTTGCGCACCCGGACGCTGGCGAAGGTGCCGCGGATCATCACGTCGTGGTTCAGGCGCCGCGCCGCGTAGTTGACGAAGTCGCCAGGCGCAATGCCGAGCGACGCCAGGTATTCGGCGGCCGGCGTGCCCTTGGAGATGGCGCCGATCGGCGAGATGTGGTCGGTGGTGAACATGTCGCCGAACATGCCGAGCACGCGGGCGCCGCGGATGTCGGCGGGCTCGGCCGGCGTGGCGGCCATCTCCTCGAAGAACGGCGGCCGCCGGATGAACGTGCTGCCTGCCGCCCACGGGAACGTGGTTCCCGTGCCGCCGCGCAGTGCCCGCCACTCCGGCGTGCCCTCGAGGAGCGTGGCGTAGCGCTCGCGGAAAAGCGCCGGTGTGATGACCTCGCCGATGATCCTGCGGATCTCGGCGGCGTCGGGCCAGATATCGCGCAGGTACACAGGCTTGCCTTCGCGGTCTTCGCCCAGCGGCTCGCTGGCAAGGTCGGTGAGCACGCTGCCCGCTAGCGCGTAGGCCACAACCAGCGGCGGCGAGGCGAGGAAGCTCGCGCGTACCGCAGGATGGATGCGCCCTTCGAAATTGCGGTTGCCCGAAAGGACGGCGACGGCGGTGAGGCCGTCCGCCTCGATGGCCTCGGCCACCGGCGCGGGCAAGGGGCCGGAATTGCCCATGCAGGTCATGCAGCCGAAGCCCGCCGGCTGGAAGCCGAGCGCGTCGAGCGATTCTTGCAGGCCGCTTTTCGCGAGATAGTCGGCGACGACACGCGATCCCGGCGACAGCGACGTCTTCACCCAGGAACGCGTCTTCAGCCCCCGGGCAACCGCGTTGCGCGCGAGCAGGCCGGCACCGATCATCACGGAAGGATTGGAGGTGTTGGTGCAGCTGGTGATGGCGGCGATCACGACGTCGCCGTCCTTCAACGAAGATGTTGAAGATTCCTTTTTCCGCTTCTTGGAAGCCGATAGAAAATTCCTGAACGCTTCGGGCGCCTGCCCCAAGGGGACACGGTCCTGCGGCCGGCTGGGCCCGGATACGCTCGGCTCCACCGCTGACAGGTCGATCTCGACGACCGCGGTGAACTCGGCCGGCGGCATCTCCGGGTCGCGCCACAATCCCTGCGCCCTGCAGTAGGCCTCGACCAGGGCGACCTGCGCTTCGTCCCTCCCCGTCAGCCTCAAATAGCGCACCGTCTCCGCATCCACCGGGAAGAAACCCATGGTCGCGCCGTTCTCGGGGCTCATGTTGGCGATCGTGGCGCGATCCGGCAGCGACAGCTCGGCCACGCCGGGGCCGAAATACTCGACAAACTTATCGACCACCTTGTGTCGTCGCAGCGCCTGCGTCACGGTGAGCACGAGGTCGGTCGAGGTTACGCCCGGCGGCGGCTTGCCGGTGAGCCGGCAGCCGATGACTTCCGGCACCAGCATCGCGACCGACTCGCCCAATGCGCCGGCGCCGCCTTCGAGGCCGCCGACGCCCCAGCCGAGAATACCGAGGCTGTTGATCATCGCCGTGTGGCTGTCCATGCCGAGGACCGAATCCGGGTAGGCGACCCGCCTTTTCCCTTCCGGGCCTTCCCGGTCGCTCGTCCACACCACCCGCGCGAGGTATTCGAGGTTGACCTGGTGGCAGATGCCGTTGCCCGGCGGCACTATGCGTAAATTGTCGAAGGCCTGCGCGCCCCAGCGCAGAAAGGCATAGCGCTCGGCATTGCGCCGCAGCTCGAGCGCCTGGTTGCGGCTCGCCGCATCCGGCGCGCCGTAGGCGTCCACCATCACCGAATGGTCCACGATCAGGTCGACGGGCACCGACGGATTGAGCCGCGCAGGATCGCCTCCCAGACGGATCATCGCGTCGCGCATCGCCGCGAGGTCGCCGAGCAGCGGCACGCCGGAGGAATCCGGCATCAGCACCCGCGTGAAGCGGAAGGCAATCTCGCGCTCGGCCCGGCGCGTCGCGAGCCATGCCGCCACCGCGGCGATGTCGGCGCCATCGGCGCGGCCTTCGGCGTGCTGGCGCAGCACGTTTTCCAGCACCACCTTGAGCGAACAAGGCAGGCGCGATACGCCGGCGAGGCCGAGCTCCTCCGCCGCCGCGAGACTGTAGTAGTCGAACACCCCGCCGCCGGCACGCAGCTCGCGCCGCGTCGCGCTGCCGTCGACGCTCATTGCATCAGTTCGTGCGACTGCGCGATCCTCGACTTGGCCATCGCCGCGATGAACTCGAGCGACCACTTCTGGGTCTCCTCGACCGAGTGGCCGCCCCAGGCGTGCGAGATGGTGAGGTCGCTCACCACGGTGGTCGGATAGCCGAGCTGCCAGGCGTCGACGGCAGTCGTCGCCACCGCGAGCGAGGTCGACCAGCCGATGAGCTGCAGCGCGTCCACACCCAGCTCGCGCAGCGTGAGGTCCAGGTCGGAGCCGAAGAACGCGCTGTAGCGCCGCTTGTGGACGATGGTATCCTTGCGCGCATCCAACAGGTCCGGGATCGGCTCCTGGCCGGGCGTCCAGATCTCGTTCGCAAGCTCCCAGAATTTCAGGAACCACTTGTCGGTCCGCCGCCGCGCGCTGCAGACGAAAACCACCGGCGTGCCCTTCTTGCGCGCCCAGGCGAGGTAGGCAGCAGTCTGCGGCAGGATGGCGCGCCGCTTCTCGACCGCGCGCGCCTGCGGCGCGATCGAGTCCTTCGTCATGTCGAGAACCAGGACTGCTTCGCTCATCGCCGCGCGCTCCGCAGTTTCTCGAGGATCTCGGCCGCGGTGGCGACATCGGCGTACTTCGACGCCATGTCGAACAGGTTCACCGCGTGAGAGGTGGCGCTGCGGTCGTAGACGCAGTCCGAGGGCACCAGCACGCGAAAATTGTACGCGAAGGCGTCGACCACGCTGCCGCGCACGCAACCGCTGGTGGTGCAGCCGGTCACGACCAGCGTATCGGCGCCGAGGTCGATCAGGTGGCTCGCGAGCGGCGTGGCGAAGAACGCGCTCGGATGCTTCTTCGGGATCAGCACGTCGCCCTCGCGTGGCGCGATCTCGACCGGAAACTCGTAGCCCTTCTCCGGGATGTTCATGATCGCGGGCACCTTTTGGGCGAGGCGCCCGCCGTCGGTCGCCTTGTTCTTCGGCGCCACATGCGGATAGAGCACCGGCCAGTTGTTGCCGCGGAACTCCGCGAGCAGCCTCGCGATGTTGCGCATCGCATTCCACCCCACATCACCGCAGGACGTGGGAAATTCCTTGATCGATTCCCAGAAAGGCTTCGGCGTCGTGCCGATCGTGCGGTACTGCACGTCGATGATGAGGAGCGCCGGCCGCTTGCCGACGCCCCCGGGGCGGCCGAAGCCGGCCGCGTGGTAGGCCCTCTGCTCTTCCTCGCTGATGATGCCGTCCCAAGGTTTCATGGAGTCCTCTTTCACGTTGCGAGCCTAGGCATACCTATAATATTAGTCAAATCGATTTAGTTGATTTTTTGGTATTTATCATATGGATATCGCGCATTGAGCGAGACGTCCGACCTGAATCTGCTGCTGGTGTTCGAGGCGATGTTCTGCCGCGGCAGCGTAACGCGTGCCGCGGCACAGATCGGTCTCCGGCCGCGTCACGTTCTGATCGCCTCGATGGGTTCGGGTCACCAGATACTCGAGCGCACCCTCGCCGAGCGCGGTGCGATGCTGGAGCTGTTCGGAGACCGGGCGCCGCGCAATCGGCGAAACGGCGCATGACCGCAGCGAAAACGCCGGTTTTCCTGCTCACCGGTTTTCTCGGCAGCGGCAAGACCACGCTGCTCAACGCGGCGTTGCGCGCACCTGGAATGGAAAACACGGCGGTGGTGGTGAACGAACTCGGGGAAATCGGCCTCGACAACCTGATCATCGCGCAGGCGAGCGACAACGTGGTGCTGCTCGAGGGCGGGTGCCTGTGCTGCGCCAACACCGGCGCGCTGCACGAGACGCTGGCCGACCTGGCCGGGCGGCGCGCGCGCGGGGAGATTCCGCGCTTCGGGCGCGTGGTCATCGAAACGAGCGGCGCGGCGGATCCGGCGCCGCTATTGAATGTGCTGCTCGGCCATCCGCTGGTCACCGGCTCGTACGCGCTGGAGGCGACGGTGTGCGTCGTCGATGCGCAGCACTTTCTTGCCTCGCGACAGAAATACCCCGAGCTCGACAAGCAGGCCGCGCTCGCCGAGCGCGTCGTGATCAGCAAGCGGGATCTCGCGGACCCGGCGCCGGTCATTGCCTTCCTTCGGGAGCTGAATCCCGAAGCGCAACCGGTCGAGGGCGTCAACGCCGCATTTGCGAGCGGCGCGGGGCCCAGGAAGCCGCTCGGGTCACTCGCCTCGCTCGGCCCGATCCGCAACCGCCGGCACGTCTCGGGCATCCGCGCCTTTTCGTTCCGGCCGCCCTCGGTGACGTGGGCCGGCTGGTCGGCCTGGTCGCGGCTCGTGAAGGCGGAGTTCGGCGAGCGCCTGATCCGCGTCAAGGGACTGCTGCGCATCGAAGACAACGGCGAGGCGGTGTTCGTGCAGGGCGTGCAGGGCGTGTTTCACCCGCCGCAGCGCCTGCGCGAATGGCCGGATGCCGAGCAGGGCAACCGCCTGGTGTGCATCGCGCGCGACATCGAGGCCGCCGACCTCGCCGTCACGCTGCCCGCGCTGAACGCCGCGCCGGGAACGCAGGCCCAATATTCCATGAAGGAACTCAGGCAACTGCACGATCAACAAGAAGGGTAGGCACAGCGATGAGCGACTTCGTATTGCGCGGTGGCACGGTGGTTTTTCCGGATCGCGCACCGGCGCGGCACGACATCCTGGTGCAAGGAGGCAAGATCGCGGCGCTGCTCGCGCCCGGGGCGCCGGTACCGCCCGGAATGCCCGAGCAATCGGCCGCGGGCCTGCACGTGTTTCCCGGGTTGATCGACGCCCATGTGCACTTCGGCTTCGGCGAGAAGATCACCGAGTACACCACCGAGACGGTGTACGCCGCGCAGGGCGGCATCGCCACCATCCTCGGCTACTTCCTCAACAACGAGGCCTATGCCGGCGTCTACAAGCGCGAGCAGGAATACGCGCGCACGCGCTGCCACGTCGATTACGGCTTTCACTTCAGCACCGCCAACGAGCTGCACATCAAGGAGCTGGGCTCCTACATCTCGGATTACGGCGTCACCTCGTTCAAGTACTTCATGAATTTCAAGGGCGAGGAAGGCCGCTACCTGGGCCTGGACGGCACCGACGACGGCTTCTTCTGGGACCTCCTCGGCGAATCCGCGCGCGTCGGCAAGCCGATCATCGTGTGCCACACCGAGAACATCGAGATCGTCAACCGCACGCGGCAGAAGGTCCAGGCCGCGGGCGGCAGCACGCTGAAGGACTGGGCCGCATGCAAGCCGGCCATCACCGAGGCCGAGCCCGCGATCCGCGCCATGTACTTCGCCGAGCGCACCGGCGCTCGTGTCTACTTTCCGCACATCTCCTCGCGCCTTACCCTCGACGAAGTGCGCAAGTGGCGCAAGCGCTACGGCCAGGTCTGGATCGAGACCTGCCCACACTACCTTACGCATACCGAGGACTCTGACCTTGTCGG
>Ga0156229_1207_pt1 | contig 23029 bp, 21 predicted proteins | sample RifCSPlowO2_12_FD_116156 | JGI IMG/M metagenome (GOLD analysis project Ga0156229, IMG submission 116156) | Betaproteobacteria bacterium RIFCSPLOWO2_12_FULL_66_14 | reverse complement strand
CTGAGCTCCGCGAAGCGCGGGTCTTCGGGCGTCACGCCGAACCCGACGTCAAGAAGGCCGCGCGCGCCGGAGGAGGCGACGGGCAGAATCGCCCCGAGCGGCAACGGCGCGAGCCCTTCCTCGCCGCGCAGCCGGTTGAGCGCAAGACCGAGGTCGGGAGCGGTGTGCGCCAGCGTGCCGTCGAGATCGAACAGGACTGCCTGAATCATCGGTACCAAAAGCTCAGCCGGCCTTGACCGCGTGGAGCAGGTAATTGACGTCCGTATCGCGGCCGAGCGAATAGGTCTTGGTGAACGGGTTGTAGCTCATGCCGGTGATTTCGCGTACATCGAGGCCCGCGGCGCGACACATCCGGGCGAGCTCGGCGGGACGGATGAATTTTGCGTAGTCGTGCGTTCCCCTGGGCAACAGTTTCAGCACGTACTCCGCGCCGATCACGGCGAACAGGTAGCTCTTGGGATTGCGATTGATGGTGGAAAAAAACACGTGTCCGCCGGGACGCGCGAGCGACGCGCAGGCCGCAACGGTGCTGGCGGGCTCGGGGACATGCTCGAGCAGCTCCAGGCAGGTCACCGTGTCGTAGCTCGCCGGCTCTCGCACCGCCAGCTGCTCTGCGCTGAGCGCCTCGTAATCCACCGCCAGCCCGGATTCGTACAGGTGCAGTTGCGCCACCTTCAGCGCCTTGTCCGACAGGTCGATGCCCTTCACCTGCGCGCCACGCTGTGCCATGGCTTCGGCCAGGATGCCGCCGCCACAGCCGACGTCCAGTACGCGGCGCCCGGCCAGCGCCGCACGCCGGACGATCCAATCAAGACGCAGCGGATTGATGTGATGCAGGGGCGCGAATTCGCCCGAGGTGTCCCACCAGCGATGGGCGAGCTCGCTGAACTTGGCAAGCTCCTGTGGATCGGCGTTGACAGTCATGACCAGGACAATACCGGATTTCAGCCGCTCCAAACAAAAAAGCCCTGCCGGAGCAGGGCTTCCTTGAAGGCGGCCGGATCAGCGCTGGCGTGTTCCTACCACTTCGATTTCAACGCGGCGGTTCGGCTGCAGGCAGGCGATCAGAGCCTTGCGGCTCTTCTCCGTGCACTTCTTGACCGGCTGGCGCTCGCCTTTGCCCTCGGTGTAGACCCGGTTGGGGGGCACGCCCTTCTTCACCAGGTAGTTCTTCACCGCTTCTGCACGGCGTACCGACAACTTCATGTTGTAGGCATCGCTGCCGATGCGGTCGGTGTGGCCGACGGCGATGACCACCTCGAGATTGACGCCCTTCATCTTGCTGGTCAGATCGTCCAGCTTCGATTGCGCGTCCTTGCGGATCACGGCCCTGTCGAAGTCGAACAGGGCATCGGACTGCAGCGTGACCTTTTCGATCACCGGGGTGACGGCCGCGGGGGGCTTGGGCTTCGGCTTCGGCGCCGCGGGAGCAGGCTTTGGAGCGGGCTTCGGCGCGGGCTTCGCGGGCGGCGGGGGAGCCGCCCGGGGAACAGGCGGCGCCGGAGGCTTCGGAACGAGATCCGGATCACACTCGCTCGTGGCCATCGAAGGCGCCCAATAGCCCGTACGGACGCACACGGCGGCGGTGGTCGCCCGCAGCGTACCGCCGGTGCCCAATTGGACATATCCGCTGGGGCCAGCCGCTTGCGCGGCGAGGGCACCACTCGCAAAGAAACTCAGTGCAATGGCTGAAGCAGTCAGGAGAGCGGCAGGCATGGTGCGGTTCTTATCCATCTTTTTACCCCTCAGAAGTCGGTTTCCCTTTTTCGCTTAGTAGCCTGATTCCGCGGGCAGTTCGGCGCGGGAAGGGCCCCTTGGGCCGGGCAGGCAAACATTAAGCTTTTGTTTCTACGCCTAACTTATTCTGCCACAACCGTAGGGGCTTGTAAAAGTCCAGAAAATCACTCAAAAGAAGACTTTTTTCCTCCACCCGCAGCGCCCCGGCCACCCAGACGTGCGACACGTTTTCCCGTCCGGCCGCATAGACCAGGTGAGAAATCGGGTCATAGCATGGCAATAACTCGGGCACGTCGAAGTCCACGGCGCACAAGTCGGCCGATTTGCCCGCCACGATGGATCCGGCAGTGCGTTCAATGCCGAGCGCTCGCGCTGCATTGAGCGTGGCAGCCTGCAGCGCGAGCGCAGCCGGCATCGCTTCGGGGTCGTGCGAACGCGCTTTGGCAAGGAGCGCGGCGGTGCGCATTTCACCCAATACATCGAGCCGGTTGTTGCTCGCCGCGCCGTCCGTGCCCAGTCCCACGTTTACTCCGGCCGCAAACAGCTCCGCCACGGGCGCGATGCCGCTCGCGAGCTTCAGATTCGATGACGGGCAATGCGCGACCGAGGCGCCGTGCCGCGCGAGCAACTCCATTTCGGCAGCCTCAAGATGCACGGCATGAACCGCGATCAGCCGCGGCCCCACCACGCCCAATTCATTGAGCCTGTGCAACGGCCTGAGCTTGTGCTGCGCGAGCGACGCATGGATTTCCTCCGCGGTCTCGTGCACGTGCACGTGGATGGGAAGATCGAGCTCTTCGGCCAGGGTGACGATGCGCGAAAAACTGCTGTCCGAGACGGTGTAAGGGGCGTGGGGCGCCATGCAGAAGGACAGCAGCCGCTCGGACTTGTATCGATCGCGCACCGCGAGCCCTTTGGCGAGGTAGTCGTCCACGTCGGACGCATAGGGCGTGGGAAAGTCGATGGCGATGAGGCCGATCGCCGCGCGCATGCCGCAGGCGAGGGCGGCCTCGGCGGCGGCTTGCGGAAAGAAGTACATGTCATTGAAACAGGTCACGCCGGCGCGCAGCATTTCGGCGCAGGCGAGCATCGTGCCGTCCCTCACGAACGCCTCGGAGGCATGCTTCGCCTCGGCCGGCCAGATGTGATCCTGCAGCCAGCGCATGAGGGCGAGGTCATCGGCCAGGCCCCGCATCAATGTCATGGCCGCATGCGTGTGCAGGTTGATCAGCCCGGGAATGAGGGCGTGATGGCTCAGCGTGAAGCGGCGAGCGCAGCTGAAACGCGCCTGCGCCTGCGCGCTCGGAAGCACCGCGACGATGATGCCGTCGCGCACCGCCACGCTGTGATCGCGCAGAAGCGCCCCCGCGGGCTCGACCGGGATGACCCAATGGGCATCTATGAGGATGTCGACCGTTTCCATGGGCGGCGCCATCATACAACAGGCGATCAGGCGCGCTTTGCGGCATGAAACTCCAGTCGTATCGGGGTGGTTGGTGATGGCGGAAGCTGTTAAAATTTCATTCTTTTCAGCCTGCTCCGCCCGGCCTTGGGAGCAGGCCCCCGAAGCCCCGCCCCATGGACCCATTCGCCAGAGAAACGCTGCCCGTCAGCCTCGAAGAAGAAATGCGGCGTTCCTACCTGGACTACGCCATGAGCGTGATCGTCGGGCGGGCGCTGCCGGACGTGAGGGACGGGCTGAAACCGGTGCACCGCCGGGTGCTCTTCGCCATGTACGAGGCGAACAATCACTGGAACCGGGCCTACGTCAAATGCGCCCGCGTCGTCGGTGAAGTGCTCGGAAAGTACCATCCGCACGGCGATGCGGCGACCTACGAGGCGCTGGTGCGCATGGCGCAGGGCTTCTCCATGCGCTACACGCTTATCGACGGCCAGGGCAATTTCGGCTCGATCGACGGCGATTCCGCGGCGGCCTACCGCTACACCGAATGCCGGCTGGAGCGCATCGCCTCGGAGATGCTCGCCGACATCGAGAAGGAAACCGTCGACTTCGTTCCGAACTACGACGGCAAGGAGAACGAGCCCACGGCGCTGCCGACCCGCGTCCCGAACCTGCTCATCAACGGCTCCTCGGGCATCGCGGTCGGCATGGCCACCAATATTCCGCCCCACAACCTGGGCGAGGTCGTGGACGCCTGCCACGCGCTGCTCAACAACCCGGCGATCACCATCGACGAGCTGATCGAAATCGTGCCGGCGCCCGATTTCCCCACCGCCGGCATCATCTACGGCGTGCACGGCATACGCGAGGGGTACCGCACCGGGCGGGGCCGCGCGGTCATCCGCGCACGAACGCATTTCGAGGATCTGGAGCGCGGCAACCGGCAGGCGATCGTCGTCGATGAGCTTCCCTACCAGGTCAACAAGAAGAACCTGCTGGAACGCATTGCCGAGCTGGTGCACGACAAGCGCATCGAGGGCATCGCCCACATCCAGGACGAATCGGACAAGTCCGGCATGCGGGTGGTGATCGAGCTCAAGCGCGCCGAGCTGCCCGAGGTGGTGCTCAACAACCTTTTCAAGCAAACCCAGCTCCAGGACACCTTCGGCATCAACATGGTGGCGCTGGTGGACGGCCAGCCGCGGCTGCTCAACCTGAAGGAGATGCTCGCGGCGTTCCTCGCGCACCGGCGCGAGGTGATCACGCGGCGCACGCTCTTCGACCTCAAGAAGGCGCGGGAACGGGCGCACATCCAGGAAGGCCTGGCCGTGGCCTTGTCGAACGTCGACGCCATCATCGAGCTCATCAAGCGCTCGGCCACGCCGGCCGAAGCGAAAGCGGGTCTCATGGGACGCGCCTGGAAGTCCGAAGTGGTCGCCGGAATGCTCGCCCGGATCGCCGATTCCGCGGCCGCCACGGCTTCGCGGCCCGACGGCCTGGGCGCCGAGTTCGGGCTCGTCGAGGACGGTTACCGGCTCTCGGAGGCGCAGGCGCAGGCGATCCTGGAAATGCGGCTGCAGCGCCTCACCGGCCTGGAGCAGGACAAGATCGTCGCCGAGTACAGGGAGCTGCTGGACAACATCGCCGACTACCTCGACATCCTCGCGAGCCCCCAGCGCATCACCGCCCTCATCACCGGGGAGCTCGCGGCCGTCCGGCAGCAGTACGGCGATGCGCGCCGCAGCGAAGTGGTCATCCAGACCGAGGACCTGTCGCTCGAGGACCTCATCACCCCGGAAGACGTCGTCGTCACCTTTTCCCACACCGGCTACGTGAAGGCGCAACCGCTCGCCGACTACCGCGCGCAGCGCCGCGGGGGCCGCGGCAAGCAGGCGACCACCACGAAGGAAGACGACTTCATAGAGAAGCTGTTCATGGCGAACACCCACGACACCATCCTGTGCTTCTCCTCGCTTGGCAAGGTGTACTGGCTCAAGGTCTACCAGGTGCCGCAGGGCATGCGCGCCAGCCGCGGCAGACCGATCGTGAACCTCTTTCCGCTGGCCGAGGGGGAGAAGATCAACGCGGTGCTGCCGATCAAGGAGTACGACGAGGCGCACTACGTGCTCATGGCCACGGCCATGGGCACGGTGAAAAAGACGCCGCTCACGGCGTTTTCCAATCCGCGCGAAAAAGGCATCATCGCCGTGGAGCTGGACCCGGGCGACTACTTGATCGGCGCCGCGATCACCGACGGCAAGCACGACGTGATGCTCTTTTCGGACGCCGGCAAGGCGGTCCGCTTCGAGGAAGAGGACGTGCGCCCCATGGGCCGCGTGGCCCGCGGCGTGCGCGGCATGACCCTCGACGAAGGCCAGCGGGTGATTGCCATGCTGGTCGCGGGCGACGAGGACCAATGCGTGCTGACGGCCACCGAGAACGGCTACGGCAAGCGCACGCCCATTGGCGAATACACCCGCCACGGCCGCGGCACCAAGGGCATGATCGCCATCCAGACCACCGAAAGGAACGGCAAGCTCGTGGGCGCTGCGCTGGTGACCCTTAAAGACGAGCTGATGCTCATCTCGACCTCCGGCGTGCTGATCCGCACCAAGGCGGGCGACATCAGTGAAATGGGCCGCTCGACGCAGGGCGTGACGCTCATTTCGCTCGATCCGGGCACGCGTCTGGCCGGGATCGAGAAAATAGGCGAGACCGACGAGTACGCCAACGGAAACGGCAACGGCGAGGCGGAAAACGGCGAGCCGGCCGAGGGGAGCGGCGGGCCCGAAGAAGGGCCGGAGGTCGCGTGAGGAAGCGCTTATAGGTCTGCGGATTTTGCGCAGTTGCTTGCAACTGCGCAAAATCCGGAGATTAAGTCAAAGTCACCACAAGGTACGCGGCCTGGATCGCGGATCAGCCGCTTTGAGATGTAACAACGGAGGTAAACATGGCACGCCTATTCAACTTCAGCGCCGGCCCGGCGGTCCTGCCCGAGGAAGTGCTGGCCCAGGCCGCGTCCGAAATGCTCGACTGGCACGGCTGCGGCATGTCGGTCATGGAAATGAGCCATCGCGGCAAGGAGTTCATCGCGATCTGCGATCAGGCCGAGGCGGATCTGCGCGAGCTGCTCGCCATTCCATCGAGCTTCAAGGTGCTCTTCCTGCAGGGAGGCGCAACGCTGCAGTTCGGCGTCATTCCCATGAACCTGCTGCGCGGCAGGAAATCGGCCGACTACATCAATACGGGCGAATGGGCCAAGAAGGCGATCAAGGAAGCGAAGGGGCAGTGCAACGTCAACCTGGCGGCGAGCGCTGAAGACAGGAATTTCACCTATGCCCCGGAGCGGGCGAGCTGGAAGCTCGATCCCGAGGCGGCGTACGTGCACTACACCTCCAACGAAACGATCGGCGGCGTGGAGTTCCAGTGGGTGCCCGACACCGGGTCGGTGCCGCTGGTATGCGACATGTCTTCGCATTTCCTGTCGCGCCCGGTGGAATTCTCGAAGTACGGGCTCGTTTATGCGGGTGCGCAGAAGAACGTAGGGCCGGCCGGCCTCACGCTGGTCATCGTGCGCGAGGACCTGATCGGCGGCGCGCCGAAAGGAACGCCGAGCATGCTCGATTACAAGGTGCACGCGGACGCGGGCTCCATGTCCAACACGCCGCCCACCTATCCGATATACGTCGCCGGCCTGGTTTTCCAGTGGGTGAAGCGCCAGGGCGGCATCGCTGCCATGGAGAGGCGCGCGCTGGAGCGCTCGGGCCTGCTGTACGAGGCGCTGGACAAGAGCCGGTTTTTCAAGAACCCGGTGCGCCCCCAGGACCGATCGCGCATGAACGTGCCTTTCACGCTCGCCGACAGCAAGCTGGACGAGGCCTTTCTGAAGGGCGCGAAGGAACGCGGCCTGGTGGAGTTGAAGGGCCATCGCTCCGTGGGCGGCATGCGCGCCTCCATGTACAACGCCATGCCCATCGAAGGTGTACGGCGGTTGGTGGAGTACCTGCGGGAGTTCGAAAAACAGCACGCCTGATGAGAGAGTATTCGCCATGGCAAGAACGTTTGAAATCCTGGTGCTGAACCAGATCTCCCCGGCGGGACTGGAACGATTCCCGAGGCAGACCTACCGGGTCGGCCGCGACGCAGCCTCCCCCGATGCCATCCTGGTGCGCTCGCACGACATGCACTCGATGGCCATACCCGATTCGGTGCTTGGCGTGGGACGTGCCGGCGCCGGCACCAACAATATCCCGGTCAAGGCGCTGTCCGCGCGCGGCGTTCCCGTGTTCAATGCGCCCGGCGCGAACGCCAACGCCGTGAAAGAGCTGGTGCTCGCCGGCATGCTGATGGCGGCCCGCAACCTCCCCGCGGCGCTCGGGTTCGTCGCCGCCCTGCCGCGCAGCCTGGACAACGCGGCGCTCAACAAGAAAGTCGAGGCGGGCAAGAAGGACTTTGCCGGCATCGAGCTCCCGAGCCATACGCTCGGCGTGATCGGCCTGGGCAAGGTCGGGAGCCTGGTCGCAGATGCCGCCATCCGGCTCGGCATGGACGTGCTGGGCTACGATCCGGAGATCACGGTGGAGGCCGCCTGGAGCCTTCCCTCCCAGGTGAAGAAGGCGCACTCCATCGAGGAAGTCATGCGCGCCTGCCAGTTCATCAGCCTGCACGTGCCTCTGCTCGACGTGACACGCCACCTGGTCAGCGCGAAGGCGCTCGAGCTCGCGCAGCCGGGCACGGTGCTGCTCAACTTCTCGCGCGAAGAAATCGTCGATTCGGCGGCCGTCCTCGCCGCTCTGGACCGCGGCAGGCTCAAGTATTACGTCACCGATTTTCCGGCGGGCGTGTTCGCCGGCCACCTGCGCGTCATTGCCTTGCCTCACCTGGGCGCCTCCACGCAGGAGGCCGAGGAGAACTGCGCGGTCATGGTCGTGGACCAGCTGCGCGACTACCTGGAGGATGGCAACGTGCAAAACGCGGTGAACTTCCCGAACGTCGTGATGGCGCGCGAGTCGCCCTACCGCATCGCGGCCGCCAACGCCAACGTGCCCAACATGGTGGGGCAGATATCGAGCGCCATGGCGCAGGCCGGTCTCAACATCCACAACATGATCAACCGGTCCAAAGGCGAAATGGCGTACACGCTGCTCGATGTGGACAGCCCCGTCGTGCCCGAGGTCATCGCTGCCATCTCGGGCGTCCAGGGCGTGCTGTGCGTTCGCTACCTGCCGCAGGAGTGAGCGGGGTGTCCGACGACATTGCCAGGCGGCGCGCCCGGATCGACGCCATCGACGAGGCCCTCGTGCGGCTGCTCGACGAACGAGCCGAGCACGCGCGCGAGATCGGCAAGCTCAAAGGCGCGGGCCCTGCGCACCACCCGGAAAGGGAAGCCGCGGTGCTGCGGCACGTGGCTTCGGTCGCGAAGGGGCCGCTCTCGTCCGAGGGCGTGACACGCATCTACACTGAAATAATCTCGGCGTGCCGCGCGCTGGAGCAGCCGCTGGCCATCGCGTTCCTGGGACCGCAGGGAACGTTCAGCGAGATGGCCCTGTACAAGCACTTCGGGCGCAGCGTCCAGGCGCTCGCCTGCGCTTCCATCGACGAGGTGTTCCGCAAGGCGGAATCGGGCGCCGCCCAGTACGCCGTCGTCCCGGTGGAAAACTCCACCGAAGGGGCGATCGGCCGCTCGCTCGACCTGCTGCTCGCCACGCCGCTCAAGATCTGCGCGGAAGTGGTGCTCAGGGTGCGCCAGAACCTGATGGCCAAACACGGCGCCCCGGGCGAATTTTCCACGGTGTACTCGCACCCGCAGTCGCTCGCCCAGTGCCACGTGTGGCTGTCGCAGAACCTGCCTCGCGCAGAACGCGTCCCCGTCGCGAGCAATGCCGAAGCGGCGCGCCGCGCCTCGGAGGAAGACGCTGCCTGCGCCATCGGCCCGGAAATCGCGGCAGAACGCTATGGCCTGGCGATCCTCGCCGCCGGCATCGAGGACGATGCGAAGAACATGACCCGCTTCCAGGTGCTGGGCCAGAACCAGACCACGCCCAGCGGCAGGGACCGGACTTCGCTCGCCATGACTGCGAACAACCGGCCCGGCGCGGTCCATGAGCTGATTACGCCGTTTGCGCGGCATGGCGTGTCCATGAGCCGGATCGAGTCGCGGCCCGCACGCACCGGGCAATGGGAATACTACTTCTACGTCGACCTCGAAGGACACCAGGACGAACCGCGGGTGGCCCAGGCGCTGGCCGAAGTGAGGGCCAAGGCGCCGTTCGTGAAAGTTTTCGGGTCTTATCCCGTGGGGGAATTCTGAATGGACCTTTGTGAAACTTCTCCGGGCTACGTGCGCGCCATCGCGCCGTACCAGCCCGGCAAGCCCATTTCCGAGCTCGCGCGCGAGTACCGGCTGGATGAATCGAAAATCGTCAAGCTCGCCTCGAACGAAAACCCGCTGGGCCCGTCGCCGCTGGGGCGCGCCGCCGCCGAAAGAGAGCTCGCCGAGGCGGCGCGCTATCCCGATGGCAATGCCTTCGATCTGAAAGCGGCGTTGTCGAAGGCTTACCGCATTGCGCCCGAGGCGATCGTCGTGGGCAACGGCTCCAATGACATCCTGGAGCTCGTGGCTTCGGCGTTTCTTGCGCCGGGGCGCGCTGCGGTCATCTCGCAACACGCTTTTGCCGTCTATCCGCTGGCCACCCAGGCGCGCGGCGCTCGCATCATCACGGTGCCGGCGCACCGGTTCGGGCACGATCTGGAAGCGATGGCGGCCGCCGTCAATGCCGAGACCCGCGTGGTGTTCATCGCCAATCCGAACAACCCCACGGGCACGTTCGTGTCCGGCGAGGCGCTGCAGCGTTTTCTGCAGCGCGTGCCGCAGGACGTCGTAGTGGTGCTGGACGAGGCTTACAACGAATACCTGCCGACGGCGATGCGCTACGACAGCACGGGGTGGCTCGCACGCCATGCCAACCTGGTCCTGGTCAGGACCTTCTCGAAGATTTACGGGCTGGCGGGCCTGCGCATCGGCTTCGGGTTGATGCACGCGGGCATCGCTGACCTGCTGAATCGGGTGCGCCAGCCGTTCAACGCGAACAGCGTCGCGCTCGCCGCGGCGGCGGCGGCGTTGCAGGACGCCGCTTTTGTGAAGCGCAGTTTCGAGCTGAACCGGGACGGCATGGCGCAGCTCGAGCGCGGTTTCAGGCGGCTGGGGCTCGAATTCATCCCTTCCTGCGCCAACTTCATCAGCGTGCTCGTACCGTCACGAGACGGGCGGCCCGACGCAGCGCGTGTGTACGAACAACTGCTGCGCCGCAGCGTGATCGTGCGCCCGCTGGGCGGGTACGAAATGCCCGACCACTTGCGCGCCACCGTGGGCCTGCAGGCCGAGAACGAGCTCTTTCTTGCGGCGCTTGAATCGTCCCTTCAGGCCTGAAGCATGAAGCCCCTGGGGCGGCTCGTCATCGTCGGCGTAGGTCTGATCGGCGGCTCTTTCGGGCTGGCGCTGCGCCAGGCCGGCGCGGTGGAGCGCATCGTCGGCGTGGGCCGCAGGAAGGAAACCCTGGAACGGGCGCGGCGCCTGGCCATCATTGATGAAGCGGCCCCCACTCTGGAGTGCGTGCGCGAGGCCGACATGGTGATGCTCGCCATGCCCGTGGGGCAAACACGCGAGGTGCTCGCTCAGTTGGCGCCTCACCTCGGACCGGCCACGGTGGTGACTGACGCCGGCAGCACCAAGCACGACGTGGTGGCGGCTGCACGAGAGGTGCTGGGCAGCGCCCTCGAGCGCTTCGTTCCCGGTCATCCCGTGGCGGGCACGGAACACAGCGGACCGGACGCCGCCTTTGCCGGGCTCTTCCGGGGCCGCAAAGTGATCATCACGCCCTTGGCCGAGACATCGCCTCAAGCGCTGAGCAAAGTGCGCGCTGCCTGGGAGGCTTGCGGGGCCCAGGTGCAGGAGCTTCCGCCGGACATGCACGACCAGGTGCTCGCGCTCGTGAGCCATTTGCCGCACCTTCTTGCCTTTGCGCTGGTGGACCAGGTGGCGCGCCACGAACAGCGCGAGCGGTTGTTCAGCTACGCTGCCGGGGGGTTTCGCGATTTCACCCGCATCGCTTCCAGCCATCCGGAAATGTGGCGCGACATCTGCCTGGCGAACCGCGCGGCGGTGCTCGCGGAGTTGTCGCGCTACCAGGGACATCTCACGGAGCTGCGCCGCGCCCTGGAAGCGGCCGACGGCGCGTCCCTGGAAGCGGTGTTCTCCCGGGCGCGCGAGGCGCGCAACCGGTGGCTCGAAGAACGAGACAAAGCCGATGGCGATAACGGGTCTGAGTAAATCCTTGGTGAGCGTCGTGCCATGGGCACGTTTACCTATATCTGCCCGATTTGCACAGTTACGCGTTTGGCGCTCGACCTTGCATGAACGTTTCCCGCGTAACTGTGCAAATCGGGCAGACCTAATAGGAGCTAAATTCTTGGTGACGTGTCTCCAAGAATCCGGCTGCTAGGAACCGTGGACTACCTCGATCTCCCCCCGATGCGCCAGGCCGCCGGCACGGTGCGCCTGCCCGGTTCCAAGAGCATTTCCAACCGTGTGCTGCTGCTCGCTGCCCTGGCGAGCGGTGAAACGCTGGTGCGCGAGCTCCTGGAATCCGAAGACACGGCTCACATGCTCCAGGCGTTGCGCACGCTGGGCGTGGCCTGTATGCCGTTGCAGGGAAACGATGTTCGCGTGAGCGGCACGGGCGGAAGGCTTGCGGTGAAGGAGGCGGAGCTCTTTCTCGGCAATGCCGGGACGGCGTTTCGGCCGCTCACCGCAGTGCTCGCTTTTTCGGGCGGCCGGTTCCGGCTGTCGGGCGTTGCGCGTATGCATGAACGGCCGATCGGTGATCTGGTGGACGCCCTGCGGGGCTTGGGCGCGAAAATCGATTACCTGGGCAAGGACGGCTATCCGCCGCTGCAGATCCACCCGGCCAGCATTCGTGCAGAGCGGCCTGCGATCGTGCGAGGTGACGTTTCCAGCCAGTTCGTGTCGGCGCTCCTCATGGCACTGCCCCTGGTGGGCGGGGGAACGGTGCAGATCGAAGGCGATCTGGTGTCCAGGCCCTACGTGGACATCACGCTCAACATGATGGAGCGGTTCGGCGTGCGCGCCTCGCGCGAAGGCTGGGCCGCGGTCCGCGTTCCTGCCGGACCGTATCGCAGCCCCGGTGAGATTTGCGTGGAGGGCGATGCATCGTCGGCGTCGTATTTTCTTGCCGCAGGCGCGATCAGCGGGCTTCACGGCGGCGGGCCGGTACGCGTGCAAGGCGTCGGCCGGGCGAGCATCCAGGGTGACGTGCGCTTCACCGAGGTGCTGGAACGCATGGGCGCCACGGTGCGGCTCGACGAGCATTGGATAGAAGCGGGCGCCCGCGGCCGCACCAGGCTGCGCGCGCTGGATGCGGATCTGAACGCCATTCCCGACGCCGCCATGACGGCCGCGATGCTGGCGCTTTTTGCCGACGGCCCCAGCCGCCTGCGCAACATCGCCAACTGGCGGGTGAAAGAGACCGACCGGCTGGCAGCGATGGCGAGGGAGTTGCGCAAGCTCGGAGCGTCGGTCGAGGAGGGCCCTGATTTTATGGCGATCCAGCCGCCCTCTCGGCTGAGGCCCGCCGCCATCGACACCTATGATGATCACCGCATGGCGATGTGCTTTTCGCTGGCGGCGCTCGGCGGCGTTGCCATCCGCATCAACGAACCGGGCTGCGTGCGCAAGACCTTTCCGCAGTACTTCGAAGAGCTGGCGCGCATCACGCGTGCATAACAAATGTCTGGCCCAATCCCGGTGATCGCCATCGACGGCCCTTCGGCTTCGGGCAAGGGTACGGTCGCGCAGCTCGTGGCGCGCTCGCTGGGGTTCCATTATCTCGATAGCGGCGCCCTGTATCGCCTCACCGCCCTGGCCGCCAGGCGGGCCGGGGTCAGCCTGGATGACGAGGCAGCCGTGGCGCGCGTCGCCGCCGGGCTGCAGGCGCGTTTTCAAGGCAACGAAGTTTTTCTTGATGATGCGCGAGTGGCAGACGATATCCGCACCGAGGAATGCTCCGAGGGTGCCTCCACCGTGGCTGCCTTCGGCGCGGTCCGCGCGGCGCTCCTGGAACGCCAGCGCGCCTTCAGGCAACCGCCCGGGCTGGTAGCGGAGGGCCGGGACATGGGCACGGTGGTGTTTCCCGATGCGACGCTCAAAGTGTTCCTCACCGCCAGCGCCGGCGAGCGCGCCGAGCGGCGTCATAAACAGTTGAAAGAAAAAGGAATCACTGCTACACTGCCCGACCTTCTGCAGGATCTGCGCGAGCGCGACGCGAGAGATGCGGCTCGCAGCGTGGCCCCTCTCAGGCCGGGCCTCGATGCACGATGGCTCGATACGACGGCGATGGACGCCGACCGGGCCGCCGCGCAAATACTGAAGTGGCATAGCGGCGACGGTTCACCGGGTCGATAGACCCTGCAGCCTCACCGAGTGGCAAAGAGCGGCTTGTGGTTCAGAGACTTGGACAGCTTTCTTGCCTTTGATCAACCAACCCCGCCGCGCCGGCGGGCCTGAAGAGATTCTTTTTATGTCCAGCGTTGCCCCCGTTGCTTCCACTGCCGCGCCCAAGGAAAACTTCGCGGCACTGTTCGCGGAAAGCCTGACACGCAAGGAAATGCGTGTAGGCGAAGTCATTACTGCCGAAGTGGTCCGTGTGGACACCAACTACGTGGTGGTCAATGCGGGCCTCAAGTCCGAAAGCTTCATTCCGCTGGAGGAATTCAAGAGCGACCGCGGCGAGGTCGAGGTCAAGCCGGGCGATTTCGTGGCGGTGGCCATAGAAGCGCTGGAAGACGGCTATGGCGAAACCCGCCTGTCGCGCGACAAGGCGAAGCGCCTGGCCGCCTGGATGGACCTGGAAAAGGCCCTGGAAACCGGCTCCCTGGTCACCGGGGTCGTCACCGGCAAGGTGAAGGGCGGCCTGACCGTCATGGCCAACGGCATCCGTGCGTTCCTCCCCGGTTCGCTCGTCGATATCCGCCCCGTCAAGGATACCGCGCCTTACGAGGGCAAGCAGCTGGAATTCAAGGTGATCAAGCTCGACCGCAAGCGCAACAACGTCGTTGTCTCGCGCCGCGCCGTGCTGGAAGCCTCGCAGGGCGAGGAACGCCAGAAGCTGCTGGAGAGCCTGACCGAAGGCGCCGTGGTGAAAGGCATCGTGAAGAACATCACCGACTACGGCGCGTTCGTCGACCTGGGCGGGATCGATGGCCTGCTGCACATCACCGACCTCGCCTGGCGCCGCGTCAAGCATCCCTCGGAAGTGCTGTCCGTGGGCGACGAAGTCACCGCCAAGGTGCTCAAGTTCGACACCGAGAAGAACCGCGTGTCGCTGGGCCTCAAGCAACTGGGCGAGGACCCCTGGGTGGGCCTCGGCCGCCGTTATCCGGCCGGCACGCGCCTGTTCGGCAAGGTGACCAACCTCACCGACTACGGCGCGTTCGTCGACCTGGGCGGGATCGACGGCCTGCTGCACATCACCGACCTCGCCTGGCGCCGCGTCAAGCATCCCTCGGAAGTGCTGTCCGTGGGCGACGAAGTCACCGCCAAGGTGCTCAAGTTCGACACCGAGAAGAACCGCGTGTCGCTGGGCCTCAAGCAACTGGGCGAGGACCCCTGGGTGGGCCTCGGCCGCCGTTATCCGGCCGGCACGCGCCTGTTCGGCAAGGTGACCAACCTCACCGACTACGGCGCGTTCGTCGAGGTCGAGTCGGGCATCGAGGGCCTGGTGCACGTCTCGGAAATGGACTGGACCAACAAGAACGTGCATCCGTCCAAGGTCGTCCAGCTGGGCGACGAGGTGGAAGTGATGATCCTGGAGATCGACGAGGACCGCCGCCGCATCTCGCTCGGCATGAAGCAGTGCATGCCGAATCCCTGGGAAGAGTTCTCCATGAACTTCAAGAAGGGCGACAAGGTGCGCGGCCAGATCAAGTCGATCACCGACTTCGGCATTTTCATCGGCCTGCCCGGCGCCATAGACGGGCTGGTGCACCTGTCCGATCTGTCCTGGACGCTGCCCGGCGAAGAGGCCGTGCGCAACTTCAGGAAGGGCGAGGAGGTGGAAGCGGTGGTGCTTTCCATCGACGTGGAGCGCGAACGGATTTCTTTGGGCATCAAGCAGCTCGAGGGCGATCCTTTCAACAGCTATGTGGCCACGCATGAAAAGGGATCGCTGGTCGAGGCGGTGGTGAAAGCCGTGGATCCCAAGGGCGCCGTCGTTGGGCTGACCTCCGAGGTGGAAGGCTACCTGCGCGCCTCGGAAATCGCCCGGGACCGCGTCGAGGACGCCCGCACTCACCTGAAGGAAGGCGACAAGGTGAATGCGATGATCATCAACGTGGACCGCAAGAACCGCACCATCAACCTGTCCATTAAGGCGAAGGACGCGGCCGAGGAAAACGAGGCCATGGCGCGGCTGCAGAGCGAATCCGCGGCGAGCACCGGCAGCACCAACCTGGGTGCGCTGCTCAAGGCGAAGCTCGACAACAAGAACGCGCAGAACTGACCGGTTCAGAGGAGGCGGCGGGCCCATGACGAAGTCCGAACTGATCGCGCGGCTCGCCGCGCGCTATCCGCAACTGGTGGCAAAAGACGCCGAGTTCGCGGTCAAGATGATCCTGGACGCGATGGCGCACAGCCTGGTGAGCGGCCAGCGCATCGAAATCCGGGGATTCGGCAGCTTCGGGTTGAATCACCGCCCGGCGCGCGTCGGCCGCAATCCCAAGTCCGGCGAGAAGGTGCATGTTCCCGAAAAGTTCGTGCCGCACTTCAAGGCCGGCAAGGAATTGCGCGAGCGCGTCGACCGGCAGTAGCGCCTTGCAGTTGACGCAAAGGCGGCGGCTTCGCGAGGGGCCGCCGTTTTTACATGGAGACTTCAGTCGCATCATGAAATTGCTGCGTTTCCTCGCCTGGCTGCTGCGGGCGTTTCTGTTCCTGGTGCTGCTGCTGTTCGCCTTCAAGAACACCAGCCCGGTCCAGCTCCGGTTCCTGTTCGACACCGCCTGGGACGTGCCGCTGGTGCTGCTGCTGCTCGCGTTCTTCGCGCTCGGGGCGGCCCTGGGCGTGCTCGCCTGTGTCGGCCGCCTGCTGCGGCAGCGGCGCGAAATCCAGTCGCTCAGGCGCGAAGCGCAGCTGCGCCCGGATGCCGGGACCGCCGTGATACCTCCGCAAGCCGGCATCTAAAGCGAACCGCGCGCCGCCATGGAATTCGAATACTGGTGGCTGCTCGGGTTTCCGCTGTTCTTCGGGCTGGGCTGGCTTGCCGCCCGCGTCGATCTCAAGCACCTGCTCACCGAATCCCGGGCGCTGCCCCGGTCCTACTTCAGGGGGCTCAATTTCCTTTTGAACGAGCAGCCGGACAAGGCGATCGAGGCGTTCATCGAAGTGGTGCGCACCGACCCGGAAACGGTCGAGCTGCACTTTGCCCTGGGGAGCCTGTTTCGCCGGCGCGGTGAGAGCGACCGTGCCATCCGCATGCACAAGCACCTGCTGGACCGCACCGATCTGGGCGAGGAGCAGCGCCTGAACGCCCTTTTCGAACTGGGTCAGGATTACCTGAAGGCGGGGCTGCTCGATCGCGCCGAGGAGGCCCTCGCGAAGCTCAAGGACTCGCCGCTGCGCCGGGAGGCGCTCGACTTCCTGCTGGACATCTACCAGCAGGAGAAGGACTGGTCGAAGGCGATCGACACCGCGCGCGAGCTTGAACGGGACAGCGGCGAGAGCCGGCAGAAGGTGATCGCGAATTTCCATTGCGAGCTGGCCGCGCAGCACGCCACGCATTCCCGGCTGGAAGAGGCCGAGGCGCATCTGGATCGGGCGCTTGCGGCCAACCGCAAGTGCGCCCGGGCGAGTCTGCAGCAGGGCGATATCTACGCGGCCGCGGGCGACCACGAGCGCGCCGTTGCGGCCTGGAAAAGGCTGGAGCAGCAGCAGCCGCCCTACCTTGCCCTGGCAGCAAAGCGGCTCATGGACAGCTTCAAGGCGCTCGGGCGGGAGGAGGAGGGGCTCACCCTGCTGAGGGGATACCTGAGCCAGTATCCCTCGCTCGACCTGCTCGACGTGGCGTTCCAGTCCACGCTCGAGGCGCAGGGCGCGGAGGCCGCTTATCAGCTGGTGAAGGAGGAGCTGCGGCGCAATCCGACGCTGCTCGGCCTGGACAAGCTGCTCGAGGCGCAGATCCTGGCGGCCCCGCCGGACCGCCGCCACGATCTGCAGCTCGTGAAAAATCTCGTTCACGGTCATACCCACCGCCTGGCGCGCTACGGTTGCGAACAATGCGGTTTCAAGGCGCGTCAGTTCCACTGGCATTGTCCGGCCTGCGGTGGCTGGGAGACCTTCCCTCCGAAGCGCACCGAGGAATTCGAGCTTGCGCCATGAAGACGGGGCGCTGCGCACTCGATATCCAACAATCAGACGCTAAACTGCGCCAGCGTTGGCTAACGAGGGAGAATTGACTTGAAGATCAGTATCATCGGTTCAGGCTACGTGGGCCTGGTTACGGGAAGCTGCTTCGCGGAGGTGGGCAACGACGTGGTTTGCCTGGACCTGGACGAGGCCAAGATCGCGCTGCTCGACCGGGGCGGCGTGCCGATTTACGAGCCCGGATTGGCCGAGATGATCGCCCGCAACCGGGCGGCCGGCCGGCTGCATTTCACCACGGACGTGAAGCGGGCCGCCGAGCACGGTGAATTGCAGCTGATTGCGGTGGGCACCCCGCCCGGAGAAGACGGCTCGGCCGATCTGCAGCACGTGCTGGGCGCGGCCCGCAGCATCGGCCGGCACATGCGCGACTCGAAGATCATCGTGAACAAATCGACCGTGCCGGTCGGCACGGCGGACCGTGTCCGGGAGGCGGTGGCGGCGGAGCTGCGCGACCGGCGTCTGGACCTGCCCTTCAGCGTGATCTCGAACCCCGAATTCCTGAAGGAAGGGGCGGCCATCGAAGACTTCATGCGCCCCGACCGTATCATCATCGGCAGCGACGACGAACGCGCGACGCAGGTCATGCGCACGCTCTACGCGCCCTTCCAGCGCAGCCACGAGCGCCTGATCGTCATGGACGTACGATCGGCGGAGCTCACCAAGTACGCCGCCAACGCGATGCTCGCCACCCGGATTTCGTTCATGAACGAAATGGCGAATCTCGCAGAGCGGGTGGGCGCGGACATCGAGCACGTGCGGCTGGGCATCGGTGCCGACCCGCGCATCGGCTACCAGTTCCTGTACCCGGGGGTGGGATATGGCGGCTCCTGCTTTCCCAAGGACGTGAAGGCTCTCATGCGTACCGCCCAGGAAGCCGGCATGGAGTGTCGCGTGCTGGACGCGGTGGAGCAGGTCAATGCCGGTCAGAAGGCGATGCTCGCGCGCAAGATCACGGCGCGGTTCGGCCAACGGCTGGACGGGCGGGTCATCGCAGTGTGGGGCCTCGCATTCAAACCGAACACCGACGACATGCGCGAGGCCCCGAGCTGCGTGGTCATCGCGCAGCTGCTGGAGCGCGGGGCGCGGATCGTCGCCTACGATCCGGTGGCGATGGACGAGGCGAGACGCCTCTTCGCCAACGAAGCACGGCTCAGCTTCGTGGAGCACCCGCTGGGCGCCCTGGACGGGGCGGACGCGCTCGCCATCGTTACGGAGTGGAAGGAATTTCGCAGCCCCGATTTCGACGATATCCGCGCGCGGCTCAAGACTCCGGCCATTTTCGACGGCCGCAACCTTTATGAACCCGCCGAAGTGCGGCGCCATGGGCTCGAGTACTATCCAGTCGGTCGCAGGTGAGCAAGCGTGAAGGCGCAACGGGCATGATCGATCGCAGGATCCTCGAGCGGGCGCGCATCCTGGTGGTGGGCGACGTGATGCTGGACCGGTACTGGTTCGGCGAAGTGAGCCGCATCTCGCCCGAGGCTCCCGTGCCCATCGTGAAGATCGGGCGCGCCGAAGAACGCCCCGGCGGGGCGGCGAACGTGGCCCGCAATGCCGCGGCCCTGGGCGCACGGGTGGCGTTGCTGTCGGTCGTGGGAACCGACGAGCCCGGCGAGCGGCTCGCGGAGCTGCTCGGCCGCGAGCGGGTCGAGGCCCGGCTGCACCGCGACCGCTCCATCGACACCACGGTGAAGCTGCGCATCATCGGCAGGCAGCAGCAGTTGCTGCGCATCGATTTCGAAACCACGCCCAGCCGCGAGGTGCTGCTCGACAAGCTGGCGGACTACCGCGACCTGCTGAACGGGTGCGACATCGTGGTGCTGTCCGACTACGGCAAGGGCGGCCTCACGCACATTTCGCAGATGATCGACCTGGCGCTGGAGCGCGGCAAGAAAGTGCTGGTGGACCCGAAAGGCGAAGATTATTCGCGCTACCGCGGCGCGAGCGTCATCACGCCCAACCGCGCGGAGCTGCGCGAAGTCGTCGGCAGCTGGAAAAACGAGCAGGAGCTGGAAACGAAGGCGCAGGCGCTGCGGCGCGAGCTGGGTGCGGAGGCGCTGCTGGTGACGCGCAGCGAAGAAGGCATGACGCTGTACCAGGAAAGCGGCGTACGGCATGAACCGGCCCAGGCGCGCGAGGTGTACGACGTGAGCGGCGCCGGTGACACGGTGATCGCGACGCTGGCCGTCATGGTCGGGGCCGGCGTGGGGCTCGAAGAGGCAGCGCGCGCGGCGAACTACGCCGCCGGGATCGTGGTGGGAAAATTCGGCACGGCGGTGGTCCAGGCCGACGAGCTGCTGGACGCGATGCAGCCGCAGGGCTGATTCTTCTCGGGGGCAAAATCGTGTACTACGTAGTGACCGGTGCAGCGGGCTTCATCGGGTCGAACCTGGTGCGCGCACTGAATGCGCGCGGCGAGCGCAACATCATCGCCGTCGACAACCTCACCAGGGCGGACAAGTTCCGCAATCTCGCCGATTGCGACATCGCCGATTTCCTCCACAAGAGCGATTTCCTGTCCGGGCTCGCGGCCGGCGAATTCGACGGCGCCGTGGACGCGGTGCTCCACCAGGGCGCCTGTTCGGACACCATGGCCACCGACGGCCGCTACGTGATGGAGAACAATTACCGCTACTCGGTGGCGCTGCTCGATTTCTGCATCGGCCAGGAAGCGCCTCTGATATACGCCTCCTCGGCGGCGGTGTACGGCGGCGCCGGGGAGTTCCGGGAAGATCGCAGCTTCGAGCAGCCGCTGAACGTCTACGGCTATTCGAAGTTCCTGTTCGACCAGGTGGTGCGGCGGCGCCTGGACGAGGCCGACGCGCAGATCGCGGGATTGCGCTACTTCAACGTGTACGGTCCGCGCGAATGGCACAAGGCACGCATGGCTTCGGTCGCGTGGCATTTTTTCAACCAGTACCGCGCCGAAGGCCGGGTGAGGCCGTTCGAGGGTTCGGGGGGCTATCCGAACGGCGGCCAGCACCGCGACTTCGTGTCGGTCGAGGATATCGTGCGCGTCAATCTATGGTTCCTGGACCACCCGGAGACGAGCGGTATCTTCAACGTCGGCACCGGCCGCGCGCAGACTTTCAACGACGTCGCCGCGACAGTGGTCAATGCCTGCCGCACGGCCGAGGGCCGGCCGCAGCTCGCGCTCGGCGAAATGGTGTCGTCCGGGACGATCGAATACATCCCCTTTCCCGAGGCGTTGAAGGGCAAGTACCAGCACTTCACCCAGGCGGACATCGGCGCGCTGCGGCAGGCGGGCTATGAAGAACCTTTCCTTACCGTGGAGGAAGGCGTTTCGGGCTACTGCAACCGGCTCCTCGATCGCGGGGCGGAACGGGCGGCAACGCCCTGACCCCATTTTTGTAGTGCGGCTCATCCACCCTGCGATGCTCTATCATTGAGGCCATGCCACAGCTCGATCACACGCAGTACGCCACCATCGAAGACACCGTCGGCAACACGCCGCTGGTGCGCCTGAAGCGGCTCACCGCGGGCACGGGAAACATCATCCTGTGCAAGATGGAAGGCAACAATCCGGCCGGCTCGGTGAAGGACCGGCCGGCGCTCTGGATGATCACGCACGCGGAAAAGCGCGGCACGATCAAGCCCGGCGACACGCTCATCGAAGCCACGAGCGGCAACACCGGCATCGCGCTCGCCATGGCGGCGGCGATCCGCGGTTTTCACATGGTGCTGGTCATGCCCGAGCATCTTTCCATGGAGCGCCGCCAGACCATGCGCGCGTTCGGCGCCGAGATCATCCTCACGCCGAAAGCAGGCGGCATGGAAGGCGCGCGCGATCTCGCCGAGCAGATGCAGCGCGAAGGCAAGGGCTACATCCTCGATCAGTTCGCCAACCCGGACAACCCGCTGTCCCATTACGAAGGCACCGGTCCGGAGCTGTGGCGCGACACACGGGGCACGCTCACGCATGTCGTGTCCAGCATGGGTACCACCGGTACCATCATGGGCGTCTCGCGGTTCCTGAAGGAGAGGAATCCCGCCATTCAGATCATCGGTTGCGAGCCCGAGGAAGGCTCGCAGATCCCCGGCATCCGCAAGTGGCCCGAGGCCTACCTGCCGAAGATCTACGAGCGTGCCCGGGTGGACCGCATGGAATTCGTCAGCCAGGCGGACGCCGAGGAGATGGCGCGGCGCATGGCGAGCGAAGAGGGCATATTTGCCGGCATTTCCTCCGGCGGCGCGCTCGCGGTGGCGCTTCGCGTGGCGGCCGAATTGAGCCACGCCACCATCGTGTCGATCGTGTGCGACCGGGGCGACCGCTACCTCTCCACCGGCGTTTTTCCTGACTGAATCCACCATCGTCCGATGCCCCGCCGGCGATGATACCCACGCTTGCGTTCGATATCGAAACGGTGCCTGACGTGGCGGGGCTGCGCCTGCTGCACGGGCTGGACGCATCGCTTTCCGACAGCGAAGTGGCGGAGTTCGCGTTTTCACGCCGGCGGGCGCAGGCGGGCAGCGATTTTCTGCCGCTCTATCTCCACCGCGTGGTCGCCATCTCCTGCGCGCTGCGCGAGGGCGATGGTTTCCGGGTCTGGTCGCTGGGCAGCGAATCGGAGGGCGAGGCGGAGCTGATCCGGCGCTTTTTCGACGGCGTGGAGAAGTACACCCCGCAGCTCGTGTCCTGGAACGGCGGCGGATTCGATCTGCCGGTGCTGAACTACCGGGCGCTCGCGCACGGGCTGTGCGCGCCGCGCTACTGGGACCTGGGCGAGGACGATCGCGAGTTTCGCTTCAACAACTACATCAACCGCTTCCACATGCGGCACCTGGACTTGATGGACGTGCTGTCCATGTATCAGGCGCGCGCTTCCGCCCCCCTGGACGAAATGGCGAAGCTGTGCGGTTTCCCCGGCAAGCTCGGCATGGACGGATCCGCCGTGTGGGCCGCCTGGCGCTCGGGCGGCATTGCGGGCATTCGCAACTACTGCGAAACCGACGTGGCGAACACCTACCTGCTGTTCATCCGCTTCCAGCGCATGCGGGGCATTTTCGACCAGGCCCGTTACGCGCAGGAATGCGCGCTCGTGCGCTCGACGCTCGCCCGAGCGTCGGAGCCGCACTGGAAGGAATTTCTCGACGCCTGGCCCGCATGACCGAGCTCCTCATCGAGTCCCTCGACCAGGAGGGGCGGGGGGTTGCACGCATCGAGGGCAAGGCGGTGTTCGTGGACGGCGCGCTGCCCGGCGAAACCGTGTCGATATCGGTCCGCAAGCGCAAGGCCTCCTACGATCTGGCGCAGCTGGTCGAAGTGCACCAGGCCAGCCCGTCCAGGGTCGTCCCGCAGTGCGTCCACTTCGGTGTATGCGGCGGCTGTTCGATGCAGCACCTGGAAGTGCGCGCCCAGGTGGCGGTGAAGCAACGCG
>Ga0156229_1035_pt2 | contig 23048 bp, 25 predicted proteins | sample RifCSPlowO2_12_FD_116156 | JGI IMG/M metagenome (GOLD analysis project Ga0156229, IMG submission 116156) | Betaproteobacteria bacterium RIFCSPLOWO2_12_FULL_66_14 | reverse complement strand
CCTCGCCGCGCTGCGCGCCGGGCTGCGCTCCCGCGTCGCCGCTTCCCCGCTTTGCGATTACGGACGCTTCACGCGCGAGCTGGAAAGCGCCTACCGCACGCTGTGGCGCGAGTGGATTGCGTGCTAGAGCGCCTGTTACGCCGCCTCGTGTCGCGGCCGCAAGTCGACTTCAAGGCGGCGTTTCGCCTCTACAACGACGGAAAAGACCAGGCGGCCGCCGAGACGTGCGAAACGCTCATCGCGCGCGGCGTATCGGTGCCCGAGGCGCATTACCTCCTCGGTCTCATCGCGCAACGGCAGGGACGCATCGGGGACGCGATCGCGTCGCTCCAGCGCGCCGTTCAGGCCGCGCCCGGCGATCCCGCCTACAGCCTCACGCTGGGCAATCTGCTCGCGCCGCAAGCACCGCACGAGGCACTGCCGCTGCTCGAACGCGGGGTACAGCTGGCCGAGGGCGGCCCTGTGCACGCCGATGCCCTCACCGACCTGGGAAAACTGTATGCGCATCTGGGCCGTGGCGAAGAAGCCGAACAGGCTTACAGAGACGCCACCGACATCGCGCCAGGGAACAGCGAAGCGCTGCGCGCGCACGCGGACTTGCTGTGGCAGCAGTCGGACACCGAGCCGGCCCGCGGGCTCGCTTCGCGCATCGGGCGGCGCAGCGATCCTGCGGCTCGTCTGCGACGCGCGCTGATGTTGCCGGTGATCGTCGAATCGACCGAGCACATCGACGCGGTGCGCCTGCGCTTCGAGCGTGAGCTCGATGAATTGCTGGCCGACCCGGTAGAACCCCTTCCGGCGCCGGAGACGAGCATCGGCATGACGGCCTTCTATATCGCCTATCACGGCCGGAACGACCGGCCGCTCGCGGAAAAGCTGGGCCGCGTGGTCCGACGCTGCTTTGACGGCGCCGGACCGCGTCTGATCCCTCCTCGCCCCGCGAGAAAGCGCCGGCGCGTGGGGTTTGTCTCCACCTATTTCCAGCAGCATTCCATCGCCCGCACCACCGTCGGATGGATCAGGGATCTGCCGCGCGAGCATTTCGAAGTCTACGTGGTGTCCATTGCGCCGGGTGTGAACGATCCGCGCGCCGAGGAAATCCGGCGGGCCGCGGATCATTACCTCGCCGTGCCGGCGACGCTCGGCGCCGCACGTTCGGCGCTTCTCGCTGCGGAGCTCGACTATCTCGTTTTCGCCGACATCGGCATGCACCCCCTCACCTACTACCTGGCCTACTGCCGGCTCGCACCCGTGCAGCTCGCCGCATGGGGACATCCGGTGACCACCGGGATCGACACCATCGACTACTTCATCTCGGCGCAGTCGCTGGAAACGGCCGGCAGCGAAGCTCAGTACAGCGAGCGGCTGCTGCGGCTCGGCGGCTACTTCATGCCCCGCTACGCGAAGCCCGAATGGAAGGACGACGCACCCGACCGCAGCGCATTCGGACTTCCGGGCGATGCGCATGTGTACGGCTGTCCGCAGACGCTGTTCAAGCTCCACCCGGATTTCGACGAGGCCCTGATCGCGCTGCTCGAGCGCGATCCGCGAGGGCACGTCGTCATGATCGAGGCGAACGCGCATTGGGCGCGGAAAATCCGCCGGCGCCTGGAGCAGCGCTCGGCCGGCGTCACGGACCGGCTGCGCTTCGTGCCCCCGCAGTCGAGCCAGGGGTTTCTGAACCTCCTCGCCTGCAGCGACGTGCTGCTCGACCCGTTTCACTTCGGCGGCAACAATTCCACCATGGAAGGCCTGGCGCTCGGCGTGCCCATCGTGACCCTGCCCGCGGCGTTTCTTCGGGGGCGATTCACCCTGGGGCATTACCAGGAGATGGGCTACCTGGATTGCGTGGCCGACAGGCCGGAACGCTACGTCGAGCTGGCGCTTCGCCTGGCGTGCGAGCCCGGCGCGCGCGACGCTGCGCGGCGAGAGATCCTGCGCGCGAGCCCGGCCCTGTTCGATCGTCCCGACGCGGGCGCCTGCCTGGGCGAAGCGCTGCTCGGGATCGCCGCACAGCGCTGAAGCGGGCACCGCACGCTATCACGCAGAAAGCTTGATTCAGGGCGCTGGGCGGCTTGCTTGTCCGTTCCGGCGGCCAATATTCCCAAGGGCTGGAATTCGCGCCCATATTGACATTTGAATCAACCCCGCAGCTGGGCTCGCTCGTAAGATCGGCAGCTGACCCACATGGCGGAGTCGGGCCTCAATTGTGTCTGCAAGGCCCCGCACGAGCGGCACCGTTGCGGCTGCCATGCATGCTGCGGACAGGCGGTGCAGAACCGCATGCGATCGGACCGCTTCAAATTTCAATCCGGGGGAACACCAATGAGCGCAGTCGTAAAGGAAGCATCCGTACAGACGCTGGCGGGCGAAGACAGAATCCCGCAGCGATTCGGTCTTGGAAATGTGGACTGGCAGCAGCGAATCGACTGGGATGAACTGCGGCGCAAGCGCATAGCCCGTGCAAACCAGTTCATGGCCAAGCACGGAATCGGCGCTGCGATCGTGTACAACCATGATCGCAAGAGGTACCTGTCGGCAGTCTGGAACCATCCCTATGCGAAAGCGATTCCGCACGACTTCGTCCTGTTCATTCGCGATGCCGGATTCCCGTATGTCACCGTACCGACCAAGAACCAGGACCGCGACCGGGTGCAGAAGGATTGTCCGTGGCTCGAGGGGAGATTGCTCAGTGACGAAGAGCTTCCGAACCCGCGTATCTACCGGTACCAGGAAGCCGGCGAGGCCGGGCGGCGCTATGCGAACAGCGTCGCCCAGATAAAGGGCCTGCTGAAAAAGCACGGTGTGTCCGGCATGCCGGTGTCGGTCGACTATTCCAGTCCCGGCATGATCGAGGCGCTGCTCAAGGCAGGCATAAAGGTCGTCGACGGCGCTTCGTGGATTGATGAATGCGGCATGGTGAAGTTCGACGAAGAAATCATCTGCATGAAGACGGCGGCCGGGATCAACGAGGCCGGCTACGGCGCGATCATTCGCGACGTGCGTGTCGGCATGACGGAAAACGACCTGCGCGCGATCATGGCGAAGGCGATTTACGAACGCGGGGGCGAATACATCGAAGGCTGGGTCACCAATGCCGGTGACCGCAGCACGCCGCGCAGCTTCAACTGGTCGGACCGGCAGTTGCGGCCGCGCGATTTCGTGACCCTGGAGGCATGTCATGTCAACTGGTGCGGCTACAAGGTCTGCTACGACCGGACGTTCCTCGTGGGCGCGAAACCTTCCGAGCTTCAGCGGGAGATCTACCAGACCGGGGTTGAGATGCACGCGAAGTTGCAGCAACTGCTCAAACCGGGCGTGAGCACACGCGAGCTCGCCGAGAAAAGACCGAAGCCGGGCATCAATTTCAAGACGCCCGAGCAGATCAGGGAATGGCGCGCGACCTGGTCCAATCATATGGGAGGCATGGGCATTGCGTGGGACTCCGCGCCATTCTTCAGCAGTCCTGAGGACCCTGAATTCGTGCTGGAGCGAAACATGGTCCTGGCCTACCACGCCATGATGTGGGTGGATGGCGACGCCGGGGGCGTCGCCATAGAGAACACCTACCGCATTACCGAGACGGGTTGCGAGCTGCTGACCAGGTGGCCTTACGAAGAAATAATGATCTTGGGCCTCTAGATCATTGTCCGCGCGGAGAACCGTAATGCTGAATCTGGGAATCGTCGGCTTGGGCAAATGGGGCCAAAGGCATGTCGATTCGGCCATCGCCAGCGGCAGATTCCGCGTTGTACGTGCAGTCACAGGGAGACCGGATAGGGCCGCGGAATTCGCCGCGGCCCGGTCCATCGCCGTTACTGACAGTCTTGAGAATCTCCTTGCTGATCCGCTGGTGGACGCAATCAGCCTTGCAACCCCCCATACACTGCACGCTTCGCAAATCATGCGCGGCGCGGCCGCAGGCAAGCACGTCCTCGCGGAAAAGCCATTCACGCTGACAAAGGCGGAAGCAGAGAAAGCGGTAGCGGCGTGTACGAAGGCTGAAATTGTGGTTGCGGTGGGCCACGACAATCGCTTTTATCCCGCGATAGTGGAGCTGAAGAGACTCGTGGATGCCGGAACGCTCGGTTCGATCCTGCATGCCGAAGCGAACCTCAGCCGGGAGGGTTCGATAAAGCTCGCCGGCAAGACAGCTGCCTCTGCTCCTTCCACGGGTTGGCGTCTGGACGGACGGGAAGCTCCCGGCGGCGTAATCGCACATCTCGGAATCCACCGGCTCGACTCGTTTGTACAGCTGTTTGGAAAGATAGACCGGGTATTTGCCCAGGCGTCCCACGTGACACCAAACGCACCTTTTGCCGATTCAGTCAACGTGCTGGTACGCTTCCGTAGCGGTATGACCGGATACCTCGGGAGTTCCCTGGCCACGACGCTAAATTCCCGTTTTCAGGTTTTCGGTTCGCACGGCTGGCTTGAATTGAGAGGTCCGTGCGATATGCAGGAGTATTTGCGTACGAGTCTCAGATCAGTTTCCATCCGCTTGAATGACGGTCAGACTGACACACGTGAATTCGATGCCGTCGACTCTGTAAAACTGAACTTCGAAGCATTCGCCGACGCGATTGAAGGAAAGGTGCCCTATCCTGTTCCCGTCGACGAAATGATTCACGTGGTAGCGGTTGTGGAGGCGGTGGCGCGGTCGCTGGAAACGGGCCAACCCGCCTTTGTGTAGGCCGTCACAGGCAGTACGCATTTCGGCGACGGCCGGAATGCTGGTGAGGACTCCAACTTTGAAAGGGAGGATGCCGTGAACCGAATCACGATTGCGTTGTCTGTTGCGCTGTTCGGCGCCCTGTGGACCGCTCCCGCCTCTGCGCAGGCTTATCCGCAAAAGCCGGTCAAGCTGGTCATTCCCTCTGCGGCGGGCGCAGCCCCCGATATTATCGGACGCATCGTTGCGCAAAGGCTTTCCGAAAATCTCGGCCAGTCGATGATCGTCGAGAACCGCCCTGGTGCCGGCGGAATAATCGGCACCGACGCCGCTGCCAAGGCCGCTCCCGACGGATACACGCTGCTCCTGGGTACCGCGGCGTTTCTGTCGGTCTCACCGGCGCTATACAAGAAGGTCACCTATGATCCGGTCAATTCCTTTGCGCCAATCAGCATGATCGGCACCAACATGTACGTGATGGTGGTGAATCCTTCGGTGCCGGCGCGAACGGTGGAGGAGTTGATCGCGCTGGCAAAGTCAAAGCCGGGGGCGCTCAATTACGGCTCATCGACCATCGGCACGCCGTCGCATCTGGTGATGGAGATGTTCAAGACGGCGGCCGGAGTGAACATCGTCGGCGTGCACTATATCGGGTCGGCCCAGGCGCTCACGTCGCTGCTTGCAGGCGACGTGCAGGTGGCGATCGACACGTTTGCGTCGAGTCTGACGCAGATCAGAGCCGGGAAAGTGAGGCCGCTCGTGGTCACAGGCAGCAAGCGGGCGAAAGAGCTTCCGGATGTGCGCTCCGCGCCCGAATTGAAGCTGCAGGGATTCCAGGCCGACGGCTGGTTCGGCCTGCTCGCACCCAAAGGCACCCCGAACGACATCGTGAGGCGCTTGCATGCGGGCATGGTGAACGCTCTGAGCTCCAGGGAGCTCATCGAAGCCCTGGACCGCCAGGGTGTCGATGCGGCGCACAGCACGCCGGAGGAATTCCTGGCGCGGCTCAAGACCGATGGCGTCCGGTGGGCGGCCGTGGTCAAGACGTCCGGTGCAAAGGTCCAGTGACAAGGCATGTAGGGTAACACCCGCGCCCGCCGCAGCAGGATCGAAACAGTGACGACCTTCCTGATCGCCCACGGCGCCTGGTCGGCCGGCTGGGCCTGGAAAAAGATGCGGCCGTTGCTGCGCGCGCGCGGCCACGAGATTTTCACGCCCACCTACACGGGGCTGGGAGAACGCGTGCACCTCGCCACGCCCGATGTCGGACTGGACACCCACATCAACGATGTACTGGGTGTCCTGGAGTATGAAGACCTGCGCCAGGTGATCCTGGTCGGGCACAGCTACGGCGGCATGGTGGCCACGGGCGCAGCCGATCGGGCCCCCGAGCGCGTGTCGCGGCTCGTCTACCTCGATGCCTTCGTGCCACGCGACGGCCAGTCGCTATTCGCGCTGCAACCGGCGGAAATCCAGAACAGAATGCTCGAATCGGTCCACGCCGCGGGCAGCGGCCGGCAAGTGCCGCCGAATGCCTTGCCGGTGGATACCAGCGAAGCGGACCGCGCGTGGATCATGCCGAGGCGCCATATGCATCCGCTCAAGGCCTTCGAACAACCCGTCCGCCTCTGCGGCGCGGTCGACAGACTGCCCCGTACGTATGTTTACTGCACGCGCCCCGCTCCTGGAGACCCTTTCCGTCCGTTCGCCGAGCGTGCCCGCTCGGAGCCGGGCTGGCGCTGCCTCACGATCGACTCGACCCATAATCCGCACATCACCGTGCCCGAATCGCTCGCTCGGCTGCTGGACGATCTGGCGCGTAGCTGAAGGAGCCTGCATGCCGCGCGTCGTCTTTACCTCGAACCTTCAGAGGCATGTGGACTGCCCCGAGCGCGTCGTGCGCGCAGCGACGGTGCGCGCGGCGTTGCAGGCGGTGTTCGACGAGCAGCCTGGACTGCGCGGTTACCTTCTGGACGATCAGGGCGAACTGAGAAAGCACGTGTTCGTCTTCGTCGACGGCCAGCGCATCAGCGACCGGACCCGGTTGAGCGACCCGGTGCGCGAGGCGAGCGACATATACGTAATGCAGGCCCTCACGGGGGGTTAAGGCCCCGAATCAACAGGTGTGCCCATGGGCACGTTTACTGAATCTGCCCGATTTTGATAGTGACGCGTAGAGCGTTCGACCCTGGCACAAATGTCTTCCGCGTCACTATCAAAATCGGGCAGACATAGGGGAGCCTACTACGCAGTGATGCACGGAGGCGCTGATGAGCGACCGGCTATTCGTAGCGACCCGAAAGGGACTTTTCACGCTGACCCGCACAGGGACGCAACCGCATTGGCGCATCGGCGCGCCGCAGTTTCTCGGCGATCCCGTCACCGGGGTGCTGCCCGATGCGCGCGACGGAACGCTGTACGCGGCCCTCAACCTGGGCCATTTCGGCGTGAAGATGCGACGCTCGATGAACAATGGCGAGAGCTGGGAAGAGCAGGCCGTGCCCGCCTACCCGCCGCAGCCCGAGGGCGCGCAGGGCGCGCCGTGGAAACTCGTGCAGGTCTGGTCGCTTGAAACCGGCGGCATGGAGCAGCCGGGCGTCCTTTGGTCGGGCACCATTCCGGGCGGCCTGTTCCGCTCGGACGATCGCGGTGCCTCATGGTACCTTGTACAGAGCCTGTGGCAGCGGCCTGAGCGCGGCGAATGGGTGGGCGGCGGCTACGACCATCCGGGCATCCATTCGATCTGCATCGATCCCCGCGACAGCGCGCGGGTCACAGTGGGCGTGTCCACCGGAGGCGTGTGGCAAACCGCCGACGGCGGCGCAAGCTGGCGTCTGGCCTCGCAAGGCATGCATGCCGAGTACATGCCGCCGGAAAGGCGGCTCGATCCGAACGTCCAGGATGTTCACCGCCTGGTGCAATGCTCTGACCGGCCGGAGGTGTTCTGGGCGCAGCATCACAACGGCGTTTTCCGCTCCATCGACGGCGCGCACAGCTGGCACGAAATCACCGCGGTGACGCCGTCGAAGTTCGGCTTCGCCGTGGCCGTGCATCCGCGCGATCCGGACACCGCCTGGTTCGCGCCGGCGGTGAAGGATGAATGCCGGGTGCCGGTGGAGGGCCGGCTCGCGGTGGCGCGCACGCGCGACGGAGGGAAAACCTTCCAGGCGCTGCGTGAAGGCCTGCCGCAGGAGCACGCCTATGACCTCGTCTATCGCCATGGTCTGGACGTGGACCCTGCGGGCGAGCAGCTCGCCATGGGCTCGACCACCGGCGGATTGTGGATCTCGGAAAACCAGGGCGAGAGCTGGGATTGCGTGTCGAGCCAGTTGCCGCCGATCTACTGTGTGCGCTTCGGTTAACAACGACGCACCGAACGCATGAGCGATCCCGAGCTGCTGCTGCTTGCGCGAGCGCAGTTCGGGCTGAACATCGGCTTCCACATCCTGTTCCCCGCGCTCACCATTGCGCTGGGCTGGGTGCTGCTGTATTTCCGGCTGCTCGCCTGGAGGAGCGGCGACCCGGCCTGGCTCGACACCTACCGTTTATGGGCCAAGGTGTTTGCGCTCTCCTTCGCCATGGGCGTGGTTTCGGGGCTCACCATGTCTTTCCAGTTCGGCACGAACTGGCCGGGCTACATGAACACGGTAGGCAATATCGCGGGCCCGCTGCTCAGCTACGAGGTGCTGTTCGCGTTTTTCCTCGAGGCGACGTTCCTCGGCGTCATGCTGTTCGGCATGAACCGCGTGAGCCCGGCCATGCACCTCGCCGCGACCGCGATGGTGGCGATCGGCACGACGCTCTCGGCTTTCTGGATACTCGCGCTCAACTCCTGGATGCAGACGCCCCGCGGCCATGTCCTGGAAGACGGCGCGTTGATTGCCGGAAATTGGGCGCAAGTGATATTCAATCCTTCCTTTCCCTACCGCTTCACCCACATGATGATCGCCTCCGGGCTGACGGCGGCGTTCGTGCTGGCGGGCCTGTCCGCGTGGCGGCTGCTGCGCTCGCCCGAAGATGCCTCGGCTCGCCGCACCCTGCGCACGGGACTGCTCATGGGGGCGGTGCTCGCGCCGGCGCAGGTGCTGGCAGGCGACCTGCATGGCTTGAATACGCTGGAGCACCAGCCGGCCAAGATCGCGGCCATCGAGGCATTGTGGAATACCACTGCCGGCGCGCCGCTGGTGCTGTTTGCCGTGCCCAATGAAGAGAAACGCGTCAACGAATTCGCGCTTGAAATTCCCCGCGCGGCGAGCCTGATCCTGGCGCATGACGCGCAAGCACAGATCAAGGGCCTCGACGCCTTCGGGCCCGATACGCCGCCGGTGGCGCCGGTTTTCATCGCCTTTCGCGTCATGGTCGGCATGGGGCTGATGATGCTCGCGCTGTCGTGGGTGGGCCTGTGGGTCACGCGTCGGGGTGCCCTGCCCGCACGAGCGCTCCTTTGGATTCTTGCCGCGTTCACCTTCGCCGGGTGGATCGCGACCCTGGCCGGGTGGCTGGTGACGGAGATCGGGCGGCAGCCCTGGCTGGTCGCCGGCATCCTGAGAACGGCGGACGCAGCGGGCGAGGCGACCGGCGCGCAACTCGGCGCGAGTCTCACGGGATACGCGCTGGTGTACGCTGTGATGCTGCTCGCCTACCTCGTGGTGCTGACCCACCTCGCCGGCCAGGGCGCGGAGCGAGCCGGGCATCGCTTTCCCGCAACACCCCCGAATCGATGAGTCTCGACCTGCCGCTCGTATTCACCGTGCTCATGGGCGCGGCCATCCTGCTGTACGTCCTGTTCGACGGCTACGACCTGGGCATCGGCATGCTGATGCCCGGCGCGGAACGCGACGAGCAGGAGCTCATGGTCGCCTCCATCGGACCGTTCTGGGACGCGAACGAAACCTGGCTCGTGCTCGGCGTAGGCATCCTGCTGGCCGCCTTCCCGATCGCGCACGGCATGATCCTCGGCGCGCTGTATCTGCCCGTGGCGGCGATGCTGATCGGCCTTATGCTGCGCGGTGTAGCGTTCGAGTTCCGCATGAAAGCCGAAGGCTGGCACCGCGATCTGTGGAACTGGCTTTTCTGGTTCGGCTCGTTCGGCGCCTCGTTCAGCCAGGGCTGGATGCTGGGCCGCTACATCACGGGATTCCAGCCCGGCTTCGCTTACGCGGTGTTTTCCCTGCTGGTCGGGGCGGCGCTGTGCGGCGGCTACGTCTTTATCGGAGCCACCTGGCTCATTCTCAAGACCGAGGGCCCGCTGCAGCGAAAGGCGCTCGGCTGGACGCGCTGGGGCCTCGCCTGGGTGGCGCTCGGCGTGGCGCTGGTGAGCATGGCGACGCCGCTGGTGAGCAACACCGTGTTCCAGAAGTGGTTCGATTTTCCCCGCACCTTCGCGCTGATGCTGCTGCCCGCCGCCACGCTCGGCGCAGGGCTGTGGGTATGGTTCGCCACCGGCCGCCTCGGTGCCGCGGCGCGCGAAACCACGCCGCGCGAGTGGATCCCGCTCGCGGGAGCGGTGAGCATATTCACGCTGTGCTTCGCCGGCCTCGCCTACAGCCTGTTTCCTTACGTGGTGATCGACCGGCTGACGCTGTGGGAAGCGGCCGCGCATCCGTCGGCTTTGCGGGTCGTGCTGGCCGGCTTCCTGGTCGTGCTGCCCTTTCTGCTTGCCTACACGGTCTATGCCCACCGGGTGTTTCGCGGCAAGGTGCGTGCGCCGCTGTACGAATAGGGGCCGACTGGAAGAGCGAACCCCGCCTATATAATCGTACGGGCGCCTCGTCCCGCTGCGCCGTATCACTGTCTGGAGACCGCAACGATGAAAGCTCTGCTGCTCGGCATCGCGCTCGCCGTTTTTCCGGCCCCGGCCGTGCTTCAGGCCGCGGACCTGCGCATCGGCATGGCGGCCGACGTGACCTCGATGGACCCGCACGCGGTGAACATCACGCCCAACAACAACATCGGCTGGCATGTTTTCGATGCGCTGGTGCACGTGGATGCAGACGCGCGCATCGTTCCCGGCCTGGCCGCATCCTGGAAGGCCGTTGATCCGACCACGTGGGAGTTCCGGCTGCGGCGCGACGTGCGCTTTCACGACGGCTCGCCGCTCAGCGCCGATGACGTGTTGTTCTCGATACAGCGGGCCGGGAAGCTTCCCAACGGGCAGTACGCGAGCTTCGTGCAGCGCCTCACCGAGCGCACCGCGGTCGACCCGTACACCATAAGGGTGAAAACCGCGACGCCGTACGCCATGGTGCCTTACGACCTCAACTCCATTTTCATCGTGTCCAAGAAGGCCGCCGCGAACGCCTCGACCGAGGACTTCAATTCGGGCAAGGCGATGGTGGGCACGGGTCCTTTCCGCTTCGCGCGTTTCGCGCGCGCCGATCGCGTCGAATTGCAGAGGAATCCGGGCTACTGGGGCGGAGCGCCCGTCTGGGACCGCGTGATTTTCCGCATCATTCCGAGCGACCCCGCGCGCATTGCGGCGCTGCTCGCCGGCGACGTGGACGTCATCGAGAACATCCCCACGCCCGACCTCGCCAAGCTGAAGCTGGACAAGCGCTTCGGTCTTTCGCAGAAAGTTTCCTGGCGGACGCTGTTCTTCCATCTGGACCAGGGCCGCGAGCGCTCCCCCTTCGTCATGGACAAATCGGGCAAGCCCCTGGACAGGAATCCGCTGCGCGACGCGCGCGTGCGGCTCGCCATCTCGAAGGCCATCGACCGGCAGGCGATCGTGCAGCGGGTGATGGACAATGCGGCCATCCCCGCCTCGAACATCGTTTCGCCGCCCGTGTTCGGGCACGTCGCAGCGCTCAAACCGGAAGGCTACGATCTGCCGGGCGCGAAAAAGCTGCTTGCAGAGGCTGGCTACCCGAACGGCTTTTCGCTCACCCTGCATGCGCCGAACAACCGCTATGTGAACGATGAGCGCATCGCCCAGGTGGTGGCGCAGATGCTGGCGCGCGCAGGCATCCAGGCGCGGGTGGAGGCAATGCCCATCAACGCGTACCTCCCGCGGGCGCGCGCGGGCGAGTTCAGCTTCGCCATGCTCGGCTGGGGATCGTTTTCGGGCGATCTTGCGCTGAGGGCGCTGCTCGCCACGCCCAGCGCGGAAAAGGGCTACGGCGCGTGGAACTGGTCGCGCTATTCCAATCCGAAGCTCGACGGCCTGCTCGACCAGGCCTTTGCCAGCGTCGATGAAAAGAAGCGCGAAGCGATCGCCCGCGAGGCGGCCACCATCGCGCTGAAGGACGTCGGCGTAGTTACGCTGCATCACCAGATCGCCGTGTGGGCTCTGAAGCGGCCGCTCGCGTACGCGGCGCGCACCGACGAATACACCTTTGCCCATCACATCCGCCCCCAATAAACCGGGGTACGTCCCCGGCGTCCGGAAGCGTTGATGGCCGCCTACGTCCTGCGGCGGCTGGGCCAGGCGGCGCTCGTCGTGCTGGTCATGTCGGTGCTCGTCTTCGCCGGCGTCTATGCGATCGGCAATCCGCTCGATATCCTCATTCATCCGGAAGCCACGCAGCAAGACATCGCGCGGCTGTCGGCGTCATTGGGACTGGACCGTCCGGTCTGGGAGCAGTATTTCGTTTTCCTCGGGCAGGCGCTCACCGGAAACCTCGGCACCTCGTTCGCCTTCAACGTGCCGGCCATCCCGCTGATCCTGGAGCGCCTGCCCGCCACGCTGGAGCTCGCGGTGGCCGCGACCGCCATCGCCGTGCTGCTCGGCATTCCGCTCGGGCTGTGGGCCGGGCTGAAGCCCGATTCCGTGGCGGGCCGAACCATCATGGCGGGCTCCATCCTCGGATTTTCGCTCCCCACGTTCTGGGTCGGACTGGTGCTCATCATGACGTTCTCGGTCGAGCTCGGCTGGCTGCCCGCCAGCGGCCGCGGTCCGACCCTCGATGTCCTGGGCATTCCGGTGAGCTTTCTCACCCTGGAGGGTTTGCAGCACCTCGCGCTGCCGGCCATCAACCTGGCGCTATTCAAGCTGGGTCTCGTCATCCGCCTGGTACGCGGCGGCACCCGGGAAGCGATGATGCTGGATTACGTGCGCTTCGCACGCGCCAAAGGCCTGTCGGAGCCGCGCGTGGTGGGTGTGCACGTGCTGCGCAACATCCTCATTCCGGTGGTGACCGTGGTGGGTCTGGAGTTCGGCTCGCTGATCGCCTTCGCCGTCGTGACCGAGACCATCTTTGCCTGGCCCGGCATGGGCAAACTCCTCATCGACTCGATCAACGTGCTGGATCGCCCGGTGATCGTCGCGTACCTGTGCATCACGGTTCTGGTGTTCGTGCTCATCAACCTGGTCGTCGACCTCCTCTACGCGCTGCTCGATCCGCGCGTGCGTCTGGCGGCAGCGGGGGCCGAGGCATGATCCAGAGGCTGTGGCAATCAGGGGCCGCAATGCAGTTCGCGCAGAGCCGCACCGCGGCCGCGGCGCTCGTCGCACTGCTGCTGATCATCGCCTCGGCCGTGCTGGCCCCGTGGATCTCGCCGCAGAACCCTTACGACCTCGCGCAGCTCGATATCCTTGACGCCCGCCTGCCTCCCGGCTCGCAGTCCGCCGACGGCGCGGTTTACCTGCTCGGCACCGATGACCAGGGGCGGGACATGCTGTCAGGCATCTTTTACGGCCTGCGCACCAGCCTCGTGGTAGGCGTATCGAGCACGCTCGTCGCGCTGGCGCTCGGCATCGCGCTGGGCCTGGCAGCCGCCTGGTTCGGCGGCTGGGTCGATGCTCTCATCATGCGCATCGCCGACATCCAGCTCTCCTTCCCCTCCATCCTGATCGCGCTGGTGCTGCTGGCGCTGCTCGGCCAGGGCCTGGACAAGATCGTCATTGCGCTGGTGGCAGTGCAATGGGCCTACTACGCCCGCACGGTGCGCGGCACGGCGCTCGCGGAGCGGCGCAAGGAATATATCGACTCGGCGCTGACGCTCGCGCTGTCGCCTGCGCGCATCGTGCTGCGGCACCTGCTGCCCAATTGCCTGCCGCCGCTCGTGATCGTGGCGACGGTGCAGGTGGCGGCCGCCATCACGCTCGAGGCGACGCTCTCCTTCCTGGGCCTCGGGCTGCCGATCACCGAGCCCTCGCTCGGGCTGCTGATCGCCAACGGCTACGCCTATATGCTCGCGGGCAATTACTGGATCAGCTTCTTCCCGGGGCTCGCGCTGCTCGCGACCATCGTGTGCATCAACCTCGTCGCCGATCAACTGCGCGACGTGCTGAACCCGCGGCTGGCGTGACGTTCAGGGCAGCAGCGGCGTCTGCCCATCGTGCAATTGCTGGTCGAACACCGTGAGTACCATGGCCGTCATCGCATAGCTTGCCATGAGCGCAACCAGATTCAGGAGCTCGGCCTCGCCGAAAAGCGCGAGAGCGCCGGCGTACGTTTCCGAAGTGACCTTCCTGCGGCCGATCGCCTCTCTCGCCAGCTCGATCACGCTCGCTTCGGTCTGCGGCAGACCGGCAACGGGCGTGCGGTGCTTGATGGCATCGATCACAGCAGCCGGGACGCCCTCGTTGCGAGCGACCGGTTCGTGCATCGTCCATTCGAACTGGCTGTTCATTTCGCGCGCCGTGGCAAGGATGGCCACTTCGATCAACGCGGGCGAAAGGCCGGTGTCGCGGCGCAGATACCGGTTCGCCTCGCCCATGAGCTTGCCGAATTTCGGCATGCGTACCCAGATGCCCCCGGGTCCCTGCAGGCCGGCGAGAGCCTTGCCGCCGGCGCGCGGCCTGGACAGGGCGTCGAACGCCGCCCTCGCTTCGTCGCTCAGTGCATCGCGTGAGAGCGGACTGAGCCGCGACAGGGTTTCCCGGTTCACGTCGGCAGGAAGAGCCCGCCCCTCTTTGGCTTGATCGCCCATCGCTTTTCCTTTGCGTGAGGTTCCGGCATCTTAGCGGCTTGCGCCGCGCGTGGCGATAAACTAGCTGCATGGAGCACGCCGCCGCGCCGCCAATCCCCGTCACCGCCGAGGACCTGAACCGGGGCTGTCCCTGCCGCAGTCTCGATCCGAAACGCCTGCGCCGCGAGCTGGACGCCGAACCGTCCTTCGCCGGCCTGGCCGATGACATCGCCCTCACCCGGCCGCATCTTTTTTCGGCCATGGCGGTGTTCGTTTCCAGCGCGCAGCTGCGGCAGATGAACGACATCGTCGCCGCGGTGGAACAGCTGGTCGACACGGCGGGCTACCGCGACGCGGCGCTCGGGCGCGCACCTGCCATCGCACGGCTCAACTGGGGGCCGCGCGGTGTGTTCACCGGTTTCGATTTTCATCTCGCCGCGGGCGGCCCGCGCCTGATCGAGATCAACACCAACGCCGGCGGCGCCATGCTGAACGCCGCGCTGCTGCGCTCGCAACAGGCGTGCTGCCGCGAAATGCTCGACATCACGCTGGAGCCGGCGATAGCCATGGAGCAGCTGGACGAGACCTTTCTCGCCATGTTCCACAACGAGTGGCATCTCCAACAGCGCGCCGGGACGCTGCGCACGCTCGCCATCGTGGATGAGCGTCCCCGCGAGCAATACCTGTATCCGGAGCTCGTGCTTTTTCAGCGGCTGTTCGCCTCGGCAGGCCTGGACGCCGTCGTCGCCGACGCTTCCGAGCTCGAATGGCGCGGCGGCCGGCTCCTGCACCGGGGACGAGCGCTGGACATGGTGTACAACCGCCTCACCGATTTCTATCTGGAACGGTACGACGCGTTGCGCTCGGCCTACGAGGCCGGCGCGGCAGTAGTCACGCCCCATCCGCGTGCTCATGCCTTGTACGCCGATAAACGGAATCTCGTGACAATGAGCGACGAGGCGTCGCTCGCCGCACTGGGCGTTTCCGAACAGGCGCGCGCGGTATTGGCGCGGGGGGTTCCGCGCACCGCGCAGGTATCGCCGGAGCGAGCGGCAGACCTTTGGGCAAGACGCCGCACGCTTTTCTTCAAGCCCGCGGCCGGCTCCTGCACCGGGGACGAGCGCTGGACATGGTGTACAACCGCCTCACCGATTTCTATCTGGAACGGCACGACGCGTTGCGCTCGGCCTACGAGGCCGGCGCGGCAGTAGTCACGCCCCATCCGCGTGCTCATGCCTTGTACGCCGATAAACGGAATCTCGTGACAATGAGCGACGAGGCGTCGCTCGCCGCACTGGGCGTTTCCGAACCGGCGCGCGCGGTATTGGCGCGGGGGGTTCCGCGCACCGTGCAGGTATCGCCGGAGCGAGCGGCAGACCTCTGGGAAAGACGCCGCACGCTTTTCTTCAAGCCCGCGGCCAGCTATGGAAGCAAGGCCGCCTATCGGGGGGACAAACTCACCCGCCGCGTCTGGCAGGACATCCTTGCCGGCGACTACGTCGCCCAGGCCCTGGTGCCCCCGAGCGAGCGAGTGGTAAACGTGGACGGCGGGGAGACCGATCTCAAGCTCGATGTGCGCGCTTATGCCTACGGCGGGCAGATTCAGCTCCTCGCCGCGAGGCTGTACCAGGGGCAAACGACCAATTTCCGCACCTCCGGCGGAGGGTTCGCGCCGGTGTTCCTGGTGCGCGAGCCGCAGGTGAGCCCGGGCGCATGCCGACCCGCCTGAATCGTCTCTCCCTGGCCACGGAGCAGAACCGGGTGTTTAATTGACCGCCTGTTAGGAAGTCCAGCACGTCATGCCGTTCCTGCAAGAAGGGGGGGAGATGCACCTCTTGCGAAAGTTGAAAATGTTGTGCGCCGCCTTGGCCGTTGCTTCTTGCGCTCCAATACAGCCACGGTTTGCGGAAGTACAAGTCCCGCCGGAAAGAATCTCTCAAAAGGGATTCTCACTCATGCCATTGAACGAAAAAGGCTGGGTGATCGGTGCGCGCAATCCCCATCTATTGTCCTTGGGCAAAGTCGGCAAGAACCCGGAAGAGAACGTCGTTGTCCGGGCAATCCTTTCCAAGCTGCCGGCATTCAAGACGAACGAAGAATTCGTGCGTCTAATCAAGGAGAATCAGGTCAAAGGCACCAACCCACAGCGCTTGAGAATAATCAAGCATGAGGTTGTTACGTATCCAAAGAATGGAACCGATTGCGCCAAGTCCCATATGGTGGCCGAAGACCATGGTGCTGGCAAGCAAGTAGGAAAGACGGGAGTCATGATCATAGAGGCGTTGACACTGGCCTGTGCGCATCCCAAACAGAAAGATACTGGAGTCAGCGTTTCATACTCGCAGCGGTATTACCCCGGGAAAAGCGACCCCGGGTTTCTCGAGAAGGCGACAAGTGTCTTGAACAGTGTCGAATTTGCTGACCTCTAGATGATTCGAAGCCTGGCGCATTTGCTCCTGGCCTTCCTGGCCGGATTGCCACGCCACTCCAGGCCATGGCGATGACCTTATTCTCGTGCGGCGAAGATCGAGTCGACCTTGCCGGGGTAGAAGGCGAGCCGGTCCTTGATCACGCTCATCTCGTCGTACGGCTGCTCGTAGGTCCAGACCGCGTTGTCCGGTCCGTTCATCAGGGAGAAATACGCTGCATCGCCCTTGAACGGGCAGTGCGTCCGATGGCTGGAGCGTATGAGCCGGTCCATCTTCACGTCTTTGCGCGGCAGGTAGTAGACGGCGGGGTGGCCGCTTTCCTCGAGCTTGATCGCCTCCCGGCTGTCGGCGATGACCTCGCCATTGAACGTCACGCGGACGCGCTCCTTCGCGGGCTTGGCCTCGATGCGATGCCCCGGGTGCTTCCTGTACCCGGGAGCAGGATTACCGGTCGACGGTTTCATCGGACCCCCGAATTTTGCCGGAAACGACTTGAAGTGCGGCAGATCGTTTTTGAACGGTTGACCGGTTTGGAGTTCTTTCATTCGACTCAGTATTATCAACCCGGCGTGCCCTGCGCGCCCGTGGGCTCCACGGGCATCACCGCGGCCCCGTATCAGAGGAGGCGCTCGAAATGCTGAAAGGTGGCTGCTTCTGCGGCGCAATACGATACGAGACGGCGGGTACCCCCTTCCACCGGACGAATTGCCACTGCTCGATCTGCCGCCGAACCACGGGCGCTCCCTTCGTAGCCTGGTTCAGCGTGGCACGGTCTGGCTTCCGGCTTGTCCAAGGTGCGCGGACCCGATTCAGATCAACCCCGAAAGGGATGCGCGGTTTCTGTCCTCAGTGCGGCACCCAGTTGACTTTCGAGCACGACGACGCCCCGGACGAGATCGACATCACGACGTGCAGTCTCGATGACCCCGAACGGCTGCCCCCGGACGATCACACGCGCACGAGCAGCAAGCTCAAATGGGTGCAGTTGGCCGACGGTCTCCCCGAGTACCGCGAAGCCCGGTCCGAAGGGTGATCGTGATGCCCGACCCCGGGCTCCTGACCCTCCCATGTGAAACGTTATGCCTACGGAGAGCTCGCGCATGAAGCCTCGAATCACTCTTATCACTATCGGAGTCGATCATCTGGAGAGCTCGCTGCGGTTCTATCGCGATGGGCTTGGCCTGAAGACCGAAGGCATTGTCGGCACGGAGTTCGAGCATGGCGCGGTGGCCTTCTTCGATCTGCAGGCGGGTTTAAAGCTCGCAATCTGGCCGCGCAAAAGCATCGCCCATGATTCTGGAGTGCCTCTTGGCAATCCAAGCACAACCGAATTCACGCTCGGACATAACGTGAGCTCAAAGGCAGAAGTCGACGCGGTAATGGAACAGGCGAGACGGGCAGGCGCAGTTATCCTCAAGCCGGCCCACGATACCTTCTGGGGAGGGTACGCGGGGTACTTCCAGGACCCTGACCAGCATCTCTGGGAGGTCGCATGGAATCCTCAGTGGATTGTCGAGGAGTGAGCATGCGACTCTGGTTGATCGATGCCGGCTATCTGTTCAACGCCCAGCGCTCGGTCGGGCCGGGATACCATTTTGACTACTTGAAGCTTCGCCGCAAGCTCGAGGAGTCCGGACCGCTCTGGCGAGCGTATTACCTCAACGCCACTGCGCATCCCCCTAACGACGTCCAGGACGCCTTTCACAATTGGCTGCGCTCCGCCTCGCCACGCGGCCCGCAGCTGATCACGAAGCTCTACGAAGTGAAGCAGGTCCGGGCTGACAGCGCTTACTGCGAAGAATGCCAGACCAAGGTCAACCTCACTTGCCCCAGGAGTGCGGCTCACCACATCGGAAACCAGCAACAGAAGGGTGTAGACGTTGGCATCGCAACCCTCGCGTTGATACACCGCGAGCGATACGCAACCCTGATGCTTTCGTCCGGAGACGCGGATCTGCTCGACGCGGTCGAGTTTCTCTCGGAGCAGGGTAAGCGAATAGAGCTCGCGGTCTTCTCGGAGGGTGTGTCGACCGAGCTTCAGGCAAGGGCGGACCAGGTCTATTGGATCAACGACTTCGCGGATGAAGTGGGGCGTGACCAGTGACTTGGTGTGAGGAGGACAAAATGATCCGGAAGCTGAAATCCGGGGAATACAGGCTGTACTTCAAGCGCCACGGGTAGCTCGATGCCCCGTGGGAATCGGAAAGCGCCATGCATATCACCATCACCTACTGCGGCCGTTGAAACTACCTGCCCCGGGCGTCAGGTCTGGCGTCTGAAATCTCCGCCAAACTCGGAGTGGACCCCGAGCTCGTCGAGGGAAGCGGCGGCGTCTTTGACGTCTTCGCCGATGGTTCGCTGGTCTTCTCCAAGCACCGCGAGGGGCGATTTCCAAACGCGGCAGAAATCCTTCGGGCTCTCGGCTTGAGGTAAGCTCGCTCCCTGGCAAGCCTGGGACGTGGGATACCGTGAGCGCAAAGAGCCAGACCGAAGCCGGCGCCGATCTCGAACGGGGCATTTCTGTCCTCGCCGTCTTCTGGATCTTCCTCAAGCTGGGCTGCACCTCTTTCGGCGGGCCCATTGCCCATTTCGGGTACTACCGCCACGAGTTCGTGGAGAAGAGGAAATGGCTCGACGACAGCGCCTACGCCGACCTCGTGGCGCTCTGCAATTTCCTGCCCGGCCCGGCCAGCAGCCAGGTCGGCATGGCGCTGGGAATACTCAAAGCGGGGCTGCCGGGGGGGCTCGCCGCCTGGATAGGGTTCACGCTGCCCTCGGCGCTCGCGTTGCTCGCCTTTGCCGCGGGCCTGGGCATGCTGGAGGTGGACCCGGACACCGGCTGGCTGCATGGACTCAAGATCGTGGCCGTCGCCGTGGTCGCCCAGGCCGTATGGGGCATGGGGAAATCGCTCTGTCCGGACCGCCTGCGTGCGACGCTCGCCATCGCGGCCACGTTGATCGTCTTCGCCTGGCCCACGGCCTGGGGCCAGATCCTCGCCATCCTGAGCGGCGCCCTGGTCGGCTGGCGCTTCCTGGAGCCCGTCGCCCTGCACCGGCCCGAGAAGACCCCGTTCCGCGTGTCAAAGACCGCGGCTGCGGTGGCCTTGGCACTGTTCTTCGGCCTGCTGTTCGCGCTCCCGGCGCTGAGATGGATCGCCCACAGCCCGGCGCTCGACGTTTTCGAAAGCTTCTATCGCACCGGCTCGCTCGTATTCGGCGGCGGGCACGTGGTGTTGCCGCTGCTGCGAAGCGAGACCGTGTTGACCGGGTGGGTGAGCGACGACGTGTTCCTCGCCGGCTACGGCGCCGCCCAGGCGGTGCCCGGGCCGTTGTTCACTTTTGCCGCGTACCTGGGGAGCGTCAGCTCGGTCGAGCCCAACGGCATAGCCGGAGGGTTCTGGGCGCTCGTTGCGATTTTCCTGCCGGGCTTCCTGCTGGTGGTCGGAGCGCTTCCCTATTGGGAGGCGCTGCGCCAGAAAACCTCGGTGCAGTCGGCGCTTCGAGGAGCGAGCGCGGCCGTGGTCGGGCTGTTGCTCGCGGCGCTCTACGACCCGGTATGGACGAGCTCTATCACCAGCACCTCCGACATGGCGCTCGCCATCGTCGCCTTCGGCCTGCTCATGTTCTGGAAGTGGCCGCCGATTTACGTCGTCCTGACCGCCGCGCTGGGCGGCGCACTGCTCGCCATGCTTTAGATTGCCAGCTCAGTCAGGCTTCCCAAGGGTTGATCACCTTGACGCCGCAACCGTCATAGTCCGTCACGTTTCGACTTGCGATCGCCGCCCCGGCAGAGCGCGCGATCGCGGCAATCTGTGCATCGAAGTGCGACACAGGGCGTCCCCTGCGGCGGCGCTCCACCGCGATGCGGGCGTACGGCTCTGCGGCGTCACTGCCGAAGGCCAGGATGCGGCCCGCGAAGTCCTCCCTGAACATTGCCACGGCCGCGGCCTCCAACGCCTTGCGCCGCCGCCCGGAGGGCAGCAGCATGATTCCGTGAAGGATCTCTGCTTGAGTGATGCTGCTGGTATAGAGGCTCGTCGCCGGCTGGGCGGCCATCCAGCGCATGACGCTTTCAGCAGGCGCAGGCCTCATCAACTCCGACAGGACGTTGGTGTCGAGAACGATCACTTGGCCGGCTTGGGCGGCTCGCGCATCGGCCCGCGCGGGGGCAGGCGCAGCTCGACGCCACCAAGCGGCCGGAAGCGCCGCCGGATCGACTCCCCGAGGCTGGCGGGCATGATCGCCTCGGCGGCGAGCGCGGCGCGAAGTATGTTCCGGGCCTCGTCCTCCATCGAGCGCCTGCGGTGCGCCGCACGCACGCGCAAGCGCGCCTTGGTTTGCTCATCCAGGTTTCTTATCGTGATGCTGGCCATCCGGGTCACCCGTGCAATCAATGATTGCATTGTAATCAAAGCTCGAAATCAGCTCAAACCACATCGGGACTTCAAGGTCTGAACACCAGGAAATACTGGTTCGGCAGGAAACCGTGCTCCTGCACGAACGCATAGCCCGCGCTCTTCAGCTCCGCCTTCACGCGCTCCGGCGCAATGCGCGCGCTGCGCGGCGGTCCGTCGCGCGAATCCAGGCGAAAGTCGATGATCGCAACGCGCCCGCCCGGCTTGAGCGATTCGCGCAGGTTGCGGAAGTAGCGTTCGCGATCGGCCACGTGATGGAACACGTCCACCATGACGATCAGGTCCGCCTTCTCCGGAAGGCGCGGGTCGCCCGGCGCGCCCGCCACCGCGGTGACGTTCTTCAAGCCCTCGCGTTGGGCGCGCTCGGCGAGAAACTTCACCATGTCCGGCTCGGTGTCCACGCCGTAGACGCGGCCTTTGGGCACCATGCGGGCGAAGCGCACCGAGAAGTAGCCGGTGCCCGAGCCGATGTCGGCGACGACCGCGTCGGGCTTGAGCGCCAGCGCCTGGATCACTTCATGCGGCTTCTGCCACGCGTCGCGCTTGGGATCGTCGAACACCTTCGCCCAGTCCTCGGCGCCGGCGAAGCTGTGCTCGTGGGTGTGGGGCGACTGGGCCGCCGCGGGTCCCGCCGCCAATACGGCCGCGGCAACGCAAAACGCCGTGAGCCATGCGCTTCGAATCATTTCGATTTCCTCCGATACAAGAAGTCCAGCCTGCACCAGGCCGTATGCGGCTGATTAGAGCAGCCGCTTGTAACGCCGCGATGTCGGCAGAGCGCCGTATCGTATCGCAGTCTTTCCGGGTCCGCGGCTGTTACACTGCGTTACGATCCCTATCGCCGAAGGCGCCCGCCCATTCCATGCGGTCGAAGCGGTTGCCCTTGAACGGGACCGCCTGTTCCAATGCCTGCTGGTCCTGGCTGCTCATTGTCCTGGCAGGGTCACTGCCGCATCGAGGGCGATCTCGCGGGCGATCCCCCGCTCGCCGCTGCGCAGTTCGTAGTGCGTCAACTTTCCGCCCCTGAACGCCGCCGAGCTGTACCTCGGACTCCTGACGAGAAGGTCATAAGCGGCGTCCACTTCCGTTTTCGAGCTGGCGTTCAGGATGGCCACCATATCGCCGGGGCTGCGCGGATGCTTCAGCACCGTCATGCTGAATCCCGCGCGCGGCAGCTCGATGCGGCCGAAAAGCGCGCCGATCAGCGGCCCGTGTTCTCCAAGCAAGAGGAGCGAAGTCGGCAGCTCGGCGACGGCCGCCGTGCTCTGGATCGAGCGCGTGATGCTCGGCGGCCGCGCCGCCGTGCTCTGCCGGGCAGCAGCGGACTTGAAGAGCGGTTCTCTGCGCACCCATTCCTGGTGCTCGCCACGGAGCGCGATCGACGCCCCTTCACGCTCGAACGCCTCTGTGAGCCCGCTGAATTTCGCCTGCTCCTCGGGCGTCCCGATCAGCGTCAGGTGCGGCCTGGCTAGCAGCGTGGCGATCATCGGCGGGACCTCCGGCGGCGTCAGGCGCCGGAAGACATCGTAGCTTTCGTCCAGTACCACGCGCACCGGTCTCTTCTCCAGCAGGTATCGGATCTCGTTTCGTTCAGCGGAAACCTGCAGCACCTGCGTTTCGCTGCCGCCGCCCTCGAAGTATAGGGTGAGCGGCACGGCGAGCGAGAGCGCCGGCGGCTTC
>Ga0156229_1221_pt1 | contig 23473 bp, 19 predicted proteins | sample RifCSPlowO2_12_FD_116156 | JGI IMG/M metagenome (GOLD analysis project Ga0156229, IMG submission 116156) | Betaproteobacteria bacterium RIFCSPLOWO2_12_FULL_66_14 | reverse complement strand
GTGAGTATGAGTCCGTCCTCGCGAATCACCACGCCGTAGCCGGCGCGCTCGGTGCCCAGGATCGAGGCTGTGAAGGCCTCGTCGGGGATCTCGGCGCGCAGCAGCACCACCGAGTCGAGCGCGGCGTCGAGGTCGAAGCCCACGTCCTCCGGCTTGGGCTGGAGGTTCCGGGGGAAAGCCCAGTTACTCGATTCGGCCATATTTCGAGGAATGCAGCATCAATCCTGATTACCGCCCCGTCTGCAACGCGTTTATCTTACGCGAATGAATGCAGCGGACAACCTATCTCAATAATATGCCGCGCGTGCGACGGCACTACGCTTTCCTGCGACGCCACTGGTGGCGGACCGCGTAGCTGCCGGCAAGCAGCGCCGCGGCCAGCACCCAGAACACCGGCGCCACGCCGAGCGCGGCGCCGATGGCGCCCGCAAACAGCGGGACCGCGGTCTGGCTGCCGTTCATCAGCATGACCCGCAGCCCCACCACTTCGCCAATGCGCTCGGGCGGTGATGCGTCATGAAGCAGCGACAGCGACAGCGGTCCAGACAGGCCCAGGCCGATCCCCAACCAGAATGAAAACAGCATAAGCATCGGCGCGCCGGTCACCGCGGGAAAGCCGAGGAAACTGGTGCTGGAAAACACAAGCGCCATGATCAACAGTTGCCACGGCGTAAAGCGGCGTGTGAGTAACGGTACCAGCACGCGAACCGCAATCGTGCCGAGGGAAAAGCTGCCGATGATCACGCCGATCGTCGATGCGGAAAGACCGATCTGCGCGCCGTAGATCGGCATGAGAAACAGGAAAATGTTCCAGATTGACGCCGAGAGCACCGATACCCCGTAGATGCGGCGCAGGTTTTTTCCGCGTAGCAGTTGCAGCGCGCCGCCGCCCGTCTGGCCCCCGGTCTGGCCCTCGGCCTCGTTGGCATGGCGTTTCCTCGCCTCCGGAAACGCGAGCTTGTCGAGCCAGATCACGATGAACGGTACCAGCGGCAGCATCGCGAGCAGCGCGAACGCAACGGAGTGCCCCAGTGCGTCGATGGCAAATCCGGTAATCAGCGGACCCACGAAACTTGCCGCCGAAAATCCCAGCCCCACGCGGGTGAAGTTCGCAACGCGGTCCTCCGGGCGGCCGTACTCTCCGACCAGCCGCTGCTGCGCGATGAAAAAAACATTGTAGAACGTGCCGACCACGATACTGACGATGAACAGCGCGGCCAGATCACGCCACACGAAAGCGAGCCCGGCGCCCGCCACCATCATCGCCATGGCCAGAAGCATCGGCTTGCGCGGCCCGGTACGATCGATCCACCTGCCGACGCCGACCGACGTCATGGCCCCCACCACCGCAAACAGCGCCATGAGAACGCCGATGACCGCCGGTGAGGCATGCAGGCGTACGGCATACAGCGTCACGGTCAACCTCACGCCGACAAATGCCAGGTGGTTGATCGCGGTGAGGAGGATAAGAAGGAAAAGCGGATTCACCGGGCCCATCAAGCAGGAAAATAACACGCTGCTGCCCCGCCGTATGGCGCTCCCGGCCCGGAATTGGCAGAGCCATGTCGGGAACTGCGGGGTCAGTTCCCCTTTATCTTATACCGCGCCCTTATCGCAACGTGCGCCACACACTCGCCAGCCAGGGCTGCTGCTCGCGCGGCAGGCCCTCGGGCCGGTAGTAGTGCGTCAACTCGATGAACCCGGCGCCAGTCATGAAGCCCTGCCAGGTCTCCAGATCGTGAAACGCGCCGTAGCGTCCGTGGTTCCAGCCCTCCTCGTTATGGCCGCGCGGATTGGAGCTGAACAGTACGCCGCCCGGCTTGAGCGTCGCATGCAACTCGCGCAAGACCCGCGGCAACTCCTGGCCGGGCACATGAAACAGCACCGCATTGGCGAACACGCCGTCAAAGCGTGCCTCGGGCAAATCGAGCGCAAGAAAATCCTGCCGCCACACCTCGCAGCCGCTGAACTCCCGCGCCATGGCCGCGAAGCGCTCGACCCCCTCCAGGCCGATCGCGACATGACCCAGGTCGGCAAACACCTTGAGGTCCCGCCCCGGTCCGCAACCCAGGTCAAGAATGGTGAACGGCGGCTCGCCCTCGATGTGCCGCAGCAGTGCCGCGATGTTCTGGCTGACATCATGATCGCGCGTGCCTTTCCAGAAGTCTTCGGCACCCTGGTCGTAATGATCCATCGTCCGGGCGACGATCTTTTCCAGATCCTGCGGGTTGAGTGTCATGCTCGATCTCAAATAGTGGGGTCAGAGTTAGCGTACTCTGACCCCACGGCGCAGGCTCGTTTGCCGGATTACCTGCTCACGCTCCTCGACGAATTTCCAGAGAAACTCACCGCGCCAGCGGATCGGGGCGAAGCTGGAAGTGCACGGCCCGGGGTTTGCTTCCCTTGCCGCCTTCCATGAGCCAAGGTGTCCTGTCTCCGCTGGTGGTCCACAACCCCCTGCCCTTCCACCCGGCGTTCGGGTCGTCGATGCGCCCGTCGAACCCTTTGGCGTAGAAGCCCAGCGGGTACGGTACGCGCAGCAGGATCATCTTGCCGTTCTTGAGCGCGACTAGGCCGTCGTTGAGGTTGGCGGTAGACATCGGGATGTTCTCGCCCAGCCCGAAGGTGTTGTGCTGATCAACCCAGGTGTAATAGCTAGACTCGGCGCTGTTCTCCCCGATGCCCTGGAAGCCGGGACCCGGGTACTGGTAGAACGACCAGCCCTCCGGACAATGATCGCCGGTCGCGGTCGGTCCATTGAGCACCTTGCACTTGCGCCGATCGAAGCTGCCCGTTTCCTTATGGATTGCCGATGAAGTCTTTCTTGCCGATCTCCACACCGTTATGGCGCAAGATGTTGTAGGTGGTGGTGACATGAAAATAAAAATTTGGCAGTACATGGCCGAGCAGGTACTGCATGCCCTTGAACGTGGTGTCCTTGCCGCCGAGCTTGAGCGTGATGTCCTTGTCTTCGGTGCCGTCGAGCTGCGCGGGCTTGATGGACCGGACGAAGTCGATGGTCTTGGCGATCCGCGCCTTCAGCTCGGCGAACGTCTGCTCGGTGTCCTCGTGCTTCGGGATGTCCACTCCGGCCAGCCGCGCCACCGCGCCCTTGGCCCCATCGCAGGCGATTTGCACCTGGCGCGTCATCGGCAGCATGTCCGGGAACAGCCGGTACGCGGTCAGGGCCGCAGGGTCGATCTTCCTCGCCTCAACGTGGGCCTGCGCCTTGTCGAGAATCGCGGAAAGGTTGGTCAGGATATTGACGAAGCGCGGTGCGCTCGCCTGGTACATCGAAATGTTCATGGAGATTCCCCAAAGGAGTAACGGAACGAAGGGCGCATTCTAGCTTGACCAGCTTGCGGCCGTTTTTTTACTGCTTGTTGCTCGATTCTATTTGTGCCGCTCAGGACGGGCAAGCACGCTTACAGAACGCTTACTGGACCCTTGGGCTACCGCGAACTGGTAACTGGCTGGAAAGTGACACCAGTCGGGCGTTCCCGGGCGATCCCCTGGCCTGGTGCGCAACCTCTGTCGACCGGACCCATTCGCCTTATACTTGTTACTTGCCGGCACGGGATTCGGATCGCCCGCGCATTGAGGTCGCGCCGAGCCCAATGGCGCAGGGGCCCGGACGCGGCGACGGCGCCACGCGGCATCACGACAAAGAGACGAAGATGACCGAGAAGGCACGCGCCGCAGTTCTGCTCGAGCCGCGCAAGCTCGCTGTGCGCGAGTTCGCAGTGCCCGAGATCGGGGCGGACGACGCGGTGTTGCGCGTAGAGGCTGCCGGATTGTGCGGGACCGACTACGAGCAGTTCCAGGGTCATCTCAAAGGGACGCCCTGGGATGTGTTTCCCATCATTCCCGGCCACGAAATACAGGGTTGGATCGATCGCATCGCTCCGGCGGCCGCGCAGCGCTGGCGGGTCAAGGAGGGCGATCGCGTCATCGTCGAAGCGTCGATTCCCTGCGGCAAGTGCTTCCAGTGCCAGCAGGGTCGAGCGGTGCTCTGCCATGCCGGCATGGGCTACGGGCTGCGCATCAGCGCGACCCGGCCGCCGCACCTGTGGGGCGCTTATGCGACGCATTTGTACCTGCACCCGCAGGCGAACGTTCACAAAGCGCCGGACGATCTGCCGCGCGACGTGCTGAGCCTTTGCAATCCGATGTCGAACGCGGTGCGATGGGCGTACGAGCGCGGCAAGGTCGGGGTCGGGGATGCGATCGTCATTGCCGGGCCCGGGCAACGCGGCTTGCTCTCCGTGATCGTCGCGCGCGCAGCCGGTGCGGCGATGGTGGTCGTGACCGGAACGAAGGCCGATGCCGTGCGTCTCGCGCTGGCGCGGGAGCTGGGCGCGGATGCAACGATCGACGTCGATGAGGAAGACCCCGTCGCGCGCGTGCACGAGCTCACCGGCGGGCGCGGCGCCGATGTCGTGCTCGACGTTGCGGCAGGATCGGTCGAGCCTATCCTCCAGGCCGTCGAGATGGTGCGGCCCGGCGGGAGCATCGTGCTGGCGGGATTGAAGAGCCAAAAGAAGATCGGTGAGCTGGTTCCCGACAAGCTCGTGATGAAGGAGATCTCGCTGATCGGGGCGCTGTCGTCGAGCTGGACGGCATTCGAGCAGGCGATTCCGCTGTTGCAGCGCTACCGGGCCGAGCTGGCGAAGCTGTGTACGCACGCCTACCCGATCGAGCGGGCCGAAACTGCGATCCGCGCGCTGGGGCGCGAGATCATCGATCGGCGCGAGGCGGTGCATGTCCACATCGATTGCACGCTCGACGGTTGAATACGACGAGAAAGCAGACAGTCTTGGTGACCGGCGCGGCGAGCGGTATCGGGAAGGCATGCGCGCGCCACCTGTTGAGCGGTGGACACGAGGTTTTGGCCTTCGACTTGCAGCGTGACCATTTGATGGCTTCTTTGCCTGCCGACGCGGGGCGGCTCGAGCTGTTCGCGGGGGATGTTTCGGGCACCGATGTCCGCGCGGCAGTGGTGGACGCCGCGGTCAAGCGCTTCGGCAAGCTGGACGCGGTGATTCATTGGGCGGCGACGCACTCGACCAAGCACTGGACCGAGCTGACTGCCGAGGAGTTCAATCGCGTGCTCAATGTCAACGTGACCGGCTCGTTTCTCATTGCACAGGCGGCGGCGCGTCATATGGTCCTGAACAAGCGCGGTTCGATCGTGCTGACGGCGTCCACCGCCGTGATCCAGGCGCCGATCGGCGGGGCATCTGGAGCCGGTGGACCTGCGTACGTCGCCTCGAAGGCCGCGATTACGGGGCTGGTGCGCACTCTCGCGCGCTCGCTCGGGCCGAGTGGTATTCGAGTCAACGGCGTTGCACCCGGCGTTACGGAAACGCCGATGATCAGCAACTATTCTGCCGAAAGGCGTGCCGAACAGATCGAGCGCGTCCCGTTGGGGCGTATCGGAGAACCCGAGGATATCGCCGAGGTCGGCTGTTTCCTGATCAGCGACGCGGCGCGCTTCATGACGGGCGAGGTGGTCATCGTCAACGGCGGCGCCGCGTTTGGTTGAAACCGCAATGAGCTTCTACATCGGCATCGACATCGGCGGCACCTTCACCGACTGCGTGGTTCTCGACGACGCCGGGAGAATCGCCACCATCGCTAAATCGCAGACCCGGCGCGCCGATCCGGACCAGGGCGTGCTGAACGTGGTGGCCGCCGCGGCGCGCCGCATGGGCATCAAGCCGGAAGCGCTCCTGAGCGATTGCCGCTTCTTCGTCCACGGCTGCACCGTCGCCACCAACGCCATCGTGGAGAGAAAGGGCGTGCGCACCGGACTGGTGACCACCCGCGGGCATGAGGACGCGATCTTCATCGGCAAGGCCTCCCAGAAGGTGGCCGGGCTCACCGAGCGCGAGATGATTCACCAGTCCCACCTCGACAAGGCCGATCCGCCGATCCTTGCGCGCCGCCATGTGTTCGGCATCTCGGAGCGCATCGACAGCCACGGCGAAGTGGTGGTCGATCTGAACGAGGGCGACGTTGCGCAGGCGATCGAAGCGCTCCGGCGCGAAGGCGTCGAGTCGGTGGCGATCTCGCTGCTGTGGTCGTTCCTGAACACCGCGCACGAGCGGCGCGTGCGCGACCTGGTCGCGAAAGGCCTGCCCGGCGTCTATGTCTGCACCTCGCATGAGCTGGCGCCGCTGATGGGCGAATACGAACGCGCCTCGACCACCGTCGCCAACGCCTACGTCGGACCGAAGCTGATCGGCTACATCGAGCGGCTGGAGCAGCGCCTGAACGCCGGCGGTTATCGCTATCCGCTGCTGCTCGCGCACTGCATGGGCGGCCTCACCACCATGGAAGAGGTGCGCACCCGGCCGCTGTTGACGCTGGACTCCGGACCGGTGAGCGGCGTGCTCGGTGCGCGCTATTTCGGCGCGGTCTACGGCGAGCCCAACATCATCTGCGCCGACATGGGCGGCACTAGCTTCGACGTGGCGTTGATCGAAGGCGGGCGCTACACCTTCGACGAGGAACCGGTGATCGATCGCTATACCTGCCTGATTCCGAAAGTGGCGGTGGAATCGGTCGGCGCGGGCGGCGGCAGCATCGTCTGGCGCGACGACAACGGCCTGCTGCGCGTCGGGCCGCACAGCGCCGGGGCCGATCCCGGCCCGGCCTGCTATGGCGGCGGCGCCGCCGCGCCGGCGATCACCGACGTGAACCTGGTGCTCGGCTATCTCAGTCCCGACGCTTTCCTCGGCGGCGAGATGAAGCTCGATCGCGCCGCGGCCGAGCGCGCCGTGGACCGCGTCGCGAGCCAGGCCGGCCTCGGGCGCATGGAGGCCGCCGCCGGGGCGTTCAAGATCGTGAATGCGCACATGGCCGATCTCATACGCCGCACCAGCATCGATCGCGGCCGCGATCCCCGCGAGTTCGTGCTATTCGCGTACGGCGGGGCAGGCGCGCTGCACATAGCCTACCTGGCACGCGACCTGGGCATCGCGAAGATCTACGTGCCGTCCTTCGCGACGGTGTTTTCCGCGCTCGGCATGCTCACCGGCGGCATCGTGCACAGCGCCGAGCGCTCTTTCACCGCGTCCTTGCCGCTGTCGCCCGAGCGCTGGAGCGAGTTCGGTTCGATTTTCGGCAAGCTCGAGGCGCAACTGGACGATCTGTTCGAACGCGAGGCGATCGAGCGCCCGGCGCGGCGCTTCGAGCGCCATGTGCACATGAAATACCGCCTGCAGCCGCGCGCGCTGCCGGTGCCGCTGACCGAGCGCAGCGACGCGCCCGGCGCCCAGGAGCGGCTCGCCGCGGCGTTCGAGCGGCAGTACGCGGGCCTGTACGGCACCAATGCCGGCTACAGCGCGGCGGGCGTGGAGATCATCAAGTGCCGCGTCGACGGTTCCGCCGCAATGGTGCTGCCCAAGCTTGTCGCCGCGGACGAGGTCAGGCACAAGGAAGCCGCGCCGGCGCTCAAGTCCTGGCGCGAGATCTATATCACCGAAAAAGGCGCCAGCGCGAAGGCCGCGATCTACGACGGCGACCGGCTCGAACCGGGCATGCGCATGGCCGGTCCGGCGGTGATCGAGAGAATGGGCGATACTATCCTGATTCCCGGATTCGCCCGCGCCAGCGTGGACGGATTCGGCAACGTCGTGCTGGTCCTGGATCTACAGCAGTACTGAATGCAAGCAAGGAGCTGCGCCATGGCTGCATCGAACGCCGCCGCGAAAATCGATCCGATCACCCTCGAGGTGCTGCGCAACCGTCTGGCGATGATCAACGACGAGCAGGGCCGCATCGCCTCGCAGCTCTCGGGCTCGCCGGTGGTGTACGAGGCCAAGGACTTCAACAGCGCGCTGCTCACGCCCGAAGGCGACGGCCTGTTCGTCGGGATCTACGTGACCCGCCTTTCGCTTTGCCTGAATGCGGTGGCGAAGGCGGTGATGACCTCGTTCAAGGACAACATCGGCTACCAGGACGGCGACGCGTTCGTCACCAACGATCCGTGGGCCGGCGCTGCCCACATGAACGACATCCTGATGCTCGCTCCGATCTATCACGGCGATACCCTGGTGTGCTGGACCGGTCTTGCGATGCACGAGGTCGATGTCGGCGGGCCGAACCCCGGCAGCTTCACCGTCGGCACTCCGGACGTGTACGGCGAGGCGCCGCTGATTCCGCCGATCAAGTTCATCGAGCGCGGCAAGATCCGCAACGACGTCGAGGCGCTGGTGATCCGCAATTCGCGCACCTCGCGGCTGAACGGCCTGAACATGCGCGCGCGCATTGCCGCCATCGACCGCACGCGGCAACGGATCAAGGAAGTCATCGCCGAATACGGCCTCGATACGCTGATGCAGGCGCAGCGCGGCATTCTCGAGCTGGCGCAGGCCTCGCTCGCCCGCAGGCTGCGCTCGCTGCCGGACGGCGCGTGGGCGAGCGAAGGCTTTATCGATCACGACGGCAACCAGAACCGGCTCTATCGCATACGCCTGGAGATGAGCAAGCGCGGCGAGCGGCTCAAGTTCGATTTCACCGGCACCGATGCCCAGGCGCCCGGCGCCATCAACTGCACCCGGGTCGGGCTGGAGAGCGGCATCCTCTCGGCGATACTGCCGATGCTGTGCTACGACATGCCCTGGTCCACCGGCGGCATCCTGCCGCTGCTGGACATCGTCTCCGAGGAAGGCACGATCAACAACGCGCTCCATCCGGCGGCGGTGAGCATGGCCACCGTCTCGGGCATCTTCGCGACGTCGCACGTCGCCTCGGGCACCATCGCCAAGATGCTCGCCTGCTCCGAGCTGAAGGACGAGATCCAGGCCAACTGGGCGCCGGCATGGCAGGGCATGACGATGGCCGGTCATCACGAGGACGGCAAGCCGTTCACCGCGGTGCTGCTCGATGAGACCGGCGGGGCGGGCGCTCGCAGCTGGAAGGACGGCATCGACGCGGGCGGCCTGCCCGGCACGCCGGCGATGGCGATCGCCAACTGCGAGGCCTATGAGAAAGAGCATCCGATCCTCTACGTCTATCGCCGCCAGGCCGCCGACACCGGCGGGCACGGCATGTATCGCGGCGGGGTCGGCACCGAGGGCATGATCGTTCCCCATCGCACCCGGGGGCCGATCGACCTGACCGTGCTGACCCACGGCGCGAGCCAGCCCGAGGCGCAGGGGCTGTACGGCGGCATGCCCTCGAGCGTGCAGGTGCGCCTGATGCTGCGCGGCTCGGACGTGAAGCGCCAGTTCGCGGCGCGCAACATCCCCGAGTCGCCGGACGCGGTCTCGAGCGCGAGCGTCGAGCCGCTGGCGGCCAAGCAGCGCACGCTGTTTCAGCCCGATGACGCGGCGGTGGTGGTATGCGCCGGCGGCGGCGGCTACGGCGATCCGCTGCTGCGCGATCCGGCGCTGGTACGCCGCGATCTCGAGACGCGCCTGGTGAGCGCGGGCGTGGCGCGCGACATTTATGGCGTGGCCCTGGTGGCGGACAGCGACGGGGCGCCCGCGATAGACGCCGCTGCCACCGAAATGCTGCGCAAGCAGATACGCGAGCGCCGCCTGGCCGAAAGCCGGCCCGTGCCGGCCGGGGCGGTCGGGGCGACAGGGTCTGAAATGCGGCGGCGACGGCGGTCGCCGCCCGCGGCAGGAACCGGCCATCCGGGACGGGAGGACAAGCGCGATATCGGCGTTGCGCTGAGCCTGCTCGGCAACGCCCGCTATGTCTGCCAGAAGTGTGCCCGCACGATCTGCAACGCGGATCAGGATCCCAAATCGGGCGCGCTGATGCGGGAAGTGAGAATGGACACCTACAGCCGCTGGAACCGCTATGGCTTGATGGACGGCGTCGTGGTGCGCGAGTTCTGCTGTCCCGGCTGCGCGCACCTGCTCGCGGTGGAAGTGCGCAAGAAGGGCGATCCCGTGCTCTACGACACGAGGCTCGAAACCGCCCCGGGGGCAGTGCAGAGCAAGGCGGCATGAGCCGGCCGGCGCTTTAGCCCAGCCCCCGGCGCAGGCGTTCCGCGTTCTCGAACCGCGCGCATGGAAGAGCTCGCGCTCCAGTTCGTCAGCGGCTTGCTCAAGGCGATGTTCCTGTTCCTGCTGGCCTCGGGACTGTCGCTGATATTCGGCGTGTCGCGGGTGCTCAACATCACCCATGGCGCGTTCTATGCGTTGGGCGCCTACCTCGCGTACGTCGCGACCCGCAGCGGCGCGCCCGGCGGCGGCGCGCTCGGCCCGGCAGGCTTTGCGGCCGCCGTCCTCGGCGCGGGAATCGCGGTCGGGCTTCTGGGCGCCGTGTTCGAAGTGCTGATCCTGCGCCGCGTCTATCGCGCCGGCATGCTGTTCGTCGCGCTGGTGACCTTCGGCGCGATCCTGGTCATCGAGGAATTCATCAAGATCGTCTGGGGCGCGGGCCTCCTGGCGGTGCCGCGCCCCGCGGGCCTGGACGGCGCCATCGCGTTCGGCGCGAACCGGCTACCGGTCTATGACGTGCTGCTGCTGGCCGTCGGCGCGCTCATCGCGCTCGGCCTGTGGATCGTGGTCGAGCGCACCCGGTTCGGCCTGCTGGTGCGCGCCGCGGCGATCGATCGCGAGATGCTCTCGGTGCTCGGCGTGGACGTGCCGCGCCTGTACACGTTCACTTTCGCCGGTGGCGCCTGCCTTGCCGCGCTTGCCGGCGCGCTGGCCGCCCCCATGGTCAGCCTCACGCCGACGATGGGATCGCTCATCCTCATCGAGGTGTTCGCGGTGGTGGTGATTGGCGGCCTGGGCAGCCTTCCCGGAAGCCTGATCGGCGCGCTCATCGTCGGGGAGTTCGAGGCCTTCGGCATTCTGGTATTGCCGGAGCTGGCGATGCCGATGCTCTATCTGCTGATGGCCGTCATCCTCATCGTGCGGCCGAGCGGAATTCTCGGGGTGCCGGACAAGTGACCCGGGGTACGGCGATGCTCGCGGTCTGCGCGGCGGCGCTGCTCGCGGTGCCGGCGTTCGCGCCGGTGCGCTACGTGTTCCTGGCCTCGGAGCTGCTGATCGCGATCCTGTATGCGACCAGCCTCAACCTGCTGATGGGCTATGGCGGCATGCTCTCGCTCGGGCATGCGGCCTACTTCTCCCTCGGCGCCTACGCCGCGGCGCTGCTGGCGACCCAGCTGCACTGGCCGATGGAAACGGCGATGCTCGCCGGCCCGCCGGTGGCGGCGCTCGGCGCGCTCGCGTTCGGCATTTTCATCGTGCGCACCAGCCACCAGGAGCACGCCTATTTCCTGATGCTCACGCTCGCGTTCAGTCAGCTCGTCTACGCCTCGCTGTACAAGTGGTACAGCGTCACCCGCGGCGATGACGGCATCACCGGCATCACGGCGGCAAGCTACATCGGCACGCCGCAACGCTATTGCGTCTTCGTCATCGTGGTCGCCGCGGCGAGCCTTGCGCTGCTGCGCCGCATCGTCGATTCGCCGTTCGGCGCGACGCTGCAGGCGATACGCGACAACCCGCAGCGCGCCGAGTTTGCCGGCCTGTCGATCCGGCGCTACCAGCTGCTCGCCTTCGTGATCGCCGGATTCTTCGCCGGCGTCGCCGGGGTGCTGCACGCGTTTTTCAGCGGCACGATTTCGCCGCAGATCGCCGACTGGCCGGCGTCGGCGCGGCCGTTCTTCGCCAATACCATGGGCGGCGTGCACAGTTTCTGGGGGCCGGCGGTCGGCGTTCTGGTGCTGGAGCTCATCGATACCCAGGTCGGCCGGCTCACCGAGCATTCGCTGCTCGCGGTCGGCGCCATGGCCCTGCTGGTCGGGGTCTATCTGCCGCAGGGCGTCGTCGGCTTGATGAGCGGGCTTTGGTCCAAGTTCAGCCGCTCGCGATGGTTTCGGCGCGGGGCGAAGTGAGATGAGCGCGCACGTCCCGGTCCTCGAGGTACGCGGCATCACCAAGCAGTTCGACGGATTCACGGCGCTGGGCGGGGTGTCGCTTTCGCTCCGGCACGGCGAGCGGCGCGCGCTCATCGGCCCGAACGGCGCCGGCAAGACCACGCTGTTCAATCTGATCTGCGGACGGCTGCGCCCGGACAGCGGCGAAGTCCGCTACCGGGGCGAACCGATCCAGCATCTGGGCCCGCACGCCATCTGCCGTCTCGGCCTGGCGCGCACCTTCCAGATCACCAGCGTCTTTTCGCACCTCTCGCCGCTGCAGAACGTGCAGGTCGCGCTGTTCGCGCGCCACGGGCATTCGTTTCGCCTGTTTCGCCGCGCCGCGAACACCGATGTCGAGGAAGCGAAACGCCGGCTTGGCGACGTCGGCCTGGGCGACGCGGCGTCGGGGGCGCTCGCCGGTCCCAGCGGCCTGCTCTCCTACGGCGATCAGAAGCGGCTGGAACTGGCGATCGCGCTCGCCCTGCGTCCCAGCGTGCTGCTGCTGGACGAGCCGACCGCGGGCATGGAGACCGGCGGCCGGCGCGATATCGTCGCCCTGGTGAGGCGGCTCTGCGATGAGCATGCGCTGACGCTGCTTTTCTGCGAGCACGATATGGATGCGGTCTTCAGCATCGCCGACCGGATCACCGTGCTGCATCAGGGACGGGTGCTGACCGAGGGCACGCCGGATGAAGTCCGCGGCAACGACGAGGCGCGCGCGGTTTATCTTGGAACCAGCGCGGGCGGCGGTCGCGGAGTCAACCGATGAGCGAGTTGCTGAGCGTCGAGGGGATCGACGCCTACTATGGCGTCAGCCATGTGCTGCACCAGGTGTCGGTCAACGTGAATGCCGGGGAGGCGGTCCTGCTGCTCGGCCGCAACGGCGCCGGCAAGACCACGCTGCTGCGCACCATCATGGGGCTGGTCGCGGCGCAGGGCGCTCGCATCCGATTCAAGGGCAGGGACTTGCTGGGGATGGCGCCGCACCGGATTGCCCGCCTCGGCATCGGGCTGGTTCCCGAAGACCGCAGGATGTTCGCCAGGCTCACGCTGCGCGAGAACCTGGAGGTGGCGCGCAAGGCCCCGATGGACGCCGCAGAAGCGGACGTGCGCCGGGCCGGGCGCGACCGGCTCTGGGATGTGGCGCGGGTGCTCGAGCTGTTTCCGGCGCTGCGGGAGCTTCAGGACCGCAAATCCGGCACCTTGTCCGGCGGGGAGCAGCAGATGCTGACGATCGCGCGAACGCTGATGGGAAATCCAGCGCTGCTGCTGCTCGATGAGCCAGCGGAAGGCCTCGCCCCGGTGATCGTGCAGACGCTGGTGCAGCAGCTCCTGCGGCTGCGAGCCGAAGGCCTGTCGATGCTCATCTCCGAGCAGAACCTGGCCTTTGCCCGCTCCCTTGCCGATCGCGCCTACGTGATGGAGAACGGCAGCATACGCCACCAGGCCACGCTCGCCGGGCTCGATGCCGATCCGGTCGCCTGGACGAAGTACGTGGCATTCTAAGGCGCCAGCGCCAGTGTAGAATGCTTGCGCGGAGTTCCGTCGATTCACTAAGAGGAGGATTCTCATGATCAAGCATGTACTGGCGCTTGCTGCAATCGCGGGGGCGTTCATTGCCGGATTCGGCGCCGCTCCGGCGCAGGCGCAGGCGAGCGCATCTGCGCCTGCGGGCAAGCCGGTCAAGATCGGCCTGATCGCGGAGTTGACCGGCGCGTTGTCGTTTTACGGCACCGAGACCAACCGGACCGCAGCGCTCCTGGTCAACCACATGAACGCCTCGGGCGGCCTGCTCGGCCGGCCGGTCGAGCTGCTGGTGCGAGACAGCAAATCCACGGTAACCGACGCGGTGCGCCATGCGCGCGACCTGCTGCTCACCGAGGACGTCGACTTCCTGATGCACAGCATCAGCAGCGCCGAGTGCATCGCGGTCGGCAACGCCGCGAAGCAGGCCAAGAAGATCGTGCTGAGCAACTGCGCCAACGACGATTTCACCGGCAAGGAAGGCAATGAATACGCGTTTCGCCTGCCTAACATCACGACCCGCACCCAGGGCTACGCGGCGGCCGAATATGCCTTCAACAACCACAAGTCGCGCGGCAACCGCTATTACACCATCGCGGCGGACTTCGCTTTCGGGCGGCTGGTGGTCGCCGCGTTCAAGGAACGGCTGCTCGCTCTGAATCCGCAGGCGCAGTTCATCGGCGAGGCCTGGCCGAAGTTGAACGAGGCGAGCTACACGCCGTTCATCACCGCGCTGATCGAGGCCAGGCCCGACGTGGTGTTTTTCGCCTGGGCCAACGGCATTCCGTTCTGGCAGCAGTCCGCGCCTTACGAGCTGCCGAAGAAATTCGCCATGGTCAGCTCCTACTGGGGCGGCTCGGATGAATTGCAGGTGCTGGCGAAGGAAGCGGTGCCCGTGGGGGCGGTCCTCGGTGGCTTTCCCTGGTACGCGATCAACAACCCGGCCAACACCGCGTTCGTGGATATGTACCGCAAGGCCCATTCCAAGCCGCCGCTCACCGCGTCCTATTTCCAGCACATCTCGATGCAGGCGCTGCGCCTGGCCGTGGAAAAGGCGAAGACGATCGAGACCCAGGCGGTGATCAGGGCGCTGGAAGGCCTGCAGTTCGACTCGGTCGTCGGGCCGGTGTCGATCCGGCCGTTTGAACACCAGGGGACGACCGCGCACTGGACCGGCAAGGCCGCATGGGACGAGTCGCGCAAGATGGGCGTGCTCTCCGAGATCATCCGGTTGCCGACCGACAAGTTCCTTCGCAGCGAGGACGAGATCAGAAAGTTGCGGCGTTGACATGGCGATATTGATCATCGGCGCGGGTTTGGTCGGTTCGCAGATCGCCCGGATACTGGTCGATCAGGGCGAGACGCCGGTCCTGATGGACCGCGCGGCGCAGCCCAAGGCGCTCGGCGAAATCGTCGACCTGGCCAGGGTCGAGCTGGACCAGGGCGACGTGCTGCGGCCGTTTTCGCTGGCCGAGGTGATGCGCAGGCACGAGATCACCGAAATCATCCACCTGGCGGCGAACCCGATGCTGACCATCGGCGCGCAGCGCGATCCCTACGCCGCGATCGAGTTGAACATCATGGGGACCACCAACGTGCTGGAGGCGGCGCGGGTGCACGGCGTCAAGCGCGTGGTGGTGGCGAGCTCGGGCGTGCTCAATCACCACCTCGCTGGCGGCGAGGGCAAAGGCGATCCGATGCACGAGGAGGCGTTTCCGCGGCCGGTGAGCTTCTACGCCTCGTGCAAGCAGGCGGTGGAAAGCATCGGCCTCAACTATGCGCGCTGGTGCGGCGTGGAATTCGCCGCGATGCGCTACGCCGCGGTGGCCGGTCCCTGGGGCGGCGAAGGCGGCGGCGCGCCGAGCAACGTCTTCCTCGCGATGGTGCGCGCGGCGCTCGCGGGCGAGGAAGCCGTGCTCCCCGCCTCGACCATGGAATGGGTGTACTCGAAGGATGCGGCGCGGGCGACCCTGCTGGCAGCGCGCGCAAGCACGCTCAAGAACCGGGTGTTCAACGCCTCGATGGGTCGCTTGACCTCTCCGCAGGATCTCGCGGCCGCGCTGATCGCGGCGGTTCCCGGCGCGCGCTATCGCATCGAGAAGCCAGCCGCCGGGCCGACGCTGCAGGGAATGTCAGGGACCTCGAACTTGAGCCTCGCGCGCGAGCTGCTCGGCTTCGTCCCGGAGTACCAGATGGGCGACGCGGTGCGCGACACGGTGGCATGGTTTCGAGGCCGCCGGAGCTGAGGCGCGAACTCCGGAGTTGGACCGTATCAATGGCTGCAGGTTATCCGCCTGCCGGCGCCCGATCCACGATCGGGGAAGGTCGACGCAAAAAGCGGACAATTCATTTGCTACAAAACCGGACATTTCTATTTACTCCCGACATTCACCAAGAGGAGACAAGCATGACCGCATTCAATATCGTTCGATTTCGCGTCAAGCCGGGACTAGAGGAAAAATTTCTGGAGGCCCATCGCAAGGCGCAGCGCAACTTTCCCGGAATGCGCCGCGCAGCGTTGATCAAGACCGGCGAGCGGGCTTATTGCATGGTCGGCGAGTGGGATGCCATGGCGAACATCGTGAACGCGCGTCCCTTAATGGTCGGCATCCTGGACAGCATTCGCGACACCCTGGAAGACCTGGGCGGCGGCCTGGGCATGACAGACCCGGTGTCCGGAGAAGTGGTCGTCGAAATGAAGTCCTAGGCGCGGCCGCCGGAAATGAAAACGCCCCGGGGGATCCCCGGGGCGTCGTCCTGCTTTAAGGCACGCCGGCCTAGCGGCTGACGAACATCCTGAATTTGCGGGTTGATCCGCTGTTCGAACCTTGCGAGCCGGTGCTGCCTTCATGGTCTCTCACGGGATCACCTCCTTTCAAGGTTGGGGAATTGCAGTCTATCACGCGCGGGAACGCGAGGGGTAGAACGTGCTGCGCGTACCCAGTATCGGGGACGAGGATGCCAGGCGCCTGCACCGCGAGCTTGCGCGGCTGGAGCGCGAGCGGCTCTCGCACCACTGTCGAATTCAGTCTTTGTTGATGATCCACGGCGTGCGAGCGAAGGTCAACGGCACGATTGGCACGCGGATCAAGGCGGTCACCCGTGGGACGGCGGCGCATTGCCGCCGGAGTTAAATGACCCCCGGCAAAGCCGGGGGCTTACCTCACTGAGTTAGCACGGCGCCATCACAGGGCAGTACCGGTGAACAATCGGGGCGCTGTTCGCCCCTTTTGCGGCTGCGGCTTTGTGGAATAAAACCGCAGTGGCGCCTGTTCTCGACCCGCAATGCGTATGCCTACCCGGCGTGCGGATACTGCGGAAAGAACTTTCAGGGCGAGGGCAGCGATCTGCGCGCATGCCAAACCCCCGTTCGCTCATGAATTCCAGGCGTGTTTGAACCAGGCATCAAGCGAAGGAGAACTCGAATGAACTGTAAAGAAATCTTATATCGTTTCATTTTCCTCTGTGCTGCAACCCTGGCGCTAGGCGCCTGCAACAATGGGGGAAGCAGTATGGATAGCAGTCCGGCGCCTACACCGACACCTACACCGACGCCTACACCGACACCTACACCGACGCCTACACCCGTCACCCAAACCTGGTTCTTCTCCGACGGGGCAGCATTGACGGCCAGCCAGATCAGCAGCTTCGACGCCCAGGGGATCTATTTCAACGTGCACAGTGTGGCAAATCCCGGCGGCGAAATTCGCAGCCAGATCATCCCTTCATCCACCACCATTAGCACCGACGCAGGGACCCCGGCCACCAGTAACAACTTTTCCACCCTACTGAGCGGCGACCAGGAGATCCCGGTTAGTCCGAGCACGGCGACCGGTTACGGCACGGTCATTCTTAATCCGGTTACCAAGACCATTAGCGGGGTGCTGGTCACAAACGGCATCGTCGGCACGGCAGCCCACATCCATGACGGTCTGCCCGGGGTGAGCGGTCCGGTCATCTTTCCCCTCACCGGCGGTCCGACGGTCTGGACCGTACCCGCCGGCACTGTCCTGACCGACGCGCAGATCGCCAAACTGACCACCGGGGCGTACTACCTCAACGTCCATTCCGCTGGCTTGCCCGGTGGCGAAATCCGCGGCCAGCTCACCCAGCAGCTCAGATTTGCGGCATTGAGCGGCGCCAATGAAGTCCCGGCCGTCACCACCACAGCCTCCGCCACCGGTGTGCTGGCGTTGAACCCGACGACCAACCAGATCGGCGGCTTCGTAAAGACCACCGGAATCACCGGGACGGTAGCCCATATTCACGAGGCGGCCGCCGCGGTCACCGGCGCAGTCATCATACCTCTGACGCAAACCCCCGCCGGCAGCGGCATCTGGGTCGTGCCTGCCGGTCAAATATTAACCGCCGGCCAAGCAGCCTCGTTCAACACGAACGGCCTCTACTTCAACGTCCACAGTGCGGCGAATCCCGGCGGCGAGATCCGCGGCCAGATCGTGGCGGCGACGGTCAAGATCGGGAATGCGGCGCTGGACGGCAGCAAGGAAGTCCCCCCCGTAACCACAGCCGCAAGCGGAACCGGGATCATGGTCCTGAATTCCATTACCAAACTTGTTTACGGCAACGTCAGCACCACCGGGATTACCGGTACGGCGGCCCATGTGCATGAGAGCGCAGCCAGCGTGGCCGGACCCGTCATCGTCCCGATGACCCTGACGCCGCCGCCGTCAACCCTCGTCCCCCTTATTTCGACCACCAGCTTGGCTAATGGCGTCGTCGGGTCGGCATACAGCCAGACGCTGACCGCAGCGGGCGGCACCACGCCTTACACATGGGCCGTTGCATCCGGGACCCTTCCTGCCGGATTGAACCTCAGCGCCGCCGGGGTAGTCAGCGGCACCCCGACCGCGGCAGGTTCCTCCAGCTTCACCGTGCGTGTCACCGATTCCGCTTCGCCGGCCGCCACGGCAACCCAGGCGCTTTCCATTACCATTGGCGCCGCGGCCGTTGTAACGGTGTCGTTTTCAACACAGATCCAGCCGATCTTCACCGCCAACTGCACGACCGGCTGCCACAGCCCGGGGGGAATTTCCGCGTTCATGAACCTCACCGCCGGGAATGCATACGCAAGCCTTGTGCTGAGTTCGCCGCCGCGCGTCATAGCGGGAAGTTCTGCGACCAGTCTGCTCTATATGCGGATAACCGGCGCAACGCAACCGCAGATGCCGCTTGGCGGGACCCCGTTGAGTGCCGCCAACCAGACCCTGATCAAGGATTGGATAGACCAGGGGGCAGCAAATAACTAGACAGACATTATGTCTAGCTTCTCATCGGGTAATTTTTCGACATGAATGCGCATGCCGTATAAACAAGAAAGGTGTTAGCCGCTCTCGGCTAACACCTTTTTTCCGTCCATTTAGCCGAGTACAACATCGGCGGCACTCGTCCCCCGCGAGAACACTCACTTTGACAATAATGGTAGCGTCGTGTCCACACGCATTGAGACGAGAACGATAAGGCATTCCGTTACCGGCAGACGATTCGGAGTGCCGGTGCGTGCGCTCCGCATGGTCCTGCTGCCCGCATACCTGCTGTTCGTTCTGCCTGCCATGGCGCAGACTGCGGCGCTTGAGAAAGGCGCAGACGGCGCGGCAACCTACGTGGGCGAAAAAGTTTGCGCCAATTGCCACGCCTCGGAGAACACGCACTTCGGCCATACCGTCCACGCCAAAGCTTTCCGGCAAAATCCCCGGAACGAACGCGAGAGGCAGGTGTGCGAAGCCTGCCACGGTCCGGGATCCCGACACCTGGCGGACGCAACAGATCGCAACGCACTCATCGGTTTTACGAGGGAATGGGGCACCCCCGTCGAAAAACAGAACGCCCAATGTCTAGGCTGCCACCAGGGGCGGCAACGCATTTACTGGCCCGGTTCTGCGCACGCCTCGAACAAGGTCGCATGCAGCGACTGCCACAACCCCATGGCGCGGTTCTCCGCCACCGGTCTGCTGAAGAAAGCGAGCATTTCCGAGACCTGCTACGCCTGCCATCAGCAACAGCGCGCCGAGTTCCGCAAACGCTCTCATATGCCCTTGCCGGAGGGCAAGATGTCCTGCGAAAGCTGCCACAACCCGCATGGCTCGCCGACCCGACCGATGCTCAATGCGAATACCGTGAATGACGTCTGCTATTCCTGTCACGCCGAAAAACGCGGCCCGTTCATCTGGGAGCATGCGCCGGTACGCGAGAACTGTCTCAACTGCCACGAAGCTCACGGCTCCAACCAGGAAGCCCTGCTCGTGGCCCCGCGCCCGTTCCTGTGCCAGCAATGTCACGCGAGCCGCACGCATCAGAACAAACTTTTTGCCGTTCCGAACCTAGCCAGCGGCGCGGCGCCGGACGAAAGGCTGATCGGGCGGGGTTGCCAGATTTGCCATGCACAGATCCATGGCAGCAATCACGCGGCGGGTGCCCGATTTATGCGCTGAGACCGCATTCCGATCGATGTACGAAACAGCGCGATAAAACGATTCTAGGAAAATCAACATGAGATTCCGTCTTTGGATCGGAGCAATGGTGTACGGCATCGGTGCTGCCGTCGCGCAACTCGCGACCGGACCCGCATTCGCGGACTCCGCCGAGGGCCCGGTCACCGCACTCGGTAACGCGATGAATCCCGGCACGGTGGACGCGGCAAGAGACCTGGATCCGGCCGGCCTGAGCCCCTACCGGCCGCCGGCCTCGCGCACGCCGACCGGCCAGTTCTACGACATCCCGTATTTGCCGCGCGAAGTCCGCAGGTCGGAATCGGGATGGGAGTATTCCGGATTCATCGAAGCCGGCGTTCTCGCCGGCGACGCCAACAACAAGAACGCCCTGTTCCGGCGGTACCGGGATATTGGCAACGGTCCCACACTCAACAACTTCGGCATGGAGGCGGCCAAACCGGACGAGGCGCGTTTCATCGAGATTGTCGGCGGCGGGGCCGGCAGGAGCGATCAGTTCTACGGCGTTCAGTTTGGCCGTTACAACGACTACCGCATCAACCTCTCCTACAGCGAAATCCCGCACGTGTTCTCGACCACGGCCAGACCCATCTGGCAGGGCGTCGGAACAGGCAATCTGTCGCTTCCGGTCTGGCCTGGCATCGCGCCTGGGGGCGCCAGTGGCAACACCACCACGGATGCGGCGGCTCTCCAGGGACTCATCAATGCAACGGGTGACACGGAACTGGGTCTGGTGCGAAAGAAGGGCGGTGTGCGCCTCGACATGAATCTGACCGACACCTGGAAATTCTACTCCAGCTATTCGCTGGAGCATCGGAAAGGCGCGCGCCCGTTTGGCGGGAACGAGGGCAACGGGGAAACGGTGGAGCCCATCGACTACAAGACTCACGACCTGCTTGCCGGACTGCAGTTTGCGGACAGCGTGAGCAATTTCAACCTTACCCTGTCCGCGTCGCTGTTCCGCAACGACGTCGACACCTTGACCTGGGAAAGCCCGTTTCGTCATATCACCGGGGCGCTGGTAATCCCGGGGGGGCGAATCGACCTCTATCCGGGTAACGACGCCTACAACGCAAAAATGGAATACGCCCGGGCGCTGCCGTTCAATGGCCGCTTCAACGCGACCGTCGCGCTCGGCACCATGCGGCAGAACGACAACCTCCTCCCGCCCACCATGACCAGCGGCACGGGCGCCGCGATCGCCGGCGGATTCAACGGCAATTTCAATCTGTGGAACACCAACGCGGCATTGAGCCAGCAGAGTGCGAATGCCAGCATCGACACCGCGCTCGTCGATCTCGGGCTGTCGCTGGTTCCGGCGGACAAGCTCACCATCCGCGCCACGCTGCGCCATTACGAAAACCATAATCACACGAGCTACACGGCGTTCAACCCGCAGACGGGTCAATTCGGATACATTATTCAGGATAACTTCGCTTCCAATGTATTCAACGGGACGAACAACGTCCATTACCGGAGCATCCCGTTCCAGGGCGAGCAGGACAATTACAAGCTGAGCGGGGAATACCAGGTGCGCCGGCGTGCGGTGCTGACTGCTGACTATGAGCGGGAGTTCTTTCACCGCGCCTACCGCGAGCGCGACTACACCTGGGAAGACCGGGTCAGATTCGGTTATACCGACCGCGGATTCGGGTCGGCCACCCTGCGGCTTGCATACGAATACGGCAATCGGAGCGGCAGTCAATACAAGAGTGATCCGTACAAGGACTTCTACACCGCCTCGTTGGCGGCATACACCGACACGCTGGCCAACGTGATCGATCGCCTGCACAATCTGGCAGACATGCGAAAGTTCGATCTGGCTGACCGCAAGCAACAGGTTCTGAAGGCGCGGCTGAATTACCTGCCGCGTGCCGACATGGATTTGGGAGCAACGCTGCAATCGAAAATCAACGACTACCCCGCGGATTTCGGCCGCACCGGCAAGCAGACGCAGAACTCGCTGAACCTTGATCTCAGCTATCTGCCATCCGCCGCCACTGCCGTCAACGTCTATTACTCCTACCAGACCGCCAGATTGAAACAGGCCGATGCCGCCGACATCGGCAGCGCGGCCGCCGTGGGGTGCGCGGTTCTGCCGCCGTCGTGTTCCAATGCATTCGGTGCCCCGCTCAGCATATATCCGGCCGACCGGTATTGGAGCGCGGTATCCGGGGACCGTACCGACATGTTCGGACTGGGATTGAGGCACGATTTCGGCAAACCCAAGCTCGACGTCCAGTACACCTATTCGTCGTCACGCTCACCGCTCAGCTACGCCTACGCATCGGCTAATGTGCTGCAGAGCCCCGCGTTCGCTGCTCAGGCCGGAAACGCCTTCCCGGACCTCACGTACGACCTGCACGTATTCGATATGGGCTTGCGCCTGCCGGTTTCGCGGCAGACCGCCGTCCGGCTTTTTTATCATTTCGAGGCGGCAAAGATTGCCGATTGGCATTACAGCGGATTGGATCAGGGCACAGTGGTGGGTAACCGGGTCTATCTGGATGCGGGGCCCGGGAATTATCGCACCCACGTGCTGGGGGCGTTCCTGCATGTGACGTTGTAACGGGCAGCCACATGTACGGAATATCGCTTTGTCACAGGCGATCCGCAAGTCTCGAGCAGGCCGTATGCGCGGCAGCGTTGACCGCCGCGCTTCGACGCCCGCCGGCTGTACACGCTGCGCCTGCAGGGCAAGGTGCGAGGCGTGCCCGGCGAATCAGGCAAGCAGCCCAAGAAGTTGGGCTGGATCCACGAGATCGCCTGCCGGTCCGAGAATATGGTCTTCGTCGCCGAATTGCTGAATTGGCGGGTGCAAAAGCGAATCCTGCTGCATAGCCGCGGAAAAAACGAAGGGATCCGACCTCCATAGCACTGCATTCGTTCACCCTCGGCGTCACTCCGGCTCCACGCCGATCTCTTTGAGCAGCTTCTGCCAGTACACCCGCTCGGTGCGCATGTACTCCGCAAAGTCTTCCGGGGTCCGGGCAGCGTCCACGGTGTAGGTGCCCAGGTCGCGCAGGCGCTGCACCACCTCGGGGTCGCGCAGGATGCTGCCGGTCTCGCGCGCAAAGCGCTGCACGGCCTCGGCCGGCGTGCCCGAGGGCGCCACCACGCCGAACCAGCCGACGAACTCGAAGCCGGGCACCGTCTCGGCGATCGTCGGCATGTCTTCCCATCCGGGCAGCCGCGTGGCGGTGCTCGCGGCGAGCGCGCGCAGCGCGCCGCGGGCGCCACCGACAGGATGACAAGCTGGGTGCGCCCGGCGATCGTATCCTGCAGCCCCTGCGGCATCACGGCATAGGGCACCTGCTGGATGGCCGGGAGCGGAGGTTCAGGCCAGTGCTCAGGCGGTTTCCAGCGATGGAAGACGCGGCTGGCCCGAACCGGCCGCGCGCAAACCCCGGGTTTTGGTAGCATGGCAGCAACATTCAAGGAGACCACCCATGGCGACGCAGGCCGGCGTATCCACCCTGCTGCTTCGAAACGTTCCGCTTTTCGCGATGTTACCGGAGAATCAGCTCGCGTTGCTCACCAGCGTGGTGAGCCGCAGGAGCTTTGCGCGCGGCACGACGATCATCGC
>Ga0156229_1243_pt1 | contig 24201 bp, 21 predicted proteins | sample RifCSPlowO2_12_FD_116156 | JGI IMG/M metagenome (GOLD analysis project Ga0156229, IMG submission 116156) | Betaproteobacteria bacterium RIFCSPLOWO2_12_FULL_66_14 | reverse complement strand
GGAAAACCGGCCTGGCGCGCGAATTCCAGAGCGCCGTGGCCGGCCAGCAGGATGTGCGCAGTGCTTTCCATCACCCGGCGCGCGACCAGCACCGGGTTTCTGACTCGCGTCAGGGCCGCTACGCCGCCACAGCGCAGGCCGCGACCCACCATGACCGAGGCATCCATCTCGGCCTCGCCATCGCGATTGAGCGCGCATCCGGTGCCGGCATTGAACAGCGGATTGTCCTCGAGCACCGCCACCGCCGCGCACACGGCGTCGAGCGCCATGCCGCCTTCCTGCAAAATGAGCCGGGCCACCCGGGCCGCCGCGCGTACGCCCTTCAGCGCCTGTGCCGTCGCTGCAGCCTCCCAGCGCCCGCAGCCACCGTGCACCGCAATCACGTAGCGGGCCTTGGGCATCTCAGCATCGGGAAAATATCAATCGAGCCGGATCACCATCCGCGTGCCGCTGTTGCCCTGTTCCACCGCTTCATGCGCAGCGGCGATGCCTTCCAGCGCAAATTCGCGCACCGGCAGATGCCGCAGTCGGCCCGCGGTCTGCACGCTCTCGAAATCGGCGACCGCGTTCGCGTAGGCCTGGGGCGGGAGCTCGTACATTAGGATGAAGCGAATGGTCGGCTGATTTTGAATGCCCCAGTTGGCCGACAGCGTCGCCTCGGTCCCGCCCGAGCCGTACACGATGACCGTGCCGCGTTTTTTCAGCAGCTTGGGATACAGGCGCGCGTTCCTGACGAAATGCGGCTCGAGCACCCGCTCCACGCCCTGGCCGCCGGTAAGCTGCAAAACCCGCTCACCGACCTGCTCGGCACGGAAATCCATCACCTCGTCGGCGCCGGCTGCCTTTGCAAGCGCGCCTTTTTCTGCGCTGCCGACGCTCGCGATGACGCGCGCGCCTCTTGCTTTCGCAATCTGCACCGCATAAAAACCGACCGCCCCGGTTCCGCCCGCCACCAGCACCGTCTGGCCTTGCAGCGGACCGTCCATCGTGGCAGCGTAATGCGCGGTCAGCCACGGAACGCCGAGGCATGCGCCCTCATTGAAGCCGCAGTTGGCCGGCAGACGGGCGGCGCGCTCCGCAGGAACGACGCAATACTCGGCCGCCGTGCCGAAAGGGCGTTGCCATTGCGCCATGAACAGCCACACCCGTTCGCCGATACGGTCGCGTGACACGCCCTCGCCCACGGCATCTATGAGGCCCGCGCCGTCCTGGTGCGGCACGATGCGCTCGAACGGCATGCCGCGGCGGTGGATGCCGCCTCGGGTATAGGTATCGGTCGGATTGACGCCCGAGCGGTGCACCCTCACTCGCACTTCGCCGGGCCCGGGTGCGGGATCGGGAAGCTCGCCCACCTCGAGCACCGCTTTCGGCTCGCCTTGTTCACTGTAATACGCTGCGCGCATGACCTTTCCTCCGTGGCGTTCAATCGGCTTGCGGAACGGCGAGCGCCGCCGGCTGCCCGGCCTGGCCTGCCTGGATGGCGCTCCACACCCGCGAGGGCGTCGCCGGCATGTCGAAGTGCGTGACGCCCACGGCGCTCAACGCATCGAGTATCGCATTCATGAGCGTCGGCAGCGAACCCGTCACGCCCGCCTCGCCCACGCCTTTCGCCCCGATGGGATTGGTCTTCGTGGGCACCGGGTGCTCGAAGAGCTTCACCTCGCGCCACAGGCCCGCTTTGGGCAACGGGTAATCCATGAAACTGCCGGTCAGCAGCTGGCCGGTGTCCGGATCGTAGATCGCGTGCTCGCCCAGCACCTGCCCCGCGCCGTTGGTGAGGCCGCCGTGCATCTGGCCTTCCACCAGCGTGTGATTGACGATGTTGCCCGCGTCGTCCACGGCCACGTAGGAAAGGATTTTCGCGGCGCCCGTCGCCTCGTCGATCTCGACTTCGGCAACATGGCAACCGTTGGGCCAGGTGGCCGTGGTGTTCGCCTTGGCCCGCGCGTTCAGCGGGTGGGGCGTGGTCGAAGCGTGCTTGTTCACCAGCGCCTGGAGCGTGACGGCGCGGTCGGTGCCCTTGATGCGGTAGGCGCCGTCGCGAAACTCCAGGTCCGCCTCGGCGGCTTCCAGCTCGCGCGCCGCGAGCGCCAGGCCCTTGCTGATCACTTCCTGCGCGCCGAGGAACAGCGTGCTCCCCGCGCCGTGGGTCGAGCGCGAGCCGCCGGTATTGCCGCCCCAGAGACGTTTGGAAGGATCGCCTTCGCGCAGCTCCACCGATTCAATGGGCATTCCCAGCGCATCGGCGACAATTTGCGCAAACGCCGTGGCATGGCCCTGTCCGCTGGAATGGGTCATGGTGTACAGCACGAGCCGCCCGCCCGGGTCGAACTCGAGCTCCACTTCGTCGCCGCCCATGCCCGCTGTCGATTCGATGCAGCAGGCCATGCCCCGGCCGAGCAGCTTGCCGCGTTTCCTCGCTTCGGCGCGCCGTGCTTCGAAGGCGTGCGCGTCGCCCCAGCCGGTGACCTTCACCGCCTGGTCGAGCACCCCGATCGGATCGCCGCAGTCGTACACCGTGCCGTTGGCGAGCGTGTACGGAAACCTGTCTTTCGGAATCATGTTGAGCCGCCGCAGCGTCGCGGCATCCATGCCCAGCTCGCGCGCTGCCTGGCCCACCAGGCGCTCCACGATGGAGGACATGATCGGCCGGCCCGCGCCGCGGTAGGCGGCCATCGGAGCGGTGTTGGTGAGCACCATCCGGTTGCGCGCATAAGCGACCGGGACGTCATACACCCCGGTCATGGGAGCGGTGGCGCGCATGTTGATGAACGGACCGCTCGGTGTGCAATACGCCCCGAGGTTGGTGATGAAATCGAAGCGCATCGCAAGAAACCGGCCGTGCGCATCCAGCCCAAGCTGTCCGGTGCAGATCACGTCGCGCCCCTGCTCGTCGGCCAGGAAAACTTCGTTGCGCGACGCTGTCCATTTCACCGGCCGCCCGGTTCGCTTGGAGGCGAGCACGAGCACCGGGTATTCGGGATAGATCTGCGAGCGCACGCCGAAGGCGCCGCCTACGTCCAGCGCCACGACGTCGATGCTCTCCGGGTTCATGCCCAGCACCCCGGCGAGTTGCGCGCGAATACTGTTCACGCCCTGGGTGACCGAATAGAAGGTCAGACGGTCGCGCGCGCTGTCGTACTGCGCGATGGCAGAACGCGGCTCCAGCGGATTGGCGACGACACGGTTGTTGTACAGCGACAGCCGAACCACCCGCTTCGCCGAGCGCAGCCTTTCGTCCGTTTTCGCCTCGTTGCCTATGCCGAAGTCGAACACGCGATTGCCGGGAACGTTCTCATGCAGCCGTGGGGCGCCGGCTTTCATGGCGTCGAGCGCGCGCGTCACTACGGGCAATTCGCGGTACGCGAGGGCCGTTCGCTCGGCCGCCTCCTGCGCTATCGCGGCCGATTCGGCCACGACGCAGGCCACAGGCTCGCCGACATAGCGCACCCTGCCTTGGGCGAGCGCGGGCCGATACGGTTTGATGAGCGGCTGGCCGTCGCGGCCGTTCACCGCGAGCGCCGTCGGCAACGATGCAATGCCGGCCGCCTTGACGTCTTGGCCGGTCAGTACCGCGTGTACCCCGCCCACCTGAGCGGCGGCTCGAACGTCCAACGAGATGATTTCAGCGTGCGCACGGTCGGAGCGAAGAAAGCAGGCGTAAAGCTGGCCGGGAAGGATGCGGTCGGACGTGTAAGTGCCCGCGCCCGTGATGTAACGGCGGTCTTCGACCCGCCCTTTGAAGGCGTGTGTATCCATGGAATAAGAAGCGAGTCCGCGAAACGCGCAATGCTACGCGATCGCGGGCTGCTCGGCAGCAGTCCATGGCCCGCGCCGAGTTTTTCCTACAGGATGTTCATCGGCGTGCCGACTTCCTCCAGCGGCACGGCAGATCGCTCCACGTCTACAACGCGTCCTTCGACCATGACCGGGATGTAAATGCACGACCTGCCATCCGCGTCGGTGGCGCGGATCGCCTGCGGCATGGCATCCGGGTAGTCGCCGCCATGCTCCATGAGCTCGAACGTCCACCCTTCGCCGTCGAAATTCGGATCTTGCGGGCGTCGTTCCGGGGCGAGTTCCTCGTATTCCGGCTCGTCCATGGGGGTCTCCCTGTTTGCCGTACTTGCTTGGACCGTGCAGGTTGCTGCAAGTTTATCCCGCCTCTTCGCGCGAGCGATCAGGCGCCGATCACGCCACCGTCGTGTCTGCGGATGACGACAGTCCCCGAGCGCGGCCGGCCTCCCGGGCGGTAATCCGGCCAGCCGCTCGCCATGCCGCCTTCGCCCGGATGCTGGATGTTGACGAACATCGAGCGGGCGTCCGGCGTCATGCTGACGCCCGTCACTTCGCAGCCCGAAGGCCCGACCAGGAAGCGGCGTATCTCGGCGCTTGCCGGATCAGCGGCGAGCATCTGATTGTTGCCGATGCCCCGGTAATCGGCCGAGCGCATCAGACCGCTCGAAGCGTCGGTCTGTATCCACAGCACCCCACGCCGGTCGAACCACAATCCGTCGGGGCTGCCGAAAGCGTCCCCCCTGACGCTGCCGCGCCTCGCAGGGTCCTCGTGTGCAGGATCGCCGGCGAGCACGAACACATCCCATTGGAAATTGCGCGAAGCGGCGTCACCGCCCGCCTCACGCCAGCGGATGATATGGCCGAAGATGTTGTAGCGGCGCGGATTGGCGGGATCCGGGCCCGGCTGCCCGGTGGTGCCCCGCGCCGTGTTGTTGGTGAGCGTGCAGTAAACCTCGCCGCTCCCGGGATGCACCGCAATCCATTCGGGCCGGTCCATGCGCGTGGCCGCCACGGCGTCGGCCGCCACGCGCGTCCTGATCAGGATGTCGGCCTGGCTGCCGAAGCCGTTCGCAGCGGTGAGAGCGCCTTCACCGTATACCAGCGGGATCCACTCACCCGAACCGTCGGCATCGAAGCGCGCGGCATACAGGGTGCCCTGGTCGAGGAGGTTGCGCGATGCGCCGCTGCGCACAGGGTCGTATCGATCGCGCGACACGAATTTGTAGATGCGCTCGAAGGCCTCATCGTCACCCATGTACACCACCGCATGGCCGTCGCGCGACAGGGTGAGCATCGCGCCCTCGTGCTTGAAGCGTCCCAGGGCGGTACGCTTGCGCGGGCGCGAGCCGGCGTCGTACGGGTCGATTTCGACCACCCAGCCAAACCGGTTCGACTCGTTGGGATGGCGCCCGGCGTCGAATCGGGCGTCGGTGAGGTGCCAGGGCATCGCCCGTGCTCCTACCCCGTAGCGGCGCTGGTCGGGCGGGACGGCGCCTGCATTCATGAAATAGACGTGGAAGTTTTCTTCGCAGGCGAGATACGTCCCCCACGGTGTGCGCCCGCAAGCGCAATTGGCAAACGTGCCCCGCACGTCGGTTCCCGTCGGATCGGCGGCGGTGCGCAGCAGCGCATGCCCGGCGGCCGGCCCGGACATGAGCATCCGAGTCCGCGCCGTTATGCGGCGCGCATACCGCGACGGCCGCACCACCTGCCAGCCCTCGCCGCGCAACGCGATCTCGATCACCGAGACGCCGTGCGCGTTCTGCGACTTGGCAGTTTTCTCGGCGCTCCATGTTTTCAGGCCGTCAACATGCAACAGAGCTTCGTCGGTGTATTCATGGTTGATGGCGAGCAGCCCGTGTGCGGAGCTCGCGCTTTGCGCCGGGAGCGGAAAGAATTCCATGCCGTCGTGATGCATGCCGGCTTGCAGCGCCTGTTCCTCGGCCGTTTCGCTGGCGTCGAAACGGAACGCGGGCATGCCGGCCGGCACGCCGGCCGGATCTCCCCAGGCGTAAAGCACATCCGCGCGATAACCGTCCGGGACCACGAGAAGGTCGGAGCTCGATGCGGGAACGCCCTTGAAACCCAGCAGCGGCTCACCTGGCGCGATTGCCAGCGCCCCTCGCGTGAATGGAAGCGCGAGCGCTGCAAGTCCCGCTCCGATCTTGAGCGCCTGCCGGCGCGAGAGTCTGGCCTCCAGGACTTCCGAAAATGTCCGGGAAAGCGCCAGCGAATCGAGTGAATCGCGCTGCTTGTCCTTCACGACAGAGAGACGCCCAGCAGCGCGCCGATGCCGTAAGTCAGGGCCGCCGCGGCGCATCCCACCACGATCTGGCGCAACGCGGAATAGCCGATCCCCCGGCCGCTGAACAGCGAAGACATGACCCCGACCGCCCCGAGCGCCAGGGCGCTCGTGCCTATGCTCGCGAGGACGGCCTGTGTGCCGTTCATTGCCAGAAACGGCAGTACCGGGAAGAGCGCGCCGAGCGCAAACAGCACGAACGAAAAGCCCGCCGCGCTCCACGGATTGCCGCCCAGCTCCGCGGGATCGATGCCCAGCTCCTCGCGCACCAGCGTATCGAGCGCGGCGCTCTTGTCCCGCATGATCTCACTCGCGACGCGCTGCGCCTCGCTGCGCTGCAGCCCCTTGGCCTGAAAGATCAGCGCAAGCTCCTTCTGCTCGGCCTCCGGGGTGTGCTCGAGCTCGTCGCGCTCCTTGTCGATCTGCGTGCGCGCGAGCTCGCTCGCGTTGGTGACCGAAAGCCATTCGCCGAGCGCCATGGAGCAGGCGCCGGCCACCAGTCCCGCCAGCCCGGTGAGCAACACCGTGCCCGTCGGCACCCCCGCGCCCGCGACCCCCATCATGAGGCAGAAATTCGATACCAGCCCGTCGTTCGCGCCGAGCACGGCGGCGCGCAGCTCGTTGCCCGAACCGCCGCGGTGCCAGCGCTCCGCCTTGGCGATGTCCGCGCCCGCCATGCCGCCCCGGCGGACGCTCCCCGCCGCCGCCTGCACCACGGCGGCGTGGCCGTGCTCTTCGGAGGACAAAGCGGCCGCGTCGGCCTGGTTGGCGTACTTGTTGCGGTCGGCAAACTCGAACCCGGCCACCGTGGGCAACACGAACCGCGGGCCGAATTTGCGCGCGAGAAACGCGAGCAGCCGGGTGCGCATGCTCGGCCCGTACGTCGTATCCACGATGCCGGCCTGCTCGAGCTTGTCCCGCCACACATCGGCGTGCTCCGTTTCGGCGCGCGAAAGCTGCAGGAAAAGGTCTTTGCGCACGGGATCGGATTCCGCAGAGGCGAGCGCAGCGTACAGCGCCGCGCCGTCCAGCTCGTCCCTCAGGTTTTCCCGGTAACGCTTGATTTCCGCGGCTTTCTCCATGCGCGTTCCCCGTATGCGAACTTCGCCAGTTCGTTGCGGCCACATGATACCAACCCGCTATCATTGCGCCATGATCGAGCAGCAGACCCTCACTTTCGACACGCCGGGCCGGGGCACGCGCGACATTACGCGGGAGATCGCGCGCGTCGTCCGGGACAGCGGGGTCCGGGCAGGCCTGTGCAGTATTTTCCTACAGCACACCAGCGCGTCGCTGATCCTGTGCGAAAACGCGGATCCCAGCGTACGGCACGATCTGGAGACGCTGATGGCGCGCATCGCGCCGGACGGCGATCCCGCCTATCGCCACGATACCGAGGGACCGGATGACATGGCCGCCCACGCCCGCTCGGTCCTGACGGTGAATTCGCTCACCGTGCCCCTGGCCGACGGCCGGCTGCTGCTCGGCACGTGGCAGGGCATCTATCTATGGGAGCACCGGCGCGATCCGCATACGCGGCGCGTAATCGTGACCGTCCAGGGGGAAAGATAGGCTCGGGACCTGTCAGCGCAGCGGGCGCTCCGAGTCCTGCAGGGGATACGGGTCGGCGATACGGGCCGGCCCTTTCATCATGATGACGATGAAACAGACGATGGCAATGGCGAAGGTGGAAAACCAGGTCGCCACCATGAACCCCACGGCCATGTACAAAGCGATGCCGAGCATGTCGGCGACGTGCTCGCTGGCGTCGATGGCGAGCACAAAGGCGCAATAGACCACCAGCGGAGCGATCGCCCCGACCAGGTTGAACGCGGGAAGCAGACGAAGCACCTGCCGCTCAAAGGACTGTTCGCCTTGCCGCGGCGAGTGCAGGAGGGTTTCAGCCACGGGATGCTCCGGTCGGACCATGGACCCGCTTTGCCGGGTCCTCGTCTGCTGGACAACGAAGGCGATCGTTAGTTGCCCCTCCGGGCATGGGCGCAAAAAAGCCCGGCAACAGTCACTGCTGCCGGGCTGATCCTGACGCAAAGAGCTTCGGGTTCTCGCCTCGGTCGATCAGCGGGTCAAGTCGGTGAAACCGGAGTACCCCGGCGCGCCGGTTTTGGATCGCGAAGCTCCTTCAGGGTTCGCTCGCGGCTCCAGAGCAGCTCAGTGATCGCGCTGCCCTGCCACCAGCGTCTCTGCGATGAACTCGATGAACACGCGGGTCCTTTTGGGAATCTGGCGGCGGCTCACAAAGGTTGCCACCGCTGCAAGCGGCGCGAATCGGTAATCGGGCAGTATCCGTTCCAGGCGTCCGGTCCTCACATCGTTTTCGCACATCAGGTTCGGCAATACGCCGATGCCGGCGCCGCCGATCACCAGCTGGCGCGTCACCCCGACGTTGTTTACCGTTATCCTGGGTCCCTCCTGGACCTTCTCGACCTGCATCTCGTCGTAAATGGTCCACACGCCTTCCTGCAGCTGGCCTCTATGGACGATGCAGTCGTGCGAGCGCAGCTCTTCGATGTCTTGCGGCGCGCCCTTGCGCGCAAGGTACTCGGGACTCGCGTACAGACCCCGCTCGAGCGTCGCGACGCGGCGCGCCGGCAGCTGCCGGTTGCGGATGCCGCCGATGTGGATGGCGACGTCATAGGGTTCCTCCGCGACGTTGACCCAGCGGTCGTTCACGTCCACCTCGAGGCGCACGTCGGGAAATCTCCTGGCAAAGCCCGCGATCAGCCGACTCAGCCAGGAGACTCCGAAGTCGATCGGCATGCTCACGCGCAGCGTCCCGCGCAGCTGCGTCTGCATTTCGAAGACTTCACTGGCCGCCGCATCGGCCTGCTCGGCGATGCGCCCGCAATGTTCGTAGAACGCCCTGCCTATGTCGGTCGTCGTCAGCGTCCGCGTTCCCCGCTTCACCAGGAGCGCGCCCACCTGCCTTTCCAGAGAGCTCAGTTTGCGGCTCACGGTGGACTTGGGCATGCGCAGCTTTTTCGCCGCCCGGTTGATGCTCTGCGCATTGACGAGCTCATAGAACAACAGAAAGGCGTTGAGATCGAGCTTCACGGGCATCGGACTTCCTCCGCGCTCGTTCCATGCGCTTGTCGCGCAGGTGTTCCATCGGCGGAACAGCATAGTCCAATACATACCCTAGTCAAGCGTAGCCGGTTTATTTATCTTGGACGTTTGGCGGCTCGCGCATGACGTCTCGCCGAGTTCATTTCGTTCCACAGGCCAAGGTCAACCATGTTCCGTTCTGCTGAAGCGCTGCTGCGGCCCAAATCAGTAGCCCTCGTCGGCGCCTCGGAATCCGGCGGCGTGGGCCGCGCCAAACGAGTCTTCGACCGGCTGGTGGAAAACGGCCGGCCGGTGCCCATCTACCTCGTGAACCCCAATCGCGAAGAGCTCTGGGGACAAAGGGTTTATCCGAGCTTCGCCGCCATTCCGCAAGCCGTGGATCTGGCCGTGGTCATCATTCCGGCCCCGGCCGTGCCGGCAGTGATCGCGGATGCAGCCGCGCACGGCGTCAAGTGCGCCCTGGTCTATGGTGCGCACTTCGGCGAGGACGGCGATGCGGAAGGCCTGGTGCGCGCCCAGTCGATCAGGACGCTGTGCGAGACCCGCAACATCCGGGTCTCCGGCCCGAACTGCATGGGTTCGCTGTCGGTGCGTGAAAGACTCGCCTTCTATTCGGTGCCGCGCGTCCGGTCTTTGAAGGCCGGCCCGGTCGGAGTCGTATTCCAGTCCTCGGGTACGCTGCAATTCTGGCTGGAACAGGCGGGCGTTCGCGGGCTGGGGTTCTCCTACGCGGTCACGACGGGCAACGAGGTGGATCTGGACCTCCCCGATTACATCAATTTCCTGGTGGAAGACGAAAGCACCCGGATCATCGCCTGCATGGTCGAGGGGGTGCGGCGGCCCGATGCCTTCATGGCCGTTGCCGAAAAGGCGCTGCGGGCGCGCAAGCCCATTCTGGTCCTCAAGAGCGGGCGCAGCGAGGCGGGACGCGAAGCGGCCAAGTCGCACACCGGCGTGCTGGCCGGTGATGACGCGGTGTTCGATGCCGTCTGCCTCAAGTACGGCATCGTACGTTGCCTGACGCTCGACGAGCTGGTCGAGGCCTGCCTCGCGTTCCACCCGGGGCGGTTTCCGCCGGGGCCACGCATTGGCATGGTGAGCTACTCCGGCGGGCTCAAAGGACTGTTCCTGGATCAGGTCGCCGAGGAGAACACGGAGCTGGCGCAATTCCTGCTTGAGACACAAGAAAAACTGTCGGATCGCATCTTCCAGGGCCTGTCGCCCACCAACCCCGTGGACTGCGGCGCGGACCTCGCTCTACAGACCGACAAGTTCGGCGAGGTGTGCCAGCTGGTGTGCAGCGACCCCGGCGTGGATCTGCTGATGATCCAGGGCCATCTTCCGACTCTGCCCAATGAGCCGATGGACGCCGCCATGTACAGGGCGGTGCGAGCATCGACCGACAAGCCGGTCATCGTCTTTAATCGCATGGCGCAGAATGTTTCCGAAGAAGCGAGGCGCTTCCAGGAGGACGCGTGCGTGCCGTTCCTTCACGGCGTACCACAGGCGCTGCGTGCGGCCATGGGGCTGGTGCGCTACGCAAACGCGCTGCGCCGCGCCCTTCCGTCCTTGCCCCCGGGTTCGGGGCGCCCTGAAGACCTCGACCCGACCCGCCTGGACGGCATCCTCGCCGGCTACGGTGTTGTTGCGCCGCGCAGCGCACGCGCGAATACCGCGGACGAAGCTGCCGCGGTCGCCGTCGATATCGGGTTCCCGGTCGCGTTGAAGCTCGTTTCTCCCTCGGCAATCCACAAGACCGAGGTGGGTGGCGTCGCTCTGAACCTTACGAGTGCGCAGGCGGTGCGCGCAGCGGCCGTTGCGATGGTGCAGAGGCTCTCAGAGCTGCACCCGGACGCAGTCATCGAACGTTTTCTGGTCCAGGAGATGGTGAGCGGCGCGGAGCTCATCGTCGGGGTGCGCGAAGACCCTCAGTTCGGACCCTTCATGGTTGTCGGCATGGGCGGAGTTCTGGTCGAGGTGCTCAAGGACTTCACGCTCCGAATGCTTCCGGTCGACGAGCCTGTGGCAAGCGAGATGCTGCAGACGCTACGTGGCAGCGAGCTGCTGGGAGCGTTCCGAGGCCGGCCGGCGCGCGACGTGAGCGCTGCCGTTCGCGCCATGGCGGGCCTTTCTCGTTGCTTCCTCGATCACCGTGCGTTCCTCTCCGATCTCGAGGTCAATCCACTCATCGTGCTGCCTGCGGGTCAGGGCGCGCGCGCGGTGGACGTACGTCCGATCGGACGGAGGCGGCGCTGAAATGGACGAGCCATCGTACGGCGGTCTCAACTTCGAGCTGCCGGAGGAGCTGCGCCTGCTCAAGGACACGCTGCGCCGCTTCGTCGACAAGGAGCTCATTCCCATCGAGCGCCAGACGTGCGAAAACGGCAAGCTGAAGCCCGAGATGCAGGAGCGTTTTGCGGCCAAGGCGCGCAAGCTTGGGCTGGAGGACTACGACGTGCCGCGCGAATACGGCGGCCTCGGCCTGGGCCTGGTCGCCAAGGTCATCGTCTGGGCCGAGCTCGCCCGTTCCATCGCCCTGCCTTCGCGCGGCAGAGACATCTTCTCCCCCAACGTAAGCCCCATCCTCTATCAGCTCGACCAACAGCAGAAGCAGCGATTTCTGCTGCCTACCCTGCGCGGGGAGATGAAGTGGTGCTTCGCACAGAGCGAACCGGACGCCGGGGGTGATCCCGGCAGCATGCGAGCCACCGCCGTGAAGCAGGGCGACTTCTACGTGATCAACGGCGTGAAGCGTTTCATCACCGCGGCCGGCGACGCCGACTACGGCCAGGTATTCGCCGCCACGGATCGAGCCAAAGGATCGCGGGGCGGCATCAGCGCCTTCATCGTCGATATGAAGTCGCCCGGCGTGAAGCTTCTGCGCCAGCAGCCGATGATGATGGACGACCGTCCATGGGAAGTCGCCTTTGACGACGTGAGGGTGCCGGCGGAGAACCGCATCGGGGCCGAGGGCGACGGGTTCAGGTACGGCCAGCACTGGATCAATGTGGGGCGTGTGCGCCACGGCGCCCGTGCCATCGGAGTGATAGAGCGCTGCCTGGAGCTGGGCGCGGCCTATGCCAGGCAACGGGTCACTTTCGGCCGCCCGCTCGCGGAGCGGCAGGCGATCCAGTGGATGCTCGTGGATTCGTACCTGGAGCTGCACCAACTGCGCCTCACGGTGTTCCATGCGGCGTGGAAATACGATCGCGGCGAAGACATCCGCACTGAAGCCTACATGGCCAAGATACTGGGCGACACCCATTCCTTCCACGCCGCCGACCGCTGCATGCAGATCCACGGTGGAATGGGGCTCGCCACGGAGCTGCCCATTGAGAAATTCTGGCGCGACCAGCGCAGCATGATGATCACCGAGGGGCCCATCGAGATCCTCAAGGCGACCCTGGCACGCCACGTACTGCGCGAATTCGGGTGAACACCTGCGCCCCGGAGACGATTGAAATCAACCTGAAAGGACACACCATGGCCGAATACAAATACAACAACATCCTTGTGGAAATGGACGAAGGCATCGCCTTCGCGATGCTGAACCGTCCCGAAAAGCGCAACGCCATGAGCCCGGAGCTGCACGACGAGATGGACGACGCGCTGGAACGGCTGGAGGTCGACAGCGACGCAAAGGTCATAGTGATTTGCGGTGCGGGCGGCAATTTCAGCGCCGGGCAGGACCTGAAGAAGTTTTTCCGCGAGCTGGAGAACGACCCGTTAGGACGCAAGCGGGCGGCCGCGGTCGCGAATCGGTGGCGCTGGGAGCGCCTTTACAACTACGACAAGCCCACCATCGCCATGGTGGAGGGGTACTGCGTGGGCGGCGCATTCATGCAGCTGTGCGCGTGCGACTTCGTCATGGCCGCGGACAACGCGGTGTTCTCGCTCTCGGAGATCAATTGGGGCGCCATACCCGGCGCGCTCGTCTCCAAGGTGGTCGCGGACACGCTCCTGCCCCGGCACGCCCTCTACTACGCCTGCCTGGGCGAGCCCTTCGACGGCAGGGAGGCCGCGCGCATCGGCATGGCGACCTTCTCGGTGCCTCCGGAGAAGCTGCGCGAGGCCACCCTGGACCTCGCCCGGAGGCTGATGAAGAAAAGCCCCAACGCGCTGCGAGCGACCAAGCATGCGATCCGCAATGTGCGTACCATGGACTTCAACCAGTCCTACGATTACCTGCTGGAGCTGGGCCGCGCGATGCGGGCCGGCGACAAGGACGCGGGGTCTGGGCTGAAGCAGTTCCTGGACGACAAGTCCTATAAGCCGACGTTCGAGCCGTTCCGCCGCAGCGCAAACGAGCCGAAAAAAGCATGATCGAACCAGCTTCTGAAAGGGGGAACCCGTGATGCGATTTCTTGCTCGCGTTGTCGCCGTGCCAGTTGTCCTTGCGACGTGCGCGTTCCAGTCCATGGCCCAAAGCTATCCGAGCAAGCCGATACGGGTCATCGTCGGCAGCCCGCCGGGGAATCCCTCGGATCTCGTGCTGAGGGCCGCCGCGCAGGAACTGGCGCCCCGCCTGGGGCAGAGCCTGATCATCGAGAACCGGGCGGGCGCGACCGAGATCCTGTCACAGGAGGCCTGCGCCAAAGCGGCGCCGGACGGCTACACCTGGTGCATCGTTTCAAAGGACGGGATGTCGTACAACCCGCATCTCATCTCGAAGCTGCCCTACGATCCGGACAGGGACTACAGGCCGGTCACGCGCCTGTACTTCCTGATCGACGCCCTGGCCGTGACCGCGTCTTTGCCGGTGAGCTCGTTCAAGGAGCTGCAGGAACTGGCCGTGGCCAAACCCGGCACGCTTAACTTCGGAACGCGCGGGGCAGGCGGGAACCAGGACTTCTTCCGTTTGTGGCTGGCCGAGCGCTGGAAAACCAAAATCGTTGCCGTTCCGTACAAGGGCGTGAATTTCATCTTCAACGCGCTCGTTTCCGGGGAGCTGCAGGTCGCGAACGTCAGCGTGGGCAACGCCATCAAGCAGGCAAAGGCCGGCAAGATCAAGGTCCTTGCCGTGGCGCTCTCGAAGCGACTGCCGACGCTGCCGCAGGTGCCGACATTCGACGAGGTCGGCCTCGGAAGCGCGCCGACGCGTCCTTTCTGGGGTCTCGTCGTTCCCGCCGGCACCCCCGACGAGATCGTGCGCCGGGTCAACGCCGAGTTCCACTGGCTCTCCAGGGAAGCGAAATTCGTGCAGTTCATGGACAACCGCTATCTGGAGATCGCCATGGGAACGCCCGAGGAGTTCGGGGCCTACCTGAAGGCGGACCGGGAACGGATTGGAGATCTGGTGAAGAAGTACAACATCCCGCGGCAGTGAAATCTATGCCGATACCGGAGACGAAAGACGCCGTGGTTTAATACTTGCGTACCGGAAACCGCACCAACGCCAAGGAGCAACCATGTTAGATACGACCAAGCGCGCCACCGACTACGAAGTCCTCAGCCCCTGGGCCGAGGCCGATCCCGTTCCCGCCAGGGGCATCACGCCGCGCCTGAAGGACCTCAACGGCAAGAAGATCGGTCTCTTTGCCAACGGCAAACGCGCAGCCGTGCCGATGCTCGCTGCCGTGGAGAAGGAATTGAAAAGCCGGTTCCCTTCCGTGGAGCCGAGCTGGTACAAGTGTTCCGTCTTCAACGTCCCCGAGATCCTCACCGAAGGCAAGGAAAAGTTCGAAGCCTGGGTCAAAGGGGTCGACGCGGTCGCGCTGACCGTAGGCGATTGAGGCTCCTGCACGAAGTACCTCGTCCACGATGCTATTTCCATAGAGGACTTGCATCGGCCCGCCGTGGTATTGGCGAACGAGGGCTTTGTGCCCGACGGGCGGTCTGCCGCGTCGAACAGGGGAATGCCAGCCGTACGGATCGTGCCGGAAACCGTACCCTGCGAATGCAGCGAGCAGGAAGAAGCTGATGCCGGCATCGGTCTGGCCATGGACCAGATCATTGAAGCGCTCACAAAACCGCTGACGGCCGAAGAGGCGTCACCGAAACAGAAGGAGAAGGAAAAACCCTCGCGCATCGTTTTCAAGGGGCAACTGCAGGAGCTGAACCGCTTCTTCTACAAGAGGGGCTGGGGCGACGGCCTGCCACTGGTGCCGCCCACCGAAGAGGCGCTGGGCGAAATGCTCACGGGCACCGATCTCGCTCCCGATCACGTGGTGGGCAGGCTCGTGCCGCGCCTGGGCCTCGCGACCATCGAGAAAATCGCCATCAATGCCGTGATGGCAGGCGCTCTGCCGATCCACATGCCCGTCCTGATCGCCTGCGTGGAGGCCCTCCTCGATCCGAAGGCGCGCTATGGCACCTACGGCGTGAGCACCGGTTCGTGGGCGCCTTTCTGGATGATCAACGGTCCCATCCGTGATGAGGTGCGCGTGAACAGCGGCTCGGGCGCACTGAGCCCGGGCGACATCGCCAACGCGGCGATCGGCCGGGCGATGGGCCTGGTCATCAAGAACATCGGCGGGGTGCGCAAGGGCGTCGAGGACATGGGAGTGCTCGGCAATCCCGGCAAATACTCCAGCGTCATCGCCGAGAACGAAGCGGCGAGCCCCTGGGAACCGCTGCACGTGTCGGCGGGCCTGGACAAGGAGGCGAGCGCCGTCACGCTGTTCTTTCCCAACTGCTATTCGCAGATACTGCCTTACGGCACCGACGACAAGGGGATACTGAACGCCCTCGTCTACAACCTGCAGCCGGGAAGAGGCGGCCTGACGTGCCTGGTGCTCACGCCCGGCCATGCGAGGACGCTGGCAAAGGCGCGCTGGACGAAGCAGATGGTCAAGAACTACGTGGCCGAGTTCGCCCGCGTTCCGGCGTACCGGCACCGTGCCTACTACGACGACAGCCTGGCCTACGGCAGGCCCGGGATGACGCCCATGAATCCCATGGACTCGATGTCGATCGTGACGGATCCGAAGTTCATCGAGATACTCGTTGCGGGCGGCCCGGGCGCGTTCATGGGGATCCTCTGCTCTTCGGCCAACAACGAGTGGTTCGTGACGAAGAAGATCGCGTTGCCGGGGAACTGGAGCAAGCTGGTGGCAAAGTACCGGAACGTCGTGCCCGCGTACGAAAGGTATTAGACAAGCTCATTCAAACAGCGAAAGAGGAGGCATCATGCAAGCAACCCGGAAGGCTGTGGTTCTGGCGCTGTGCGGCGCCTTGCCGTGGCTTGCGGCCACGGCCCAGGCGCAAACCTATCCGGCCAAGCCGATACGCTACATCGTGCCGTTCGCGCCGAGCGGCACCGGCGACGTGTGCGCGCGCTACCACGCCCAGCGCCTGCAGGAACGCATGGGCCAGCCGGTGGTGATCGACAACCGGGCGGGGGCGAACCAGACGATCGGGATCGAGCTGGCGGCCAAGTCGGCGCCGGACGGCTACACCCTGCTGCAGGGAACCCTGTCGGGGCTGGTTCTCAACACGGTGTTCACCTCGATGGGAGGCAAACAACTGCCGTACGACCCGGTGCGCGACTTCACGCCCGTGTCCATGGTGTGCACGACCCCGTTTTACCTCGCGGTGCACTCTTCGGTGCCAGTGCGTTCCGTTCAGGAGCTGGTGGCCTACGCGAAGGCCAACCCTGGCAAGCTCACCTACTCCTCGAACGGTGTGGGCAGCACGCAGCATCTGGGTATGGAGCTGTTCGCCAACAAGATGGGCATCAAGCTGCTGCACGTGCCCTACAAGAGCGGCGCACAGTCCACCCTCGACATGGTCTCGGGCGTGGTGCACCTGTTGCTCGCCGGCTCGCTGGTGCTGCCGCACGCGAAGGCCGGCAAGGTTCGCGTGCTCGCCACCGGCGGAATGAAGCGCACCGCGGCGACGCCCGATGTGCCCACGATGCACGAATCGGGCGTCACCGGGTTCGACCTGACGGCGTGGTTCGGTCTGGTCACAAACGCCGGGGTGCCGCGGCCGATCATCGACCGGCTGCATCGTGAGACCGCGGCGATTCTGCGTCCGGGCGCGCCACGCGAAGGCATCAAGAACATCGACGTCGAGCTGACCTCGAGCACGCCCGAGCAGTTTGCCCAGCTCATCGGCACCGAGTTCCAGACCTGGACCAAGGTCATGCGCGAGTCGGGCATCAAGCCGCAGTAGCAGCGATTTGGACTACGATGCCATCATAGTGGGCGGCGGCCCGGCGGGCCTCGCGGCGGCTGCGCAGCTCGCGCAGGCGCCTTGCCGGGTCCTGTTGCTCGACAGGGAGTCGTTCGGCGGACAGGTGATGAACGTCGAATGGATCGACGACTATCCGCGCCCCGGAGGAAGGGTCCCGGGTCCGAAGCTGGCGGGCGAGCTGGTGGAGGAGGCGGGCAAACGCGGCGTCGAAATGGAATTGGGAGAGGTCGTCGAGGTCGAGTCCTACTCCGGCTGCAAGTCGGTGACTTGTGCGGACGGCAAGGCCTATACCGCGTCCGTAGTGATTGTGGCCGGCGGGTTGCGTCCGAAAAAGCTCGGCGTCCCGGGAGAAGACAGGTTGCAGGGCAAGGGCGTGATTCACTGCGCGTTCTGCGATGCCGGCCTGTATGCCGATCAGGTGGTCGCGGTCTGCGGCGGCGGCGATGCAGGCATCATCGAGGCAGCGTACCTGGCAAAACATGCCTCCAAAGTCTACGTGATCGAGGCGCAATCCCGCCTCAGCGCCGTGCCCGAGCTCCAGGCGCGCGCCAAAGCGAATTCGAAACTGGAGATCCGCTGCGGGCAGAAAGTCGTCGAGATTCTGGGCGACGAAGGCGTGACCGGTGTCCAGGTCGAGGAACTCGCCACCGGGCGCAAGCAGCGTCTGGACGTGTACGGCGTGCTGGCTCGCGTGGGGTTCGAGCCGGCGACGGATTACCTGGAATCGCTTCTGCCTGTCGATGATCGCGGCCGTATCGCCGTGAACGGCGAGCTGGAGAGCGGGATGGGCGGCGTGTTTGCCGCCGGCGACATCCGGAGCGGCTCGCCCCGCGGCGCTGCGGCAGCGGTAAGCGACGGAAAGAGCGCTGCGGCGAGCGCGCAGCGGTTCCTGCAAACCCGTTAGGCCTAACCCGACGTCCGGCTACATCGAGGTCCTCCCGCTCGAGCAACAGGCTGCACGCCTACTCGGGCCTGATTCCCGCAGCCTTCATCTGCCGCGCCGCGATTTCGAACTGGCGCTTCAGTTCCTCGCCGAACTTCTCGGCCGGCAGCGTGTTGATCAGGCTGCCGACGCTTTCGAGCTTGTCCTTCACCGAAGGCGTGTGCGCAGCGCGGTCGATCTCGGTGGCAAGGCGCCGGACGATGGGCTGAGGCAGGCCGGCCGGTCCGAAGTAGCCGAACCATGATGCGAGCCGGTCGTAGCCGGGCAGCTCCTCGAACACGGTCGGCACGCCCGCAAACTGCGGCATGCGCCGGTCCTCGTCGATCGCCAGCAGCTTCACTTTGCCGGCTTTCACCAGCGGCGTGATGGTGCTCATGGTGGTGAGCACGAGCTGGATGCGGCCCCCGAGCAGGTCGGTGATGGCGGGCGGGGCGCCCTTGTAGGGCACGTGCACCAGGTCGGCGCCGGTCAGCTGTGCGATCATCACACCCGCCAGGTGCTGCGTGGTGCCGGTGCCGCTGCTCCCATAGGACACCTTGCCGGGATTGCGCTTCGCGTAGTCGATCATCTCCTTGAAGGTTTTGAAGGGCGTGTCCCTGTTCGCGGCGATGCCGCCGGTGGCGTTGCCCAGCCGCGAGATGGGGGTGAAGTCACGCAGGGTGTCGTAGGGCATATCCTTCACGAGGAACTGGCGCAGGATCATCGCGCTCGTGGTGCCGTACAGGATGGTGTAGCCGTCGGGCACCGCGCGCGCCACCGTGGTCGCGCCGATTGACCCGCCCGCGCCCGCCTGGCTCTCCACCAGGATGGGCACACCGAGCAGCTGGCCCAGCCTTTCGGCCACGATGCGCGCGTTGGCCTCGCCCCCGCCCGCGATGGTGAGCACCTTGCGGATCGGTTTCGACGGATAAGTCTGCGGGAACACCGGCACCGAAATCGCCGCTGCAGCGGCCGCGACCACCAGCTGAACTGCCAGAGATCGTCTCATTTCTTCCTCCCCTGCGTCTCCAGTGAGGCAATTGTACCGCGTCGCCGCGGATGATCGCCTTCGGACTCTGATACTCTTTCGCCTTGTTGAGTCAAGAAGGCCCCAGTATGAGCGCCACATCATGGTTGGCCGGCATCGCGTGTGCCGTTTCGGTTTCTTCACCGGTCGTTGCGCAAGCTCCCAAGCCTCCTGCCGCACCTCCCGTACCTGCCAACGTGGTGACCACCGCCGCTGTTCAACCCTGGCAACATCGTCAGGAGTGGTTCTGCAGCAACACTCCCACGGTCGGCCAGGATGCCGTCGCTCGAATACGCGAGCAGATCAGTGCCCTGGGCGGCGAAGGCTGGGAGTTCGTGGCATTCTCCCCGACCATGAATGTCACTCAGCAGGGGGAATGCTTCTTTGCGATGTTCAAAAGGCCGGCCCCGCGCTAGCCTGGGAAGGAGCTATTTCGCCCCCAACCATCCAGGATGCGCCTGCATCGGGTGAGGGCGCACAAGTCGAAGGCGCGATGGAGCGTACAGTGCGTGGACTCGGGCGAAAAGACGTCGCCCTTGGGATGCCGGATATGAACGTAATTGTCTTCGAATGTGACGGTAGGCTCTTTCAACGTGAGTCTCCCGTGGTGTGATGGCCTCCTGCGAGCCGCGGGCGCCGGGGCTCACCGATATCCCGCGGCTTCCGTTTCACATCTCGTTCGGCCTCCTCTGAATGCCGTTTAGCCCGGCGTCGCTTTCCCCGGGCCGCCCTCGTCCGGTTTGAAATCTATCTCGGCACCACGGGCAGCACCAGGCGGCTCGGCCGGATCGCGTCGTGATGGAAGGTGTCCGTGCCGCGCAGGTGGCCCAGATGGTGCCCCAGGTCGAAGGACGTGATGTCCAGGCGTATGCGGTGCCCGGCCTTGAACACCCAGCAGGTCGGCCAGATCTCGATGTCCAGCTCGTACACCTTGCCCGGCTCGAGCGGCTGCGGATTTTCATGGGTGTGATAGGGCGCGAGCGGCAGGCTGCGCGCCGGGTCGAGCGCCCGATGCGAAGCCTTCAGCCATCCCATGGTCACCATGCGCGCCGGCGGCGCGAGGTCCAGCGTCTTGAGCGCGTCCGAGACAGTGGGCGGCACGGGCCCCATGTCCATCACCTTGACGATGAACTGCGCATCGGTCGCCGTCGATGAAGCCCACAGCTTGAACAGCACCGGCCCGGTCACTTCCAGGTCCTCGCTGAGCGCCGGGCTGGTGAAGGTGACGATGCGCCGCGTGGTGTGCGGCAAGCCCATTTTTCCCATGACGCTGGTGCCGATCCCGGGAATGGTCCACTGGGGATCGGGCGACACGTAGCTCGTGGACGCCTTGTCGGCCGAGGGCTTGTCCCACGCGAGCACGCCGTCGTTGAGCGACTCCACCGCGCCCGATTTGCCGGGCGCCAGGTACAGCGCACGGCTCTGCGCGCGCTTGAGCGGCCAGTCCTGCTCGTCGCGATAGCCTTCGCCGCCGCGCACGAAAATGCGCACCGGCGGCTCCCTCATGACGCCGTTGTCGATGCCTTTCAGCCAGTGGTCGTACCAGCGCACCAGGGCGTCCTCCACCACCGGATCGAGGAAGAGCTTCTGCGCGTCGCCGGTCGTGACCATGAGCTTCTTCGGCCCGGAGGTCTGCGTGAAGCCCTGCAGGTTGCCGAGCAGGTGCACGCCGTGGCCTTCCCAGTTGCCGATGGTGAAGGCCGGCACCTTGATGGCCTTGAGATCGGCGCGGCGGACTTTCCAGTAATCGTCGAAGGTGGGATGGAGCGCGAGCTCCCTCAGGAAGTCGTAGTCGAAATAATCGTCGCGCCTGGGCCGTTCCGGGTAATCGAGGAAATGGCGATAGCGCACGCTGTTGTTGTACCAGTGGTTGAGGAACGCCATGGCGAGGATGCCGCCCTTGTAGACGAAATGGCGGTAGAGGTCGGCGCCGGCGTCGTAGGGCGCGATGCAGGCGAGATGCGGCGGATTGTGCTGCGCCGCCTGCCACTGGTTCATGCCGTAGTAGGACTCGCCGATCATCCCGACCTTGCCCGAGGACCAGGGCTGCGCCGCCGCCCACTCGATCATGTCGTAGTAGTCCATCTGCTCTTTGGGCCCCCAGACGTTGTAGGTGCCCTCGGATTTGCCGCTGCCGCGCACATCGGCATGCACATAGGCGTAGCCGCGGCTCACCCACTTGGCGATGTTGCCGGTCTCGCGGTAGCGGTACATCCCGCTGGAGGGGAGGTCGATCGAGTCCTTGATGTAGGGCGACGAGGCGAACAGCACCGGGCACTTGCCCGGCGCCCTGGGACGGAACACGTCGCAGGCGATATGGATGCCGTCGCGCATTCTGACCATCACGTCGCGCTCGAAAACGGCGTCTTCGCCGAGCGGACCGTCGCCCAGAGTCACCGCGGCTGCCATGTCGTTCTCCTCATGAAGTTGTCCCACCCGCGCTCTCGATCGCCCGGCGCATCTTTTCCCGCCACTCCCCGACACGCATGAATTTCGGATCCCTTCGACACAACGCCTCGGTGGTCCTGTGGATTTCCTCGTCCGTCATCGACAAGTCGAGCGGATCGGTATGCGGCTGACCGACGTACCAGGGTGTGTCGAGATAGACCTCGACGCTGTTGCCCTCGGGATCGTCGAAGTACACCGACCAGGCATTGCCGTGACTCAGGCAGCGCAGCCCGCCGAAACCTTCCCGCTCGGCATGCCGGTAGATGGCGCGCAGATCATCCAGCGATTTCGCCTTGAACGAGATCTGGTTGACCGTGGTGAAGGCCGCCTCCGGCGGCCGCCCGGTGGCAAGCAGCACCTGGTGGTGTTTGGTCGGGTCCCCGCTGAGGAAGACATAGTCACGAGGTGCCGTCGTGCCACGGCCGCTGTCGCTCTCGATGAGGCCGAGCACTTCAGTATAGAAGCGTCGCATCCCGTCGAGGTCGCGGACGAAGATGCCGACGTGCGTGAGGTCTGCCTTGATGACGGGCATGGATGTTCCTGTTCAATGTCCGTGCACGTGGATTGCATGATAGCCCGATTCTCAAAAGACAAAGCAATTGGCCATAAAATGTCGGTAACCCAATGGAGGAGCACTCATGAAGATCCTGTACTTCGATGACTTCAAGCTGGGCGTGCTGAACAAGGCCGGCGCGGTGGTGGACGTGACGCAGCTGGTGCAGGACATCCCACACGTGGGACCGCGCGATCTCATCAATGGGCTTATCGCGCGTTTTCCAGATTACCGCAAAAAGCTGGAACAGGCGGCGGCTTCCGGTAAAGACGTCCCTATTTCCTCAGTGCGTATCCGCCCTCCGCTTCCCAGGCCCGTCAACATCGATTGCATGGCGGTGAACTACATGGAGGACGGCACCCGCACGGAGCCCGCCCCCATCAATGCGTTTCACAAGTCTCCCCGCAGCATCATCGGCGACGGCGACACGATGGTGCTGCCCGACGTTCCGGCCACGGTGTTCGAAGGCGAAGCCGAGATGGCGGTGGTCATCGGCAAGCCGGCGAGCCGTGTCCCTGCCGCGAATGCCATGGATTACGTTTTTGGCTACGTGAACTTCATCGACGGCTCGGCGCGCGGGCTGGCGCCGGCCACCAACAGTTTCTACCAGATGAAATCCCGCGACACGTTTGCGCCCGTGGGCCCGTACATCGTCACCGCCGACGAAATCGGGGACCCGCACAAGCTGCAGATACGGCTGTGGGTGAACGGCGTGCTCAAGCAGAACTTCAACACCGACGACATGGCGCACAGGATTCCGCGCTGTATCGAATTCGTCAGCTCCATCCACGCGCTCGAGCCGGGCGACCTGCTCGCCACCGGGACCAATCACCGCGGCCTGAACGCCTTTCAGGACGAAGACCTGGTCGAGCTCGAAACCGAGGGCTTGGGGCGTCTGCACATCAAGGTGAGCGATCCGCTGAAGCGCACCTGGAGCCGGGAGACGCGCCTGGAGCGCCAGCAAAAGGGCCTCGAAGGTCTCACACCCCAGCTGACCGGGAAGTACGCGAAAGCCTGAAAACGGATGACATCCGGCCCCGCTAGTACTCCGTACTGCGCAGCGCTTCCGAAAGGCTCATTGCCGCGTTTTTGACCGCGGCAAACATTTGCGGCAGCTTCGCATCAGTGAGTCGGAACGTAGGGCCGCTCAGGCTGATGCAATAACGTGCCCTGGTCGCGTTCCTCGTCGCTGTAGGCGTAACCCTGGCGGCGGATCCGCTCCAGGACCTGTCGCAGCGCCTTGAGGCTCGCCACCGTTTTCCTGGTGTAACGCACCGGCTCCATGAGACGCAGCAGCGCTTGCTGCTCGTCCAACGCGGCATTCGCGAGCAGCACTTTGGAGCTGGCCGTCGCCGGCCAAGGCAGGAGCTGTCCCCGGATGTAGGTGAGCCGCACGCGATGACGGCATTCGAGCCGGGTGAGGGCAATCACTTCCTGATCGACGCGCTCGTAAAAAGTCACGGCTTCGCCGAATGTTGCGTTCAACGCCTCGAGAGCGGGAGCCGCGACGTTCAGGATCGATATGCCGGCCCTGGCAATTCGCGCAAGAGGAAAGATCCTCGGGCCAAGCCGGTAGCCGCCCTTTTCATCCTCGACGATGAGCGCATAGGCGCGAAGGCTGTTGATGTAACGGTACGAGGTGGTGCGCGGCATGCCGAAATGCGCGGCAATTTCTTGCAGCGTCCACCGGGGACGCTCCTCGGAGAAAAGCAGCAGAATGTCGATGGCGCGGTCCGCGGTGGAATTGACCGCGCCGGATTTCTCCTGGAGCGCTGCCGAAGGCGCGCCCACCTCGCGTGAGCGCCGTGCTCCGGAGGCCGTGCTCACCGAGTCGCTATCTTGCGCACGCTCACCACGCGCTTCCAGCGCCCGATCTCGGACTCGATGCGAGAGCGCATCTCCTCGGGAGTCGACGGCGATGCGACACCGCC
>Ga0156229_1280_pt1 | contig 25933 bp, 36 predicted proteins | sample RifCSPlowO2_12_FD_116156 | JGI IMG/M metagenome (GOLD analysis project Ga0156229, IMG submission 116156) | Betaproteobacteria bacterium RIFCSPLOWO2_12_FULL_66_14 | reverse complement strand
ATCGTGTAGGGCACGAACGCCGCGCCCTGGTAGGTGTAGTCCCTGAGGTCCCGCGAGATCGTGCCGTACTTCGCATGGTTCTCGTAGAGCTCGGTCCCCGGGAAGGGCGTCACGGCGTGGAAGTTCGCGAGATCCGGATCGAGCTCGGTCGCGAATTCGATGGTCTTCAGGCCGTCTTCGTAGGTCTCGCCGGGGATCCCGAACATGAACGGCACGCTGACCCGCAGCCCGACCGCCTTGGCCGCGCGCACCGCCTCGCGGGTCTGATCGACCGTCGAGCCTTTGCGCAGGGCGTTGAGATTCTTCTGCGCGCCGCTTTCGCCGCCGAGCAGGATCGCCCAGCAGCCCGCTTCCTTGAACGCCTGCAGCAGCGGCCGGTCCACCTGGTTCACGCAGGCCGAGGCGAACCAGGTGAAGTCGAGTTTGCGTGCCTTGATCTCCCGGGCAAGCCGCAGCGCGCGGTCGTAATCGGCGGCGAGCGTGTCGTCGAGGAACTTGATCTCGCGATAGCCCTGGCCGAGGCAGTGCTCGATCTCCGCGAGCACGTTCCCGATGCTGCGGTAGCGCACGCCGCGCACGCCCGCGCGCCGGTGCTTGTCGATCTGGAAGCAAAACTGGCACTTGCGGCTGCAGCCGCGCGCGGTCAGCAGCACCGTGACCGGCTTTCGCCGGTAAGTGCCGGGCGGCGGCAGGTAGGCTGCGCTGTCGCCGAGCAGGTCGCGCGCGGGGAACGGCAGCGAGTCCAGATCCTCGATGAGCGGGCGCGGCGGGTTCTTGACGACCTCGCCGCCGCTTCGAAACGCCACTCCGGGCACGCCGTCGAAGTCCCGCCCGGCCTCGAGCCGCGCGAGCATCTCGGGAACGGTGAGCTCCCCCTCGCCGGTGACCACGGCGTCCAGCGATCGGCAATCGTGCAGGCAGCGCTCCTGCACCGCGATCGGATAGGGGCCGCCGGCACAGGTCAAGGTTCCCGGGCTCAGCCGCTTCACGGACTCGGCGGTCTGCACCGCCTTGTGCCAGCCGAAGGCGGTCGAGTAAATGCCGGTGAAGTGCGGATCGAATTCGATCGCACGGCGCAGGATCTCTTCGTGCGACATGAACGCGCCATTGAGGAAGCGCACCTCATGTCCCGCTGTGCGCAGCGCTGCCGCGACATACAGGATCCCGAGCGGCTGCCAATAATTGATCTGCGAGCCCGCCGTTTCGGGCGGAAACAGCTCGTGCGGCACCCAGGCCGGAACGATCAGTGCACATCTCATCGCGGTGCTCCCGGGCGAGCGATCGGTCAGCGGCCGTAGCCGCCGGCGGCAGGCGCCTGCTCTTTCGCCACCGGCGGGCCGGAGATCTGCTTCGCCTCGGTGTGCGAGGACACCGCGTAGCCGACGAGAAAGCCGAGCCAGGCCGAGGTCACGGCCACCACGATCCACAGACTGGTGCGGTTCATCGTGCCGTCCTTCAGCCCGCCGCCTTGCGGATTTTCCAGGTGTACTTGCCGCTCTGCGCGTCCTTGGCGAGCACTTCGTTCCCCGTGGTGTCGCACATCGCGGCGATCGACTCCCCGGAGGACGGGTTGTCGAATACCAGCTCGAGAAGCTCGCCCGGCTTCATCTTTTCGAGCGCCTTCTTGGTGTAGAGCTGGGGATGCGGGCAGACGTAACCCGTGACGTCCAGCCGGTACAGACCTTCCTCTTTTTTCTCGAACTTCATGATCCTTCAGCCCCTTTCTCGCGCGCGCATCACATTTCAAAGGCCGCGATTTGCTTCCTTAGCCGGCGCTCGGTCCACCAGTTGAAGAATTTCACGCCCCCGTAAGCGCCGATCACCATGCCGACCCCGAACAGCCAGCCCGAGACGTCGCCCTGCGATACGCGCACGAAGAACGCGCCGATGTTGCAGCCCAGCCCGAGGCGCGAGCCGATGCCCATGAGGGTGCCGCCGATGATCGCCCACATCGCGAGCTCCGGCGTGGTGTTCTTCCACTTGAACTCGTTGCTGAGCAGCGCCATTACCGCCGCCCCGCCGATCAGCGCGAGCGACATCCAGTCGGCCGGGTTGATCAGCGGATTGGGAATGCCGTTCTCGAGCCCGAAGTAGATGTTGTCCATGTTGTTCCAGCCGAGCTTGTTGAACACCCAGCCGACCCATTGCGCCTCCTGGGTCGTCACGTACCAGTAGCCCGGATCGAAAACAGTGCCCTTGTACGAGATGCCGAAGGTGAAGCCGAGCTCCTTCATCAGGGTGCCGAAGTTGTGCACCCCGAACTTGATCTGCAGGCCCTTCATGACATACATGTGCAACCCGGCCGCGATGCCCAGCACGAGTCCGGCGATCGCGGTGCGTTTCGACGCGGCGATCATGCTCCAGAAGCCCGCCAGCTCGGTCGCGGTCCCGCCAAGCGCCTTGCCCTCTTGGCGGTGCTTGCGCACGTAGCCCTTGCGATACCAGATCGCATAGACCGCGGCGAGCGCCAGCGCCGCGGGCAGCACGATGCCCACGAGCACATTGCCGACATAGGCTGCCAGGAACGGGCTCTGGAGCCCGAGCAGCTCGCCGTAGGTGGCTACCGGCTGGTTCCAGACGTGGCCGGCGAGGTACTGGTCGACCCAGCCGTCGCCGGCGTTGATCTGCGCCGGCAGCCCCTTGGCCACCGCCGACTGGTGCCAGGAGTACGGCACCAGGGAATTCGCCCAGCCGCCGATGTCGACGAACACGGCCTGCGAAACGCTGATCGAAAGAATTACCAGCATCGCGGTGACGTTGCCCTCGCCGGACTTGTACAGCGAGCCCGAGGCGCAGCCGCCGGTGAGCACCATCCCGACCCCGAAGATCACGCCGGCGATCACCGCGTGCCAGCCGTAAGGCGCGGGGTGAAAGGTGCTGTTTCCCGTGGCCGTGACCAGGGCCGAGACGGTGCCGAACAGCACCATCGCGATCATGATGCCCACCGCCATGCGCGGCACGCCTACCGCGAACAGATCGCGGAACGCCGACGAGAAGCAGAAGCGCCCGTACTGCAGGCACATGCCGTAGACGAAGCCGAACCAGAGATAGGCGGCGAGGTAGATGTAATACTCGCTGAGCGAGTAGCTCACGATCGTCAGCAGGCTCAGGAACCCGACGATCGCAAACGCCCAGATGTGGTTGCGGCGCTCAACGTTTTGCATGGCTGCTTTCCGAAGGGAGGTACACGCGCACCAGAGTCCGGTAGCCGAACACGCGCTCGGAATCGAGGAACTCGCGCGCCGGGCGATGGCTCGCGAGGCGCTGCGCGAGCGGGCGCGGCAGGCTCGCCGTGTCGTCGCTCGCGATGACCGCGACCGGCAGCATCCGGGTGTCTTCGGCGCGCGCGCGGTAGTAAGCGGGGCTGCGGTATTCCCAGGTGAACCGCAATGGCGAACGCGCGCTCTCTTCCGGCGGCGGCGCGCTCGAGGTCGCCTCGGAAACCAGGCGTTTCCCGGTGTGCAGATCGAGCAGCGGCACGGAAATCGCCGGGTTGACGCTCGCGTGGACCTGGGGCAGCACGACTACCTCGATCGCTTCGTCGCTCAGGGTGTCGAGGTAAGCGCCCGCGTGCTTGAGGTTCACGGCGCTGGAGCCGAGCAGGAACGGCAGGAAGCCGAACAGCGCGATTGCGAGCGACGAGGCGACCACGCAAAGAACGGCATGCCGGCGCAGCTCGACGCCACGGATCGCCTGCAGTCCGTACGCCGCCATGAGCGCGAGCATCGGGAGCATCGGAATGAGATAGCGGGCGCGCCGGATGCCGAGCGCGAGCGTGAGCAGCGGCAGCCAGGCGACGATCGCATATCGAGCGTCGCGGGCGCGCCAGGCGAGGAACAGCGAGGCAGCCGCGGCGAGCGTGACGAACGGGTGGATCTGGAAAAGGAAGGTCGAGACCAAGCTCTCCTCCCAGCGCCTGAGTCCCGGCGCTTGATAATCGCGCAGCAGCGCGAGCTGCGCCCCGACCACCTCGGCCGCCGGGAACAACACGAGGCCGGCCAGCAGGACGGAAACCGCGGCAACCGCGCCGGCGCGGCGCAGCACCGCGTCGGGCGCTACGCGCGCCCCGGCCAGCGCGACGACCGGAAGCACGCTGAGCATCAGCCAAGCCGAGTACTTCGTGCCCAACGCAGCCGCGATCGCGAGCGACGCGAGCGCGACCCTGGCCGGCCCGCCGTGCCGCACGGCCGCGAGCGTGGCGCACACCGCAGCCGTCACGAAGAACATCGTGGGCACGTCGACCAGCATCAGCGGCACCTGCACGAGGAGATACGGCATGCCGAGCAGCAGCGCGCCGGCCGCCAGGCCGACGCCCTCACTCCAGAGCGCGCGGCCGAGCCAGTAAGTGAGGACGGCCGTGCCGGCAAACAGCAAGCTCGTGAACGCCTGGATATAGACCCGCTCCTCGCCGAGCACACTGAAGATGGCGCCGTAGAGCAGCGGCACGAGCGGCAGGTCGGTCCAGGCCGGGATTTCCCCGCCCCAAGCCCGGAGGAAATAGGCAGCGCCATAGGCCTCGGCCTGCTTGGCCTGCGTGAAGTAGCGCGCCGCGTCCACGATGACCTCGGGCTCGGGCCAGAGCAGCGCCGTCGCGGCGAAGGCGCTCGCGAAAAGAGCGAGCGCCGGGCGCCGCAGGCGCGAGCCCGCGAATCCTGCGACGTGGGCGAACAGGACGGCAAAGGCGAGAAGGAGCGCCCATGGGAGCGCATCCTCCGCGGCAAACGCCCATCGCCAGCTCGTCAGGCGATTGTCGTCCAGCGAGCGCGCGACATAGAGCGTGAAGAGGGCAGCGACGGTAAGAAGCGATACCGCGTGCAGCGCAAGCGCATTGCCGGCCGGCGCGGTCCTCACCACGAGATCACACGGTCCGCCGCGAAGATCCGATCCACCAGCTCGGCGTAGGAGAGCTCTTTTTTCGCGAGATCCACGACCTCGACTTCGTGCTCCCCCGACAGCGCGTTGATCCAGCGCAGCGCGGCGGCATCCGATTCCTGGTTCAGGAGGCATAGGATTCGCATCACAGGATGACGACGCGGTCCGCCGCGTGCACCATCATGGCGTTGTTCAGCTGGCTGCCGCAGCGGATCTGTGGCGCAAGCTGCTCGATGCTCACGCCATGGGCCTTGGTGCTGTGCTCGCACACGCTCATGGTCACGCCCGCAACGCAGGCGAGCGACACGAACCGGCGCTCATCCAGCAGCCGGGTGCCCTCGTCCATCGCGAAAATGATGACTTCCCGGCCCTTGGCGATCGCCGCCTCGGTCAGGCCGACGACGTCGTCCAGGTGCCTGGCGGTGTTGACCAGAATTCCGAGCTTCACCATTGCCTCTCGTCGTTGGCGCGGCGGCCTGGTCGCGCGCCGTACGGGCCCAATGCTGGAAAAGTATTACGTTGGCAACCAAGGAAGGAAATGATGCACATGCATCATTTCTTCAGTAGGGCAGCGTGTGGTCGTATTGCGGCAGCCGCCGCGCGATCTGCTCCGCGGACAGGTGTTCGAGGCCTTCGTTCTCGGGGTGATTGGTAAAAATCCGGAACTCGAACTCCCTCAGCGTTTCGAGATAGAGCCGGTTGTCCTTCGTATCGGCGAGCTTGCGGTCGAGCACGTACACGTCCACCGTGTCATCCGCCAGTACCAGCCCGAGAGCCATGCGCAGAGCCTCGCCCTGGCGCTCGCGCACGAGCACGGCGATGTTCTTCTTCATCGGGCCGCGGCGACGAGGTTGTTGCGGTAGGCGTAAGCCACCGCCTCGATCTGGCTGTGCAGCCCGAGCTTGCCGATGAGGTGCTGGATATGATTGCGAACCGTCACAGCGCTGATGCAAAGCCGCAGCGAAATCGCGCCGGTGGTCAGTCCCCGTGCGAGCAGGCACAGGATCTCACGCTCCCGCGCGGTGAGCGAAGACGCCTGCGGCGAAGCTGAATCGCTTCGGCCAAGCGGTTCGGCCGCAGGCGCCTCGCTTTGCAGCAGATGCACCACGGTCCACAGGTCTTGCCATTGCGACGGCATCAGAAAAACGCTCAGCCAGAGCCTGCGCCGCTTGCCTCGGTCGTGCGCGAACCACAGCGGTTCCGGTTTGGGGGCGGCACCGCCTCGCACGAGCTGCGCGACGCGGCAGGCCGGCCCGCAGAAGCCGTTTCCCGAGCTGTCGCACGCCCGCATCACTTCGTGGCACGGGCGTCCGAGCGCCTCGCGCGCCGGCACGCCCAGCAGCTCCTGACAAGCCGGATTCCAGAAAGTCACGCGCCTTTGCGCGTCGACCGCAAAGGCGCCGTCCGCCAACTGAAAAAGCAGATCCGCGAGCACCGGCATCGCCTCCTCCTAGAGTGTTGCCGTGCACCTACGCTACTTTTAATACCCGCCGCCGATGCGCCGCGAGTTGATCCAAGTCAAGCCATCCGGGGAGATCCGATAACAAGCCGTGACGATCTGTGTCTTGCGCGAAGGTAGGTCGAATGGGAACCGTTCTCCTTGCGATTGTGGACCTACTCGCAGCGGATTTCGAAGCCCTCGCGACGCAGCCGCGAAAGGACGCCCGGGCAGTGCGTCACGCCGATGAACACGCACGCGTCGCCACGCTCCAGCGCCGGCGCCATCCGCTCGGCGAGGACTGGATCGCGGCTGTCGATGACCTCGTCGCAGAAGGTCGGGAACACGCGCGCCGCCGACATCAGACCGTCGAGGTCGCCGTCGAGGTAGCGGCGCACGTACTCGGCGTAGTACTCCGGCCAGTCCACGTGCGCGAGAAAGTGCACCATGCGCTCGAGCGGAATCGCCTCGAGCGCCGCGATCTGCTCTTCGATCGTTTCCAGGGGATGAAGCTCCTTGCCCAGCTCGGCGGCCGCTCTGTGGGCGTCGAGATCGAGGCTGTAGCTCCCGCCCTCGCGCGAGCGGTAGCGCGTCCACAGGCCGAAGAACGCCATCCACGGCTTCAAGCTGCGCAGCTCGGCTTCGAGCCATTCGTCCGGGCGGCCGAAGAAAAGCTCGCGGTACAGCACCTGCGCGTCGAGCGGCGGCGCGAGGCCGAGGTCGCGGCAGATGCGCAGCCGCGTGGCCGGATCGAGCGCGTGGTAGAGCGAAACGTGCAGCGCCCCGGAGCCCGCATCGACTATCCGGCGCATGGATTGCTCGTCGAGCGGCCCTTCGACGAGCACCGTGCGCGCCGGGCCGATGAGCCGCTTGAGCGTGCCCCGGAAGTGGTAGGGAAAGAAATGCGGCGTGCCCACGAGACGCGAGCACCGGCCGCGCTTCGCGACCTGCCAGACCATCCTGAGGTCCCTCTCCTTCGAGAGCAGGCCCTTCAAACGCCGTAAAGTTTGGGACAGGTCCGGCATGCCTCAGGCGCGGGCAGCTCCTCGTCGGGCACCGCGCCCGCAGCGGCGCCGAGCATCGCCAGCCCGGCACCGGCTACGCGGCGCGCGAACCGGCCGCGAAACTCGCGGTACGCCGCGCTCTCCCAGATCTCCAGCAGCGGCCGCTCGTTGACGTTGCCGAAGCTCACGGCCGGAGTTTCGAGCGAGCGTCCTTCGAATACGCGCGGCATCTCGGGCAGCCCGGCGAGCGACGTGTATACGCACGGCGACACCGATCCGTCGGCCGAAACGTACAGAAGCTTCAGCGGGTTCAGGTCGCACACCGCCATCTCCCTGAATTGCAGCGGGTATGGGCGGAATGCGATGCCGGTCTTGCGGGCGGCCGCGCGCGCCTCCTCGAGCGCCTCGCGGCAATCCCGCGCCGGCGGCGAGTCCGAGTAGGCCCTGAGCTCGTCGAGCCCGCTCGTGATCACGTAGTCGAGGTTGGTGGCGACCAGCTCGTCGGCGCCCAGCCCCGCGGCGAGCTCCACCGCGCGCGGCAGCTCGGCGAGGTTGGTCCGCGTCATGAGAAAGAAGACTTCGACCTTCGGCCGCGGGTTCCCTCTCTCGGCGCGCAAGCGCAGGAAGCGCCGCAGGTTGTCCACCAGCTTCGCGAAATCGGAGCCGACGCGGATCGCCTCGTGGGTGGCGGCACGCGCGCCGGCGATCGACACCGCCATCAGGTCGAGCCCGAGATCGAGGAGCCGCGCATCGGTCTTCGGCGTCAGCCTGGTGGCGTTCGTCGTGAACCCGACCTTGCAGCCCGCGCTCTTCGCGCGCTCGATCATGTCGAAGAGACGCCGGTGAAGCAGCGGCTCGCCCCAACCCTGGAGGTGGACCCAGTTGACGCGGTCGAACGCCGTGGCGATGCGCTCGAACGTCTCCCACGACATGTCGCGCGCCGGCCAATGGTCGGCGAAGACCGTCACCGGGCACATGACGCACTTCAGGTTGCAGCGCGTCGTGACTTCAAGCTGAAACGCCTCGAAGGGCCGCGCCGGCTCGCGGCCCTTGAGCCAACTCCTCATCAAAACATACTACTACTACTTGATGTCGGGCACCGGGAAGATGACGCCGCCGAAGATCAGATAGGCGAGGATCAGCGTCCAGACGATGTTGAAAGCCTGCGCGCCGATGAACGCGAGCGCCGGCCGGCCGCCCTCCATTTTCGCCAGGTCGACGAACTTGGTCTCCAGCCCGATGCACACGAACGCGAGCGCGAACCACCAGGTGCGGAACTCGCCCAGCGCCGCCTTGGTGCCGTCGACCATCTGCGCCGGCAGGAAGAACGAGAACAGCGCCGAGGCGACGAGGAACCCGAGCACGAACTTGGGGAACCGCTCCCAGATGATGCCGGCGCTCGGCTTCTGGCCGCCCGCCTGGGCGCCGGCCTTGTAGGTCCACCACAGCACCAGGATGAACGCCGCGACGCCGATCAGCGCGTTTTGCGAGAACTTGACGATGACCCCGGTCTTCATCGCCGCGTCGCTGATGAGCGCGCCCGCCGCCACCACCGTGGCGCTGGTGTCGAGCGTGCCGCCGAGCCAGGCGCCGCCCACGATGTCGGGGATCTGGAAGGTCTTCACCAGCCAGGGCATGATCACCATCATCGGCACCGCGACGATCAGCACCAGCGAGGTCACGTAGGACAGCTTCTTCTTGTCGCCCTGGATCGCGCCGCAGGTCGCGATCGCCGCCGAGACGCCGCAGATCGCGACCGACGAGGACAGCATCGCGGCGAAGTCGTCGTCCACCCGGAGCTTCCGCGCGAGCCAGAAGCAGACGTACCAGACCACGAGCACCACCAGGACCGCCTGCAGGATGCCGAGCGCGCCCGCCTGCAGCACCTCGAGGAACAGCAGCCCCGCGCCGAGGATCACCAGGCCGGTCTTGATGTAGTACTCGGTCTGCACCGCGGGCTTGAGCCACCCCGGCAGGCCTACCGTGTTGCTGATCAGCAGTCCCAGGAGCAGCGCGAAGATCACGTACTCGATGCCGTACTCGATGAACAGGCCGTTGCCGGCGAGGAAGCGGGCCAGCCAGGCGAGCACGAACACCACCACGAAGCCGATCAGGAATGCCGGCGCCACCCTGCCCGAGATGAACCATATGCCGAGCGTGGCGACCACCAGCCAGATGACGCCGATGCCGACCACTTTCGACAGGTTGGCCCAGGTGAGCACCTTGCTGTCCGCCGTTGCGGCGGCGTGGCCGCGGATCTCGCCGCCGAGCGACCCGGCGACGGTGTTGCGGCCGCCGGCTTTCGCGAGGTCCCCGGCGCCCTTCTCGATCGCCTTGCGATCGCCTTTCTGCAGCGCCGCCTTCAGGTCGTTCGCCTTGGCGGCGACTTCTTTGCCTTTGTCGCCCTTGCCTGCGGCCTCGGTCGCGACGCCGTCTAGCGCCGTGCTCCAGCCTGGCGCGCGCGCCGCGACTTGGCCGTCGGTAGTCCAGCGGAACGTCGACCTTGCGTTACCCAGGTCGACGAACTTCCAACTGAATGCCGCGAGCGTGAGGATGATGATGAGAAAACCAAGATAGACGGCAACCCAGTCCTCCGTCCGCCATTTCTGTGCAGCCATGGCTAACCCCTCCCTTGTTTTTGCGTGCCGACGCTTGCGCGCGCAATTCGATCTTGGTCTCTTTCCCGGTCTCCTACCCTAAGTACGGCAATCTTCTATGCGGCATCGCCATCGAGCCAAAACAAATTACTCATGACGCTAACAGGGATTTCTATGGCCCGCAAGGCAAGCGAAGTTGCGCGCACTGCCTGGCTGGCTCACGGACGTACGTAAGCCCAAGCCTCGCGCTGGCGCTTCATGATGTGAACCACGCCGGCATCGACGTTGTTGTCGAGCGCCTGCGCCAGGCGGTCGGCGACCTTGGAATCCCTCTTGAGCATCCCGAGGCCCGGACCGTAGGCGACGATCTCGACGGCCACATTCCCCTTGCCGAGGTCTTGCTGGATGTTGCGCGCGTTGTTGAGCGCCAGGTTCCATTTCGCAGGATCGCTGTCGCTCACCTGAAGCACCACCTTGTGGCGCTCCCCAGGAAAAGAGCGCCATGATGGCGAACCAGCGCCGTCGCCGGAGCGGAATGTTTTGATGGAAAGATCAGTTCAGCGTATGACCCAGATCAAAACGCGCCGGGCGAAACGGCGGGGACATCGATGCCTTCTACGAGCGCTTCTTCGAGCGCTTTTCCGGCTACCGCAAGCTCTTCCCGCGCGAGCTGCGCGCCGGCCAACTCGAGAAGATGGTTCTCACGGTGGCGCTGCTCGCCGACCTCGCCGACGGGCGCAGCGACATCGCGGCGCACCTGCACAAGCTAGGCGCGGCGCACAAGCCCTTCGCGCTCGAGCCGCAGGACTTCGGCAACTTCAAGGACGTGTTCATCGAAGTGCTCGGCCCGCAGGTCGGCGCGCAGTGGACGGCTGAAGCGACCCAGGCCTGGAACGACGCGTTCGACGACGTGCTCATCCCGATGCTGCGCGAGGGCATGGCCTAGCTCGTTCAGTAGCGCGCAGCCATTACGTCGAGCGGCAGCGGCTTGATGCGCGACGCCTGTGCCGCGCAGCCGAACGCCTCGAATCTGTTCCGGCACAGATCCTTCGCCGCACCGAGCGCCGCCTTGAAGAAGGCGCGCGGATCGAACTCCGCCGGGCGCTCGGCCATGGCCTTGCGCATGGCGCCGGTCATGGCGAGGCGGATGTCGGTGTCGATGTTCACCTTGCGCACGCCGTGCCGGATGCCCTCGCGGATCTCCTCCAGCGGAACGCCGTAGGTCTCCTTGATCGCGCCGCCGTGGCGGCGAATGATCTCCAGCCATTCCTGCGGCACGCTGGAGGAGCCGTGCATCACCAGGTGGGTGTCCGGAATGCGGGCGTGGATCTCCTTGACGCGGTCGATGGCGAGCACTTCGCCGCTCGGCGGCCGCGAGAACTTGTAGGCGCCGTGCGAAGTGCCGATGGCGATGGCGAGCGCGTCCACGCCGGTTGCGCGCACGAACTCCGCGGCCTGCCCGGGATCGGTAAGCAGCTGGTCGCGCGTCAGCTTGCCTTCCGCGCCGACCCCGTCCTCTTTGCCGGCGGCGCCGGTCTCCAGCGAGCCGAGGCAGCCGAGCTCGCCCTCGACCGACACCCCGACCGCGTGCGCCATCTCGGCCACTTTCGCGGTGACCGCGACGTTGTACTCGTAGCTCGCCGGGGTCTTCATGTCCTCTTCCAGCGAGCCGTCCATCATGACGCTGGTGAAGCCCGAGCGGATCGATGCCTGGCACACGCGCGGCGAGGCGCCGTGGTCCTGGTGGATGCAGACCGGGATATGCGGGTATTGCTCGACCGCCGCCTCGACGAGCTTGCGCAGGAAGGGCTCCCCGGCGTACTTGCGCGCTCCCGCCGAGGCCTGAAGAATCACCGGGCTGTCGCAGGCGTCGGCCGCCTGCATGATGGCCTGGATCTGCTCCATGTTGTTGACGTTGAACGCCGGCACGCCGTAGGCATGCTCCGCGGCATGGTCGAGAAGCTGGCGTAGCGAGATGAGCGACATCGGGAGCTCCGGTCAGGCGGGAATGGCGCGCTCGAGCGCTTCGACTGCCGCGCCCAGGGTGGCGAGAACGGCGACGCCGGCGTTGCGCGCGGTGGCGCGGTCGAGCTCCGAGTCCCCTACCAGCAGCGCTCTCGCCGGCGCGATCTTGAAGCGCCCCAGGCAGTGCTCGACGGCGAGCGGGTCGGGCTTCATGCGGTCCACCATGTCGCCGCAGATCACCGCGTCGAACCACTGCCATAAATCGTGCGCATGTAGCAGGGGCGCGGTAAAGCGGGTTTCCTTGTTGGTCACGAGAGCGGTCGTCACGCCGAGCCGGCGCAGCTCGCGCAGCGCTTGCACGGCCTGCGCATCGGGCGCGCTGCGCCGGCCGCTGACCGCGTTCGCCGCCGCGGCGATCTCGGGCGCCGCGTCTACCAGCACCCCGTCGAGCTCGAGCATCACTAGACCGAACACGGCAGCCCGGTCCCTGAGCGCGCTCGCTTCTTCTGGTCCATCAGGCGCCAGATCATGGGCGTGAAGACGAGCTGCATCGCCAGGTCCATCTTGCCGCCGGGCGCGACGATGGTGTTCGAGCGCGACATGAAGGAGTCGCGCAGCATCGACAGCAGGTAGGGGAAGTCGATGCCGCGCGGGTCGGCGAAGCGGATCACCAGCATGGACTCGTCCGGCGTCGGCACGAAGCGCGCGATGAACGGGTTGGACGTGTCCACGGTGGGCACGCGCTGGAAGTTGATGTGCGTGCGCGCGAACTGCGGCACGATGTAGCGCACGTAGTCGGGCATGCGCCGCAGGATCGTTTCGGTGACGTCCTCGGTGGAGTAGCCGCGCGCCGCCTTGTCGCGGTGCAGCTTCTGGATCCACTCCAGGTTGATGACCGGCACCACGCCGATCAGCAGGTCCACGTGCTTCGCGACATCCACGCTTTCCGTGACCACCGCGCCGTGCAGGCCCTCGTAGAACAGCACGTCGGTGTCGGCCGGAAGGTCCTCCCACGCGGTGAAGGTCCCGGGCGCCTGGCCGTACGGCGCGGCCTCTTCCTCGCTGTGCAGGTAGCGCCGCACGCGCCCGCGGCCCGACTCGCCGTAGCTGCGGAACAGCGCCTCCAGCTCCGGGAACAGGTTGGTCTCTTCGCCGAAGTGGCTGCAGTGGTGATTGCCGCGCGCGGTCTCCTCGGCCATCTTCTGGCGCATGGTCAGGCGGTCGTAGCGGTGGAACGCGTCGCCCTCGACGAAGGCGGCCTTGACGCCTTCGCGCCGGAAGATCTGGTCGAAGGTCTTCGACACGGAGGTGGTGCCGGCGCCCGAGGAGCCGGTGATGGCGACGATGGGATGGCGGATGGACATGGTTTCGGCCTAGGCGCCCGCGCGGAACAGGCCGCGCGCGGCAAAGAGCGGCGCGTCGTACGCGTGCCGGTTGAACTCGCGGTGGTAGAGATCGAGGCGCTCGACTTCGTTCGCCGCGCCGAAGATGAATCCGGAGCGCTCGTGCAGGGAGCGCGGCGCCACCTCGAGCAGGCGCTGCGTGCCGGTGCTGGCGCGGCCGCCGGCCTGCTCGATCACCATGGCGATCGGGCTCGCCTCGTAGGCGAGGCGCAGGCGGCCGTGGCGCGTCGCTTCGCGCTCGTCGCGCGGGTAGAGGAAAACGCCGCCGCGCATCAGGATGCGATGCGCCTCGGCGACGAGCGAGGCGATCCAGCGCATGTTGAAGTCGCGTCCGCGCGGCCCCTTGCGCCCGGCGAGGCATTCGTCGACGTAGCGCTTCACGGCAGGTTCCCAGAAGCGCGCGTTCGAGGTGTTGATGGCGAACTCCGACGTGTCCTGCGGAATGCGCAGGTCGCGATGCGTGAGGATGAACTCGCCGATCTCGCGGTCGAGCGTGAAGCCGTGGGTGCCGCGGCCCAGCGTCAGCACCAGCATGGTGACCGGGCCGTAGATCGCGTACCCGGCGCAGACCTGCTCGGTGCCGGGCTGCAGGAAGTCCTCGACGCGCGGCGGCGCGTCGCCTTCCGGCGCGCGCAGCACCGAGAAGATCGAGCCCACCGGGACGTTGATGTCGATGTTCGAGGAGCCGTCGAGCGGGTCGAAGGCGAGGAGGTAGCGCCCGCGCGGATGCTCGGCAGGGATCGGGTAGAGCTCCTCCATCTCCTCGGAGACCATCGCCGCGAGCGTGCCGCCCCATTCGTTGGTGCGCCGGAAGATGTCGTTGGCCAGCACATCGAGCTTCTGCTGGCGCTCGCCCTGCGAGTTCGCGCTTCCCGCTTCGCCGAGCGCGCCGCCGAGCGCGCCCTTGCCGACGAGGTAGGAGATGCGCTTGCAGGCGAGGCGCACGTCGTTCAGCAGCGCAGTGAAGCCGCCGGTGGCGCCGGGCGCCTTGCGCTGCTCGCCGATCAGGAACTCGGTAAGGGTCTTGTGCATAAGGAGAACTCGCTGAGGTCGGGCAGCACGAGGTGGGCGCCGCTGAACTCCTGGCCGATCGTCCAGCGCGACGGCCCCACCACGGCGGCGAGGCCGGCGGCCGTAGCGGCGCGCAGGCCGTTCGCCGAATCCTCGAAGGCGAGGCACGCGTGCGCCGGCTTGCGCAGCAGGGCGAGCGCGCGCTGGTAGATGTCGGGCGCCGGCTTGCGGCGCGGCACTTCGTCGGCCGACACGAGGAGATCGATCTCGCCGCGCTTGAAGTGATGGGCGAGCAGCTCCACGGCGTTGGCCGAAGCCGTGGTCGAGACCACCGCCACCTTCAGCCCTTCGGCGCGCCCCTCGGCGATCAGGCGCGCCACGCCGGGACGCAGCGGCGGCCGGCCGGCGCGCAGCAGCTCGGCGTAGATTTCCGACTTGGTGTAATGGATGACCGGGACGATGGCATGGAGGCGCGCCTTTTCCGCAGGCGCTGCATTCAGCGTATCCACGTAGCGGTGCAGGCGCTCCAGGCCGCCCGATACGGCGAGCAGCTTCGCGTAGCGCGCCGGGCCCCAGTCCCACCACAGCTCGAGCTTGATGAACGCGGCGTTGAACGCCTGGCGGTGGGTTTCCTCGGTGTCGGCGACGGTGCCGTCGAGGTCGAAGATCAGGGCTTTCAGGCTCATTGGCGTACCTTTGACCCCCTGTTAAGGGGGTCGCGAGTGAAACGAGCGGGGGGTTGGTTCAGGAAAAAAACGCAAACCCCCCGCTCGCGAAATTCGCTCGCGCCCCCCTTCACAGGGGGGCGGACACGGTGGCTCATTGGAACACCCGGCTGGCGCGGATATCTTCGGCGGCGATGGTCATGAGCGTCTCGCAGCTCACCGCTCCGCCGGCCTCGAAGAGGCGCTGCGCCTGCCTCAGCCGGGCGCGCTCGAGCGCGTTGCGCATCGAGCGCGCGTTGGCGAAGTGGGGCGCCTTCATGCGCAAGGCGATGTATTCATCGAACGCGCGCTCCGCCTCTTCGTCGAAGCGGTAGTTCTCACTTTCCAGCATCAGCCGCGCAATGGCCATCAGCTCGGCCGGGGCGTAGTCGGGAAAGTCGATGTGATGCGCGATGCGCGACGACATGCCCGGGTTGCTGCGGAAGAAGGTCTCCATGCGCTCGCGATAGCCGGCGAAGACGACCACCAGGTCGTCGCGCTGGTTCTCCATCGCCTGCAGCAGGATCTCGATCGCCTCCTGGCCGTAGTCGCGCTCGTTCTCGGGCCGGTAGAGGTAGTAGGCCTCGTCGATGAACAGCACGCCGCCCATCGCGCGCTTGAGCACCTCGCGGGTCTTGGGGGCGGTGTGGCCGATGTACTGGCCGACGAGGTCGTCGCGCGTCACGGCGACGAGGTGCCCCTTGCGCAAATAGCCGAGGCGGTGCAGCACGTCGGCCATGCGCAGCGCCACGGTGGTCTTGCCCGTGCCCGGGTTGCCGGTGAAGCTCATGTGCAGGCTGGGCGGCGCGGACTCCAGCCCCAGGCTGCGGCGCGCGCGCGATACGACGAGATAGGCCGCGATCTCGCGGATGCGCCGCTTGACCGGCGCGAGGCCGACGAGCTCGCGCTCGAGCTGGTCGAGGACTTCCTCGACCCGGGTCTCGCCCAGGACGGCGCTAAGATCGACGGCGTTCATAGGTCGTGTAGCGCAGCGTTCGCCCGCTCGCCTCCTCGCGCACCAGCCCGAAGCGCGCTTCATCCCGCGGCCGGTGAACGATGAACGACAGGCGCAGCGACTCGAAGCCGTGCGTCGCGTCGAAGGCGTTCAGCTTGACGTAATGGCCGGGAAAGGTCTCGCGGCAGCGGCGCACCTCGCCGAGCACGCCGGCGGCGTCCTTCAGGTCGAACATCGGCAGGCCGAACATTTCCCAGTAGACGTTGCGCGGATGCGGGTCGTCGGTGTGCTCGACCGAGCAGGACCATCCCTGGCCGAGGGCGTATTCGATCTGCGCCCGGATCTCGTCGTCGGAAAGATCGGGCAGGAATGAGAAGGTGCCTTGTGTGATTCTCATGATCTCAGGCTGGAGTGAGTGTCGGAACGAAATCGGGCGTGTCGGTCGAGGCGTAATCGAAGGTCACGTCCTTCCATGTGTCGAGCGCCTGCCTGAGCGGCAGGCAATGGCGCGCCGCGCGCTCGAGGATTTCCGGCCCCTCGTGCCATAGGTCGCGGCCTTCGTTTCTCGCCTTGACGATCGCTTCGAGCGCGACGCGGTTCGCGGTGGCCCCGGCTTCGATGCCCATGGGATGGCCGATGGTGCCGCCGCCGAACTGCAGCACCACGTCCTCGCCGAGGTAATGCAGCAGCTGGTGCATCTGCCCGGCGTGGATGCCGCCGGAGGCGACCGGCATCACCTTCCTCAAGCCGGCCCAGTTCTGCTCGAAGTGCAGGCCGCGCTGCAGGTCCACCGGATTGTTCGGCTCGCGCAGCACGTTGTAGAAGCCCTGCACCGAGTTCGGGTCGCCCTCGAGCTTGCCCACGACGGTGCCCGCGTGCAGGTGGTCGGCGCCGGCGAGGCGCATCCACTTCGAGATCACCCGGAACGAGACGCCGTGGCTCTTTTGCCGCGTGTAGGTCGAGTGGCCGGCGCGGTGCAGGTGCAGCAGCATGTCGTTGCGGCGGCACCACTTCGACATGGACTGGATCGCGGTGTAGCCGATGACGAGGTCGATCATCACGACCACGCTGCCCAGGTCTTTCGCGAGCTCGGCGCGCTCGTACATGTCTTCCATCGTCGCCGCGGTCACGTTGAGGTAATGGCCTTTCACCTCGCCGCTGGCGGCCTGGGCGCGGTTCACCGCCTCCATGCAGTAAAGGAAGCGCTCGCGCCAGTGCATGAAGGGCTGGGAGTTGATGTTCTCGTCGTCCTTGGTGAAGTCGAGGCCGCCCTTGAGCGCCTCGTACACCACGCGACCGTAGTTCTTGCCCGAGAGGCCGAGCTTCGGCTTTATCGTGGCGCCGAGCAGCGGCCGGCCGAACTTGTCGAGGCGCTCGCGCTCGGCCACGATGCCGGTCGGCGGGCCATCGAAGGTCTTCACGTACGCCACCGGGATGCGCATGTCCTCCAGGCGCAGCGCCTTCAGCGGCTTGAAGCCGAACACGTTGCCGATGATCGAGGCGGTGAGGTTGGCGATGGAGCCCGGCTCGAACAGGTCGAGGTCGTAGGCGATGTACGCGAAATACTGGCCGGGCGCCGCCGGCACGGGCTCGACCTTGTAAGCCTTCGCCCGGTAGCGCTCGCAGGCGGTGAGCCGGTCGGTCCACACCACGGTCCACGTCGCCGTCGAGGACTCGCCGGCGACCGCGGCCGCGGCTTCCTCGGGATCGACGCCCTCCTGCGGCGTGATACGGAAGAGCGCGAGCACATCGGTATCGGCTGGCTGGTAGTCGGGCTGCCAGTAGCCCATCTGCGCGTACTTCAATACTCCGGCGGCATAGCGTGCGTTCATGCGCCGAGTATTCAAAGAAACTGGAATAAGGTAAATTCAGTATTACTTAGGTTTAAGATAAGAATTTCTTATGAGAGCGGTCTCGTTACGCCAGTTGAGCGTGTTCGTCGCGGTGGCGAAGCACTTGAGCTTTGCGCGTGCGGCCGAGGAGCTGCACCTCACGCAGCCGGCGGTTTCGATGCAGATCAAGGAGCTCGAGGCGGCGGTGGAGCTGCCCCTCTTCGAGCGCGCCGGGCGCTCGGTTCGGCTCACCATGCCGGGCGAATACTTCCTCGTCTATGCGCGCCGGGTGCTCGCCACCATGAAGGAAGCCGGCGACGCGATGGCGAAGCTGCGCCGCGTGCAGGGCGGGCGCGTCACCATCGGCATGGTGAGCACCGCCGAGTACTTCGTGCCGCGGCTGCTGGCGCGGTTCCGCGCGGAGCACCCGGCGGTGGAAATCCGGCTTTCGGTCGGCAACAACCGGGAGCAGCTCGTGCGCCAGCTGCGTGACAACGAGGTCGACCTCGCGGTGATGGGGCGCCCGCCGCGCGAGCTCGACGCGCGCGCCGAGCCGTTCGCGGCGAACCCGCTCGGGATCATCGCCGCGCCCGAACATCCGCTTGCGCGCCACCGCAGGGTCGCGCCGAAGGCGCTCGAAGCCGAGCCGTTCATCGTGCGCGAGCCCGGCTCGGGAACGCGCGCGGCGATGGAGCAGTTCTTCCGCGATCAGCGCATCGCGCCGCCGCGCGCCATGGAGATGTCGAGCAACGAGACCATCAAGCAGGCAGTGATCGCGAACATGGGCCTCGCCTTCGTTTCGCTGCACACCGTGGCGCTCGAGCTGTCCGTGGGGCAGCTGGTGGCGCTCAAGGCCGCCGGTCTGCCGCTCATGCGGCGCTGGCACATCGTGAACATCCAGGCGAAGCCGCTGTCGCCCGCGGCCGAGTCGTTCCGCTACTTCATCCTCGACCAGGGCGAAAGCCTGCTCGCCAAGCAGTTCGGCAAGGCCGTGCCGGTCGCGGCCTGAGCGCTCAAGGCCGGCCGGGGCAGGCCGTGGCGCCGCCCGGCACCTTGCCGACGAGCAGCAGGAAACTCTCGAACGGGCCCATGTTGCCCATCGCTTCGAGCATCGGCCCCTCGAACTGCAGCCTCCCGAACATCATCGCGCGCATCGGGCCGTACTCGCCGCGCCCCATCTCCTGCCAGCGCGCGGTTTCGGCATGCATCAGGTAGTCGACGTCCGAATCGAGCTTGGCGGTTTCCACCCCGCCGCCGTAGGTGCAGCGCGCCTTGCCGGCCTGCTCGGCGATGCGCAGCTCGACGCGGGGGCTGTCGGCGCAGTCTGTGCGGTAGATCTGCAGCACCTTGAAGCCGCGCTTGGCGTCATTTTTGACCCAGCCGGAATCGACGAGCTGCTCGGTAAGCGCCGGTTCGGCATTCCAGGCGTCGCACGCGAGCCCGGCCCAGGGCGCGGACATGAGCAGCGGCTCACCCTGCGCTGCCGCAATGCCCGGGAGGAGGACGCAGAGCGACAGCGCCGCGACCGAGGCCTTCAAAACTTCCAGCCCCAGGCAACCCCGAGCGAGTTCTCCGACATCTCGATCTTCTCGTTGCCCGCCCCCGGGACCCAGGTGTTGAACAGGCTCGGGCCGCTCACCGAGTTCTTGAAGGCGTGCATGTAGGCGAGCGTGATCTCGGAGGAGGGGCTCAGCGCGTAGGTGAAGCCGGCGGTGATGTGGTCCTCGATCACGCCGGGCGCGAGGATGTTGAACGTCACGTCGCGCGACTCGATCGGGTTGTCGCTGTGGTTGTAGCCCGCGCGCAGCGTGAGCGCGGAGCTGTACTGGTACTCGACGCCGATCTTGATGACGTTGACATCCTTCCAGCCGAAGCCGCGGCAGGTGCTGCATCCCAGCGTGCCGACGGTCGTCATGCCGCCGTTGGTGCTCGGATTGCCCACCGAGTTGATGTCGCCGTAGTTGATGCGCTGGTAGTCCGCGGCGATGGTGACGCGCGGGGTGACGTTGAACGCCACGCCGAAGTTGTAGTTCTCCGGCAAGTCGAAGCCCCCTTCCTCGGCGAAGAGGTCGCGGTACTTGTCGAACTTCTGCATGTTCATCTTCGTCGCGTAAGCGGCCCCGACCGCGACCGCAGGGGTGATCCTGCCCATCCAGCCCACGCGCAGTCCATAGCCGGTCGAGCTGTCATAGCCGCGGTTCGTGAGCCTGTTGTCGGTGGCGAAGGTCGCCGGGTTGGGCGTGTAGCCCTGGAAGCCCTGCAGCCCCTCGGCCTTGAAGCGCTGGTAGCCGACGAGCGGCGAGATGCCGAACGAGTGATTGCCGCCGAGCGCTTTCATGGCGAACGTGGGGGCGACGATGAGCTGCATGAGGTCGACGCCGAGCTTCCCCGTGCCGCACAGCAGGTTGTACGGCCCGGTCGAGCCCGGGTTGAACATGCCGCACACCGGGTGGCCGGCGGGAATCTGGTCGCCGGGATAGTCGGTGTTCATGCCGCCGTTGCCGTACACCGTGACGCCGAGCGACATCGACGGGTTCAGCATCTTGTTGAGGGCGAACTCGGGGACGAGGAAGTTCTCGCTGCCGCTGTCGGCGTTGCCGCCCATGCCGGCGGCGCTGTCGGTGCGCGTCGAGCTGCGCTTCGGGCTGAACCAGTCGATGCCGGCGTCGAGCCGGTCGCCGGCCCACACCATGGTCGCGGGGTTCACCGCGCCGCCGAAGGCGTCGGTCGCCATCGCGGTCGACGCGCCGCCGCGGCCTTTGGCTTTCATCCCGTAGCCGTGCGAAAAGTACCCATCCGTGGCCGCCGCGATGGATGGCACGAGCGCCCCCGCGGTGGCGATTGCCACCAATGTCTTTCTCATTTCCTCCCCCTGTGTCTTAAGTCAGATAAAAAGGCTGACGTCCGCGTCCCTTGCCATCGGCAGGAAAGTCGCGGCGCCGCAGTATTCCTTCACCTCCGGAATGAAGTCCTCGCGCGTGTAGCCGAACAGGTCCACGGTCATCTGGCAGCCGATCAGGTTGACGCCGCCTTCGATGCACGCGTTGCGCAGCTCCTCGATGGGCGCCACGCCCTTGTTGCGGATGGTCTGCTTCATCAGTGTCGTGGCCATGGTCTCGAATCCAGGCACGATGCCCTGCACCGCGTTCGGAATGTTCCAGTTGATGCTCTGGAACCATTCCGGCCCGAAAGGCATCTTCATCGGCATCCCGGGGTTGCCGAGCGGGCTCACCTTCAGCGCGCTGATGTCCTTTTTCAGCAGGCTCAGCCCGTAGAAGGTGAAGAACACCGAGACGTTCCAGCCGAGCGCGGCGGCCGTGCTGGAGAGGATGAACGGCGGATACGCCCAGTCGAGCGTGCCCTTGGTGGCGATGATGCATAGCGACGGCGTCTGCTGCTCGCGCAGCTGCGCCAGCTTCGCGGGCAGCAGCGCGTCCAGCCGTTCACTGATGATGCGGTCGAGAGCTTCGTTTTGCGGCAGAGCTGACATGGCGTGTCCCTTCGCGGCGTGAGGTTAATACAGGTGGGGAGTATGTGGTCAATGATTCCTCTAATGGAAGCGTACGCTTTTGCTTATGCGGCGTTGCATCATTGGGAAAGCGCTGTTCATATACCGGGTGGTGTATATTCCGCGGCCATGGACCATCCCAGGATGCATGATCTGGAAGCGAAGAAGGCGATGGACGCGCGCCTGGCGCGCATCGAAGGCCAGGTGCGCGCGCTGCGGCGGATGATCTCCACCGACGAGCCTTGCGAGAGCATCGCGCAGCAGCTGGCGGCGGCGCGCAAGGCGCTCGACCGCGCTTTCTATGAGATGGTTTCCTGCATGATTCGTCAGGACCCCCCCGCGGGGAACCAGGCGCGCAGCGAGCGGGCCGGCAGGGTTGCCGAACTGCTGGCGCGATTCGGTTGATGACTCTCACTTACACGGAAGCTGGAGCCGACCTATGAACTTCGACAAAGAACTCGACGCCCGCGGGCTCAACTGCCCGCTACCCATCCTGCGCGCGAAAAAGGCGCTCAACGAAATGCAGTCCGGGCAGGTCCTCAGGATTCTCGCGACCGATCCCGGTTCGGTGAAGGACTTCCAGGCGTTCGCCAAGCAGACCGGAAACGACCTGCTGTCGCAGGCCGAGGCGAATAAGGAGTTCACTTTCTTCCTCAAGCGCAAGTAGCGCCGAGCGCACGGCGGCTAGGCGACGCTGCCGAAGCCTTTGTCGGTGGCGCCGGCCGGCGCCTGGAGCCCCGCGATCCGGCAGCCCTGCGCCACCGGCCCGCCGGGAAACAGCCGGTAGAGGTGCCGGATGCCGCCTTGGCGATGAAACTTCTCGTCCAGCGCATCGTGCAGTTCGCGCAAATTGACGGCGGTCGCTTCGTGCCGGGCGTAGTACTCCTGCAGGGCGCGTAGCGTTTCCCAGCGCTCGTCGTCCAGTTCCAGGTCTTCGCGCCGCGCGGACTCGACCGCAAGCGCCTCCGTCCAGCCCTCCGGCGCATGCGGGAATCGGGTGTTTTTTCCGGCACCGGCTCCGCCGGCGACGATTTCCTCGATCAGAGTCACCGCTTGCGGATGTGGAACACGTACTCGCCCGGCGAGCTTTCCCGCGCATCGGCGAGTTCCAGGCCGGTCGCCTTCACCCAGCTGCGCACGTCCGCCCGGATACCAGGACAATCGCTGATCAGCTGCAGCACTTCGCCCGCGCGCATGCGGTTGAGCAGCTTCTTCGCCTCGATCACCGGGCCGGGGCAGGTGGCGCCGCGCTGATCGAGCACGGCATTCGCGGAGATGCGCCGCGCCTTGCCCTTGCGGATGTAATAGCCGGTGGCGCCGCGGGCCAGTCTTTCGGCCTGCAGGATTTCCACGTCGGCGTACTTGGGCCAGGAATACAGGTCGTCCTTGGTGCCGGGACAATCGGAAATCAGCAGCAGCACTTCTCCCGCGAGCAGGTCGTCGAGCACCCTTCTGGCGCCGAGCATCGGCCCGGGGCAGGCCGCGCCTTTCATATCGAGCGTGACGTGGGCTTTCGGGCGGGTTGTCTTGGCCATACCGGCGAGCAAGCCAGGCGATGCTAGAGTAGGTCAGTATATACGCAATGATGCGCAATCTTCCCGATCTCGCCAGCGTGGTGCAGCGCAACTGCGACATCTCCGATGCGCGCCATGCGGGCGACTATGGCCTGTGCACTTTCCTGCTGAAGATGCGCGAGTACTACCGTTGGGATAATGAGCTGCCGTTCGCGCGCATCCTGCCCAGGGACGAGTTGGGCGACTGGCTGAAGGCGCGCGAGCAGGCGTGGGAGCGCATCGAGGCCGACGAGTTCGCGCCGCTGCCGCTCGCGCGAGGAGAGCTCGACCCGTTCGATGCCGAAGCCGCCAACCGCGAGCTGCTGCCGCAAGGCTGCATCTACAGCGCCGGCTACGGAAGGATGCGCAAGCCGGTGTTCTTCCTGGGCCGGCTGCTGCGGGTCGAGGAGCGCGGCGGTTTCACGATCCTGATCTCGTCCTGCGAATACGCGCGCGAGCTGGCCGCGCCTCCGGCGATGCAGCAGGGGCGAACCATCTTCGTGCGCCTGGAATCGGTGCGCCGCTACCTCTGGGAGAAGATCGAGGAGTGGCAGTGGCGCAAGCAGGGCAACGCCATGGCGCGCGCCCTTGCAAGCTACGATTTCAGTGCCGACACCGAAGCGGCGCTGCAGCGGCTGGCCGACAACGAGATGCAGACCATGATCCTGCACGAGCTCGGCGAAGCGAGGGCGGGCGAGCTGCTCGGCGAGGCGTGGGACGAAATGGCGCTGTCGGTATCGTGCACCCGCAGCGAGCCGGTCGCACGCGCGGTGCGCGACCTCCTTGCCGACTGCCTCTCGACGCTGCCGGGGTTGCTCGAGAGCGCCAACCTGCCGGCGCTGCATTTCTATTTCGCCACCTTCGATGCCCCGCGCCGCCAGTTGTTCCCGCAGGCCGCGGAGGCCTACGAGCATTTTCTGCGCAGCGGCGCCCTGGAACCGCTGTGGCAGGCTGTGCGCGAAGGAAGAGAGCGCTGGCTGGCGACCGCCCGGGGGCTGCTCGCGCTCACCCCGGCTGCGCGTGAGGCGGCGACGGAGGCCCTGCTTCCACCGTCTGCTCGATGAGCTTCTTGACGAGGCGCACCATTTCCGGCGCCTCGATGTCCATCATCTGCTCGACCACCCACTTGTTGTCGCCGCTCGCCATGGCATCGGACACCTTGGCGGCGAAAAAGCGCAGGCAGGGATAGCCCGGCTCTGCGCCGGGGTATTCGAAGCCGGCGTACTCCCCGAAGCGGGCATTGAGCAGGTCGATGAACGGCTTGCGGTATTCTCCGGGCCCGAAAAGGTCCTGCTGATTGTTCTCCATCGTGGCCGCCAGGTGGCGGACCACCTCGCCGATGAGCGCGGCTCGGTCGGCCTCGCTCAGCTTGCCGTACACCGCGCGGTCGGCGAGCTGAACCAGAAAGGCGATGAACTCGGCGAGCACGTCGGTCACCAGACGGTCCGAGCCGAAGCGGAAGCCTTCCTTTTCCATGTGCTTGAAGATCTCGAGCGAGATCTTCCACACGTTCGCCCCGATCACGCCCGCGCGCTCGGCGAGGGTGCGCTCTCCCTTCTTGCGCCAGCGGGTCTTGACGAGCGCTATCGAAGGGCGGCTGCTGATGATGGCCACGTCAAGGATAATAGACGCGGGAGCACGACATGTCAGGACTGGATATGGAGCTGGCGAGCGGCATTGCCGCCTTCGAGGCAAAGGAATTCGCGCGGGCCATGCAGCTGCTGCAGCCGCTGGCGGAACGAGGCGATCCGCAGGCGCAATACCGCGTCGCGATCATGGCCCAGGTGGGGCTGGGCATGGTGAAGAACTGCGCGATCGCGGTCCAATGGATGCGCGCCGCCGCCGAGCAGGGCCATGCCCTCGCGCAGCACGGCCTGGGCTTCATGTACTTCCAGGGCGAATGCACCAAGGCCGATCCCGCCGAGGCCGCGAGATGGTTCAGGCTGGCCGCGGATCAGGGCCTGGCGGGCTCGCAATCGACCCTCGCGATGATGTACGAGAAAGGCGCGGGCGTTGCGCGCGACGCCGCCGAGGCCGCCAAATGGCGCGCGCTGGCCGAGAAGGCTACTTCCTGATCCAGGCGTCGAAGCCTTCGACATTCTTCTCCAGGCCGTGGGCGTAGCCGGCTTCATAGGCTTCGTTGGCGCGTTGCTCTTCCCGCTTGGGGTTGTGAAGGAATCCGGATGCCCAGCCGTTGATGTACTCGGGGTCGACCTTTTGCTTCTCCATGCGGTCGAGGGCTTCGTAGTAGGCGGTGTTCATGGCGCATGCTCCTGTAGACTGCGGACCGGTCGATGCTAAAGAATGCCGGGAGGTTTTGAAATATCCCGGAAGGAATGTGCGATTCAAGGTCGTCATCGGCGAGCAGGTCTACGCCATCGAAGTGCCGGAAGAGCTGATGCGCGAGTCGGCCGAGTTCCATGACAAGCTCGACCGCGACATGGACCAGGGCTGGCAAATGAGCCGCGAGTTCGTGGCGCGGCCCGACCGGCTGCAGCGCTGCCAGATCGTCGCGGACAGGCTGCTCACGAGCGTCATGAACGGCAACCAGGCCACCGCCATGCTGATGGCCGGCTATATCGCGCTGCGCATGCCGGGTGCGATCGGCGTGGACATCGACGCCTCCGGCGAGATGCGGAACACCGAGTTGCTCTACGCCTAGGCCGTGACGTTCTCCACGTGGATCTGTTTCGCTTGAGGCTGGCCCGACATGCAGTTCGAGGTCAATGGCAAGACCATCGAGACCGACGAGCAGGGGTTCCTGCTCGATCCCGAGGACTGGAGCGAGGACTTTGCGCGCGCCCTGGCGCAGCGCGCGGGGATCGAGCTCTACGTGGACCATTGGGAGCTGATCTGGTACTTCCGCGACTACTACGAGCAGACGCAGAGTCTGCCGACCATGCACCGGATGGTGATGGAGCTCGGACGACAGGGGCCGCGCTTCCGCGACCGCAAGGCCTACGAGAAGCACATCTACCGGCTGTTTCCGGCCGATCCGGTTCGCCAGATCTGCAAGCTGGCCGGCCTGCCGATGCCGCAGCCCGATACATGAGAGCGCATGCTGCTGCCCGTTCCCGGCGTCCTTAAGCCC
>Ga0156229_1214_pt1 | contig 26018 bp, 21 predicted proteins | sample RifCSPlowO2_12_FD_116156 | JGI IMG/M metagenome (GOLD analysis project Ga0156229, IMG submission 116156) | Betaproteobacteria bacterium RIFCSPLOWO2_12_FULL_66_14 | reverse complement strand
CCAGAAGAAGCCGTCGTCGGTGCCGTCCAGGCCGAGGTAGCGGCCTTCCTCGCCCTTGAAATTCATGAAGTACTTGAACGAGGTAACGCCGTAGCCCTTCACGTACTCGCCGAGCTCCTTGATGTGCAGTTCGTTGGCGGTGCTGAAATGGAAGCCGTAGTCGACGTGGCAGCGCGTGCGCGCGTACTCCTGCTCACGCTTGTAGACCTCGGCGTAGGCCTCGTTGTTGAGGAAGTAGCCGAGGATGGTGGCGATGCCGCCCTGCGCCGCGTAGACCGTCTCGCTGGTGTACTCGGTGATTTTCTCGCCGAAGCCGAAGTGCACGTGCGCGTCGATCAGTCCCGGGAAAACGTGCAGCCCCGAGGCGGATTGCTCGGGCGTGCCGGGCGGCACCGCCGCGCCGGGCGCAAGCAGCGCCGCGATCTTGCCTCCCTGCACCAGGATGTCGTGCCGCGCCGGCGCGCGATCCGCGAATACCGCCGTGCCGCCCCGCAATACGAAGTCGCTCATTGCCGTGCCTGCCTTTCCTGTAGTTCCTTCATCGAATAGATGGCCTGGGTGCCGGCCGCCGCGTTGAGCGCGGGCAGCGTCGCTGCGATGTCCTGCTCGCGCAGATCGCGCGCGATGCAGACGAGCCGGTTGCCATGGTCCGCGTCCGGCCAGCCGACGAAGCGGTGCGGCGGATGGAACACCCCCTGGACGCCCTGCACGAACACCACTTCGCCGCAGTTTCCGAGCCCATCTTCCATCCTGAGCAGCCCCTTGACGCGGATCAGCCGCGCGCCGAACTCGGCCGCGACCAGGCGCGACCAGGCCGACCAGCCGGCCCAGGTCACGGGAGCGGGCGGCCGGAAGCAGAACGCGCGGATGCCGCTGCCGCCCCCGTGGGGCTGCAGGGGGCCGAGACTGGAAATCCGGCCTCTTGCCTTGATCGCTTTTTGCAGGCTGAAGAACACCGGGACAGCGGGCGATGCAGCGGTTGAAGAGCAAACCTCGGCATCGGGATTCAGATCCTTCAGGAAGGCCAGCACCGGTCCGGGTTCCGCAAGATCGCCCTTGGTGACCACGATCCGGTCCGCGACCGCCGCCTGCTTGTCCAGTTCGGGATACTTCTCGCGCGCATCGAGGAAGTGCTGCGCGTCCACCGCGCAGACGGTCGCCTCCAGCGCGTACTGGCCGGTGACCAGGGGATGGCCGAGCAGCACGTTCAGCAGCGGCGCGGGGTCCGCGGCGCCGCTCGTCTCGATGATCACGCGCTCGAAGGCGGGGATCTCCCCGCGCGCGCGCCGCCCGGCCAGGTCGGCCAGCGTCTCGTGCAGCGCGCCGGTGTTGGCGCAGCAGAGACACCCCGCGTCCAGGAGCACGACGTTGTCGACCGCCTGCGCGATGATCAGGTTGTCGAGGCCGATCTCCCCCAGTTCGTTCACCACGACCGCGGTGTGCGCCAGCCGGGGCGCGCGCAGCGCCGCGTTGAGCAGTGTGGTCTTGCCGCTGCCGAGGAAACCGGTGAGCAGGAAGACGGGCGTCTTCGCCGGGGTCATGCGCCGTTCCGCCGCCGGCGCGCCGGATGGTCGCCGAACAGCTCGGTCAACGCGTTGCGCAGCCACTGGTTGGCGACGTCGTTCTCGACGCGCTCGTGCCAGTACAGCGAAACGTCGAAGCTCGGGATCGGGATCGGCAGCGGATGCACCTTGACCTTGACCAGGCGCGAGGAGGCCTCGGCGACGCGGCTCGGCAGGCTGACGATCAGGTCGGTGCCGGCGACGATCAGCGGCACGACGACGAAATGCGGCACCCGCAGCGCCACGTTGTCGAGGACGCCGCGCTCGGCGAGCGTGCGCTCGAGCACCTGGTGGCCCGAACCCATGGAGGCGATCAGCACATGGCGTGCGGCGAGGAACTCCTTGGTCGTGAGCGGCGCGCGCCGGCCTGCCGGGTGGTCCGGGCGCGTCATGCAGACGTAGTGCTCCTCGAAGAGGCGCGCGCGGCGGATCTTGTCCGGCAGTTGCGGCACGTAGCCGATGGCGAGGTCGATGTCGCCGGTCTCCAGCCGCACCGCGAGCTCGGCGGCGGGCAGCAGCGTGGTTTCCATCCGTAACGCCGGGCCGTGCTCGTGCAGGTGGCGCATCAGCGCCGGCAGCAGCACCGTTTCCCCGACGTCGGTCATGTAGATGCGCAGGCTGCGCGTGGTGCGGCGCGGGTCGAAGGATTCGCGCGCGCCGATCGCGCTGCGCACCATCGCCAGCGCATCGGTCAGCGACGGCGCAAGCTCGAGCGCGCGCGCCGTCGGCAGCATGCCGGAGCGGGTGTTGACGAACAGGGGATCGCCGAACTGGCGGCGCAGGCGCCCCAGCGCGCTGCTCATCGCCGATTGCGTCAGCCCCATCTGCGCCGCGGCGCGCGTCACGCTGCCGTGGCGGAACAGCGCCTCGAACACCGGCAGCAGATTGAGGTCGGGAGTGCCGCTCACCTTGCGGTATCTATATGATTGATAGTTAAAATAGACGCAATCAATTTGACTAATATTATAGGCGTGCCTAAGCTTTTTGCGTCACCCCGAGCCCGCCGCTAGAGAAGGAGTCCGCCGCATGAAACCCTGGGACGGCATCATCAGCGAGGAGGAGCAGAAGGCCTACCACGCCGCCGGATTCGGCCGGCCCTCGGGCGTCGGCAAGCGGCCGGCGCTGCTCATCATCGACGTGCAGTTCCGCACCATCGGTACGACCCCGAAGCCGTTCTGGGAGGCGATCAAGGAATTCCCGACGTCGTGCGGCGACGTCGGCTGGAACGCGGTGCGCAACATCGCGACGCTGCTCGCCGAATTCCGCCGCAACCGCTGGCCGGTGCTCTATCCGCACGTGGCGCCCAAGAACAAGGCCACCGACGGCGGGCGCCTCGCGCAGAAGGTGCCGGCGATCATGAACATCCCGGAAAAGGGCTACGAGTTCCCGGCCGAGATCGCGCCGCGCGAGGGCGACGTGCTGATACCGAAGAAGCACCCGAGCGCGTTCTTCGCGACGCCCCTCGTGAGCCACCTGATCGACCTCGGCGCCGACACGCTGGTGGTGACCGGCTGCACCACCAGCGGCTGCGTGCGCGGCAGCGTGGTGGACGGCTTTGCCTACAACTTCCGCGTGCTGGTGCCCTCCGACTGCGTCTACGACCGCAGCGCGACCTCGCACGCGGTCAACCTGTTCGACATGGCATCCAAGTACGCGGACGTCGGCACCGCCGCCGAGATACTCGACAAGCTCAGGCCGCTGCGCCAGGCCGCCGCGGCGTGACCGACGGCACGGTGAACATCACCGGGACGTTCGCCCACCACGCCCGGGCGGTTCCAGACCGCCCGGCGATCGTGCACGGCGATCGCGTCGTCCTCTATCGCGATCTCGACCCGCTGGTGCGCCGCGCCGCCGCGTATCTGTATTCTCTCGGCCTCGCCCAGGGCGACGTCGTCGGTGTGGCGCTGAAAGACAGCATCGAGCACCTGGTCATCCTCTCCGGGCTGGCGCGCGCGGGCATCGTGATTCTCCCGCTCGACTGGCGCTGGACGCCCGCCGAGCAGGAGCGCGTGATCGCGCACTTCGGCGCGAAACTGATGCTCATGGAGCCCGGCAAGCCCGAGCCGCAGAATTGTCCCTGCCTTTCCATTGCAGAAGGTTTTTTCTCGTCAATTCAGAAGCAGAATCCAAACCTTGCCTTTCCGGAAGACGACATTCCGCTGCTGATGTCGCTGTCCTCCGGGACCACCGGCCGGCCCAAGGGCCCGCGCATCCGCCACAGCCAGTTCCTCGCGCGCTATCGGGTGTTCTGGATCAACCTCGGCTTCAACAGCCAGGACCGCTTCCTGTCGGCGACGCCGTTCTACTACGGCGGCGGCCGGACCTTCCCCCTGACGATGCTGTATTCGGGCGGCACCACGTACCTGCTGCCGCCGCCTTATGAGCCGCAGGAGCTCTGCGAGGCGGTGAAGAAGCACCGCATCAACTCGGTCTTCCTCGTGCCTACGCTGATCCGTCGCCTGCTCACGCTCAGCGACGCGCAGCTCGCGCCGATCCGCTCGTTGCGCCTGCTGCTGTCCTCGGGTTCCGCGCTGCACGCGGAGGAACGCCGCCACCTGCGCGCACTGTGCCCGGGATTCGTCGAGTACTACAGTTCCACCGAGGGCGGCGGCGTGAGCTACCTCACCGCCGACGACCCCGAATCGTTCAGCGACTCGGTGGGACGCCCGGTGTTCGGCGTAGAGGTGCAGTGCGTGGACGAGGACCACCGGCCGCAGCCGGCTGGAAAGATCGGGCGCATTCGTTATCGCGGCCCCGCGGTGGCGGATGGTTTCTGGAACGACACCGAGGCGAGCAGGGAGTCATTCCGCGACGGCTGGTGGTATCCGGGCGATCTCGGCATGCTGGACGAGCACGGCTACCTGTATCTCAAGGGCCGCGCCAAGGACATGATCATCCGCGGCGGCATTAACATCTACCCGGGCGAAGTCGAGGCGGCGCTGCAGTCGCATCCGGCGGTCGCCGACTGCGCAGTCGTCGGTTGGCCGTCGCGCGAGTTCAACGAGGAAGTGGCCGCCTTCGTCATTCTCAAGGGCCAGGCGACCCCTGCGGAGCTGCGCGAGCTGTGCCGCGGCCGCATGGCGCCCTACAAGGTGCCGCGGGAAGTTTTCGTGGTGAAGGATTTCCCGCGAAATGCGCTCGGCAAGGTGATCAAGGCCGACCTGAGCGCGGGCCTCGCGCCGCTGGGCTGACCGCATGGACCTTGGGCTCGCCGGAAAAATCGCAGTGGTCGCCGGTTCCACGAAGGGCATCGGCCGGGCGACTGCGCTCGGCCTGGCGAAGGAGGGCATGCGGGTGATCGTCAACGGCCGCGATGCGAAGGTCGCGGACGCCGCCGCGCGGGAGATTGCCGCGCAGACCGGCGCCGAGGTCATCGGCGTGGCGGCGGACGTCGCCACCGCGGAGGGCGCGGAAGCGCTGGTCGGCCGCGCCGGCGCGGCCTTCGGCGGAGTCGACGTGCTGGTCACCAACGCCGGCGGCCCGCGGCCGGGAGGATTCGACGATCTCGCGGATGCGGACTTCCAGGAGGGATTCCAGCTGAATTTCCTGAGCACCGTGCGGATGATCCGGGCGGCGCTGCCGCACATGCGCGCGCAGCGCTGGGGGCGCATCATCAACCTGCAGTCGACCGCGATCAAGGAACCGGTGCCGCTGGTGACGCTCACCAACAGCATCCGGCCCGGCGTGACCGGACTGGCCAAGGACCTGGCGGGGCATCTCGGCGCCGACCAGATCACCGTCAACACGGTGCTCTCGGGGCCGGTGATGACCGACCGCCTGCGCACGACCACCGCGGCGCGCGCGGCGAAGGCGGGCATCTCCGAGGAAGAACAGTGGAAGCGCTACCTCGAGCTCGTCCCGCTCGGCCGCTTCGGCAAGCCGGAAGATGTCGCCGCGATGATCATTTTCCTCGCGAGCGAGGCGGCGGGCTGGATCACGGGTACCGTCATCCAGGTCGACGGCGGACGCATCCGCAGCGCCGTCTGAGAGGGATGCATCCATGGACATCGCCGAGCGGTTCGCCGAAAACGCCTGCCGCAACAGCTACGCCGCGCTGCCCGTCCCGGTCGTCGCGGCGACCAAGCGCCTGATTCTCGACACCATCGGTGCGGGATTTGCCGGATCGTCCGCGGACGCCATCGACGCCGGGCTCGCGCTGGTGCGCGAGGCGGGAGGGGCGCCGCAGGCCGGCGTCATCGTCTTCGGCGACCGGCTGCCGGCGACCAGCGCGGCGATGATCAATGGCGCCATGTGCCAGGCGCGCGACTTCGATCCGGTGTACGAACCGGGCGTGATGCTGCCCTACGGCCCGATCGTCGCGGCGGCGCTGGCCGCGGCCGAGATTGCCGGTTCGACGGGCAAGGAATTCATTCATGCGGTGGTCCTCGGCAGCGACATGGCCTGCCGACTCGGCAAGTCCATGATGACAGGGCTGGGTTGGTCGCGTACCGCGACGCTGGGCGTTTTCGGCGCGGCGCTGGCATCGGCCCGCCTGATGCGGCTCGATCGCGACCGGACCGTGTCCGCGCTCGGCCTGGCCTACAGCCAGTCGAGCGGCAACATCCAATCGGTGATCGACGGGTCGCACGCGAAGCGCTACCAGGGCGGATTCGCGGCGGCGGCCGGCCTGAAAGCGGCCCTGCTCGCAGCGCGCGGCGTGACCGGACCGCACAATATCTTCGAAGGACGCTGCGGCTTCTTCACCGTTTACGAGTCGGGCAAGGTGCGCAAGGAAATGGTCACCGAGGGCCTGGGCGAGATCTACGAGGGCACAGCCGCCAGCGTGAAGCCGTATCCCTGCTCGCGCGAGCACCACGGCGCGGTGGCCGCAGCGCTGCGGCTGCATGCCGAAGGCGTGCGCGCGGCGGACATCGAGTCGCTCACGCTGCGCCTGACGCCGAACGCCTTCGTGCTGAGCGGAAAGGCGTTCCGGCGCGGCGCGAGCCACAGCATCGGCGATGCGATCAGCAGCGCAGCCTACGGGGCCGCGGTGGCGCTGGTCCAGGGCCACGTTACGCTCGGCGACTTCCAGAAGGAAGCCCTGTCCGATGCCCGGGTTCTCGACCTTGCCGACCGGACCGAGATCCAGGAGGACCGCGGCATCAGCGACGCGAAAACCCTGGTCCCCCAGGCCGCGTCGGTGAAGCTTCGCGGAGGCGCTGTGCGCGAGGCGGTGGTCACCGCCATGCCAGGCTCCCCGGAGAGTCCGCTCAGTCCGCGCGAACTGAAGGAAAAGTTCCAGGCCTGCCTCGCGCACAGTGCGCGGCCGGTGCCGTCGAAACAGGCCGACGCGTTGGCGGATTCCGTGGAAAATCTGGAAAGCCTGAGCAGCATTGGAGAGCTGAAGATCCATGTCCCGTGAATCCGCATCCGCGGCCTACCCCAGCCTGATGAGTCCGCTGCAGCTCGGGCCGCTGCGCACGCGCAACCGGGTCGTCGGCGCGCCGCACGGCACCAGCCTGGGCGAAGACAACCTGGTGTCCGACGCGAACGTCGCCTATTACCGCGAAAAGGCGCGCGGCGGCGCGGCGATCATCATCACGGAGTCGATGCGCGTGCATCAGACCGGATTGCCGTACGCCGGGGGCATCGCGCTGTTCGATCCGCGCAACAAGGATCGCCTGCCCCGCATTCCGGAGGCGGTGCACGCCGAGGGCGGGCTGGTGTTCGCCCAGCTCAACCATGCCGGGCGCAACATGAAGCCGGGCTTCACCGGCCGCACTCTCTGGTCCCCGTCGCCGATCGCCTCGCCCCTGCACGGCGAGATTCCCCACGAGATGGACCAGGGCGACATCGAGGAACTGATCGCGGCGTTCGCCGACTGCGCCGCGCGCGCGCATGCGGCAGGGTTCGACGGCGTCGAGATCCACGGCGCGCACGGCTACCTGCTGCAGCAGTTTCTCTCGCCCTGGTGCAATCACCGCACGGACGGCTATGGCGGATCCTTCGACAATCGCGTGCGTCTCGCGCTCGAGGTGGCGCAGGCGGTGAGGGCCGCGGTACCCCGCTCCAAGGTGGTCGGCATGCGGCTCTCCGCCGAGGAATGGATCGAGGAAGGCATCCATCTCGACGAAATGACCGAAGTCGCCCGCCGTGTCGCCGCCAGCGGCTGCGTGGATTACCTCCACGTCAGCACCTCGACCTACCACCCCGACAGTTGGCCGAACCAGATTCCGGACATGCACATGCCGATGGCCCCGTTCGTCGAACATGCGGCGGCGATCAAGGCGGCGGTGAAGGATTTCCCGGTCGCGGTCATCGCGGTCGGCCGTATCCATGAACCGCGGATCGCCGAATCGGTCATCGCGGACGGCAAGGCGGACATGGTGGCGATGGCGCGCCAGCTCATCGCCGACCCGCACTGGCCGAGAAAGGTCGCGGAGAACCGGACCGCCGAGATCCGCGCCTGCATCGCCTGCAACCAGGGTTGCGTCGGGCGCCTGGCGCTGGGGCAGTCGATCCGCTGTGTCGTCAATCCCGCCGCGGGGCGCGAGAAGGACTGGGGGTCGTGGACCCTCGAGCCGGCTGCCCGGCCCGGGCGCGTGGTGGTGGTCGGCGCCGGACCCGCCGGCCTGGAGGCGGCGCGCGTGGCGGCGCTGCGCGGCCACCGGGTGACGATCCTCGAGAAGGCAGCGAGCGTCGGCGGGCAGGTCAATGACGCGATTCTCGCGCCCGGCCGCGCGGATTTCGGAAAGCTGGTGCGCTTTCTGGCGGCCGAGGTCGAGCGCCTCGGCGTGGAGGTGCGGCTATCGACCGCAGCGAGCGCCGAGAGCGTGCTCGCGATGGCGCCCGACGCCGTGGTGGTCGCCACCGGCGCCGTGCAGGCGCCGGTGGGCGAAAGCGCGGTGCGCGCGCTGGACGCCGTGTCCGCGCTCAAACAACTGACGAATGGCACGCTGGCGCCGCCGCGCCATGCGGTCATCGTCGACGAGATCGGCCAGTACCAGGCCTACGGTCTCGCGGAAGCGCTTGCCGCGGCCGGCAGCCGTGTCGAGCTCGTGACCGCCAAGCCGGCGATCGCCTGGCAGATTCCGCAGGTCAGCGTGATCCCGCTGCAGAAGCGGCTGCGCAAGGGCCGCGTGCAGATCCATGCCGCATCAACCGTGACGGTGGCGGACGACGGCACGCTGCGTCTGAAGTCGTCCTTGCGCGACGCGGTGCTCGCGCTGGATGGGGTCGACCTGCTCGTCCATGCGCGGCTGCCGGTGCCCGAGGACAGAGTGGCCAGGGAATTGCGCGCACGCATGAAGGCGGTGCACGTCATCGGCGATTGCGCGGCGCCGCGGGGCGCGCAGGAAGCGATGTCCGAGGGACACCGCGTGGGACGGCTGGTTTGATCAACGACGGGCAGGATTCATAAACGGGAGGAGTTCCACCATGAGCGAAAGATTCAAGACAGGGATGCGGGCTGCATTGATGGCCGCGATGCTGGCGGCGATGACCGGCGCCGGTGCGCAAACCTATCCGTCGAAGCCGATCCGGCTCATCGTCGGCTTCGCGGCGGGCGGCGGCACCGACCTGGTGGCAAGAGCCGTCGGCCCCAAGCTCGCGGATGCGCTCGGGCAGACCGTCATCGTAGAGAACAAGCCGGGAGCCTCGGGCATGCTGTCGGCCGGACTGGTCGCGAAATCGCCGCCCGACGGCTATACGCTGCTGGTCACCGCGGCGGGCATCATGACCATTGCACCGAATTTCCACGCCAATCCGCCCTTCGATACGTTCAGGGATTTCGAGTCGATCGCGTTGATCGTCACGAGCCCGTTCGTGGTGGTGACGAACCCGTCGCTGCCGGTGAAGACACTGGCCGACTTCAACGCGCTCGCGAAATCGAAGCCGGGGTCCATCAACTTCGGTTCCTCGGGCACCGGCGGCGCGCCGCACCTTTCCGGCGAGCTCTACAAGCGGATGGCCGGCGTTGACATCGTCCACGTCCCTTACAAGGGACTCGCACCCGCGCTGGCGGACCTGCTCGGCGGCCAGATCCAGGCCTCCTTTGCGGACGTCAACCTCGTTCTGAAGCACGTCGAGGCGGGAAAGCTGAGGGCGCTCGCGGTCACCGGCCGCCGGCGCTTTTCCGTGCTCCCCGACGTGCCCACCGTCTCCGAAGCGGGCGTCGCCGGCTATCGTGCCGAGACCTGGTACGGACTGTCGGCGCCGGCCGGAACGCCGGCGGCGATCATCGCCAGGCTCTACGCGGAGGTCCGCAAGGCGGTGGATTCTCCCGAGCTGCAGAAGCAGTTCGTAACCCAGGGACTGGTGCCTTCCACGTTCACGACCGCGGAGTACTCGGCGCTGATCCGCGAGGACTACAACAAGTGGTCGAAACTGATCAAGGAAGCCAACATCCGGCCCAACTAGCGATCGTGAGCACCCTGTCAGAGCAACTGGCCGCATTCGGGGCCGCGCTGCGCTACGAGGATCTGCCCGAAGCGGTGGTGGAGCGTGTGCGCCTGCACGCGATGGACCTGATCGGCGTGTGCCTGCTCGGCGCGCCGATGCCCTTCGCCGGCATCCTCAGGGGAGTGGCTGCTGCTGCGGGTGGCCCGGCCGAGAGCACGCTGCTCGGCAGCGACGGTCTCAAGCTTTCCGCCACCGCGGCGACGCTCTACAACGGCGGTCTCGCGCATGGCAACGAGTTCGACGATACCTACGGCCCGGGCCGCTGGCATGGCAGCGCGCCCACGGTGCCGCCCGCGCTGGCCGTCGCGGAATCGCTGCACCTGGATGGCAAGGCGTTCATCGCCGCACTGGCGGCAGGGCTGGAAGCCGGCTGCCGCCTTACGCGCGCCGCGCCGGCGCTGCTGAGCCGCGGTTTTCACTCGACCTGCACCGCGGGCGTGTTTGCCGCGGGACTGGCGGTCGGCAAGCTGATGGGGCTGGACCACGAGAAGCTCGCCAACATGCTCGGCATCTGCGGCAGTTTTGCCTCCGGCACGATGGAATTCCTGGGTGATCCGGAGCCTTGGTCCAAGCGCATCCAGGTCGGGTACGCGGCACAGGGCGCGATCCTCGCCGCGCGCGCCGCGGCGGGCGGTTTCAAGGGGCCGCGCAGCATCCTGGAGGGCCGGCACGGCTATTTCCGCGCGTACGCGGGGGAAGGCAACTACGACCTCGCCGGCGTCGCGCAGGGACTGGGCGACGACTGGCAGCTGCTTCGCCTGTATCCCAAGCGCTATCCCTGCGACCACATTGCGCAGGGCTACATCGATTGCGCGATTGCGCTCGCGAAGAGCGGGATCGAGGCCGATGCCATCGAGAAAGTCACCTGCATCGTGCATCCGCTGGCGGCGGCCATCATGTTCGCTCCACGTGAAACGCGCTATCGGCCGTCGAACGGATGGTCTGCGCGCTGGAGCATGCCCTACAACATGGCGGTCACGCTCGCCGACCGGGCGCTGTCGATCGATTCCTACGCCGACGAGCGCGCGCGCGATCCGCGCGTGCGGGCTTTCATGGACCGCGTGGTGCCGGAGGAGGACCCGTCCATGGCGTTTCCGGGCGAGTACCCGGCCGCAGTGCGCCTACACCTGAAGGACGGCCGGGTGGTCGAGAAAAGCGCGCCCAAAGTGGCGGGCACGGCGGACAATCCGGTTTCGGCCGCCGAGTACGAGGCGAAGTTCCTCGACAACGCGCGCCGGGGCATCGGCGCGCAACGGGCGGGCGAGGCCGCACGCCTGCTCGACGGCCTGCCGAAAGCGCGAGACATGGCGCAGCTAGCCGCTGCCTGCGGGTGACAGACTTGAATTTCACAAGGAGCGGAACATGAAAGCGAAGCTGATCATTTCACTGCTGTCGATGGCGCTGTTCTCGGCGGGCGCGCTGGCGCAGGCTTGGCCGAGCAAACCGATCCGCCTGATCATTCCCTGGCCCGCCGGCGGCCCCGCCGAGGGCCTGGCGCGCGTGGTCACCGCGAAGATGACCGAGGCCCTCGGCCAGCCGTTCATCATCGAGGCCAAGCCCGGCGCCAACGGCACCATCGGCACCAACCTGGTGGCGAAGGCCGCCCCGGACGGCTACATCATCCTCCTGTCGCACCTGGGACCGACGGCGATCTCGCCGTCGCTGCAGAAGGACCTGCCCTACGATCCGCTCAAGGACTTCGAGCCGATCACGCAGGTCATTTCCGGGCCGACGCTGCTGGTCGTGCGCAACGGGCTGCCGATCCGCAGCGTGAAGGAGCTGATCGCCTACGCCAAGGCGAACCCGGGCAAGCTGAGCTACGCCTCGGTGGGCGTGGCGAGCACCACGCACCTGGCGGGCGAGATGCTCAACGTCGCCGCGGGCATCAGCACGCTGCACGTGCCCTACAAGGGATCGACGCCCGCGATCACCGACATGATGGGCGAGCGCGTGGACTTCGCCTTCTTCGGCATCTCGGGCTCGATTCAGCAGGCGAAGGCGGGGCAGATCCGCATGCTCGCGATCAGCACGCTGAAGCGCTCGCCGAATTTTCCCGACATTCCCGCGGTCGCCGAGACCGTGCCGGGCTTCGAGCTCAATTCCTGGTACGGCATGATGGCGCCGGCGGGTACCCCGAAGGCAATCGTGAACCGACTGTACCAGGAAGTCGCCGCGGCGGTGAAGAAGCCCGACGTCGTCGAATGGATGAAGCAGAGCGGCCTCGATCCGGTGGGCTCCACGCCGGAGGAGCATGCCGCCTATATCCGCGCCGAAACGGTGAAGTGGGCGAAGGCGATCAAGGACGCGAAGGTCACGGCCAACTGACATGGGCACCGGGCTCGCCAGCCGCATCGCGGACTTCGCGTTCCGTTTCCAATGGAACGACCTGACTGCCAACCGGCAGAACAGGATCCGGTGGTTCCTTGCCGACTACCTCGGCAGCACGCTCGCGGGCAGCACGCTGCCCGAAGCCGCGAGCGGCTACGTGCTGGCGCAACCGGGGACGGTGAAGCTGCCTGGCGACACGCGAGGGCTTGCGCCAGAGTCGGCGGCGGTCGCGATGGGCACCGTGGGCGCGCTGCTGCAAATCCACGACGGCTTCGGCGGCGGCGGCAACCATCCCTGCAGCACGATCATCTCCGCGCTGTGGGCCTCGCGCTGGACGCAGAAGGGCGTGCGGCCGCTTGCCGACCTGCTGCTGCCGGCGGCGGTCGGCTACGAAATCGCCTGCCGCATCGCCAAGTCCTCGCATCCGGCGCAGACGTTGGCTGGCGCGGCGCCCACTTCGACCACCGGGGCCATCGGCGCCGCGGCCGCGGTAGGCAAGCTCCTGGGTCTCGATCGCAAGACGCTCACCGACGCGATCTCCATCGCCGCCTTCGCGGTGCCGGTGGCGGCGATGCGCGGCCTGACCGAGCATGGCTCGGTCGTGCCGCTGCACGGCGGCCTCGCCGCGCGCACCGCGCTCGAGGCGGTGCGCCTCGCGAAGGCCGGACTTGCGGCGGGCGAGAACGTGCTTGAGGGCGGAACCGACAGCGGGCTGCTCCAGTTGCTGAAAGCCGACGTCGCCTCGCTGGTGCCCGAGCAATGGCACGGCGAAATGCTGGACGGCGTCTACTTCAAGCCGATCCCCGCCTGCCGGCACGCGCAGCCTGCCGTGGAAGCGGTATTGGGGATTTTGAAGGATGGCCCTTTGAACTTCCGGGAGATAAGGAAGATATCCGTAAAAACCTACCCAATGGCTCTCATGTTCGGGCAGCCGCCGCGCGAATCGCACGAGCTCTACGACCGGCTGATGAGCATGCCCTGGGCGGTGGCGAGCTGCCTAGTGCACGGCGGCTACGGATTCGAAAACGTCGCGGCGCCGGCAAGGGATCCGCGGATTGAAGGTCTGTATGGATTGATTGAAAGCGTGGTCGATGAGAAGGCGGCCGCGGAATATCCGAGACGCTTTTGTACTCAAATTCAAATAGAAATGAAAAGCGGGGAAACAAGGACAGGCGATTGCCGCATGGAATACGGCCTGCCTTCGGAGGGTGGTCCATATTCGCCGCGCGGCACCACCACGCCGCCGATGGACGAGGCCGGCATGCGGGCCAAGTTCTTCGACCTCGCCTGCCGCCGCATCCCGCGCGCCGAGGCCGAGGCGCTGCTGGGCGAGATCTTCGAACAGGAAGCCGTGACATGAAGAAGAAGCACGACATTCGGGCGATCGACGTCATCGTCAATATCTGGACACCGGAATCGAACCGCATCCGCCCGCAGCGCGAAGCCTTCTTCCACGGAAAGATGAAGGTGAACAGGGAGACGGTGAAGGGGATCACGCACGAGGAAATGCTGCGGCGGATGGACGCCGCGGGCATCGAGCGCGCGTTCCTCGCCGCGACCAAGGTCGGGCGTCTCGGGCATCCGGCCTGCTACCACATCCCTTACGAGATGGTCGCCAAGGCAGTGAAACAGCGTCCGGACCGCTTCTACGGTCTGGCGGGTCTCGACCCCTGGGAGGGCATGCAGGGCGTGCGCGAGTTGGAGCGCGCGGTGAAGGACCTCGGCTTCATCGGCGCGCATTTCTACCCGCACTGGTATGAACTGGCGCCCGACCACGCCAAGTGGTATCCGTTCTACGCCAAGTGCTGCGAGCTCGACATCCCGGTGCAGATGCAGGTGGGGCAGTCCATGATCTATGACCCGGACTACCGGCTGAGGAGCGTGGGCCGGCCGATCACGCTGGATGCGGTGGCCTGCGACTTCCCCGAGCTCAAGCTGATCGGCATCCACGTCGGTATCCCGTGGACCGAGGAGATGATCGCGATGGCCTGGAAGCACAAGAACGTCTACATCGGCTGCGATGCGCACAGCCCGAAGTACTGGCCCGAGTCCTTCAAGCACTACATCAACAGCTTCGGCCAGGACAAGGTGCTGTTCGGCACGGATTTCCCGATCCTCGATTTCGAGCGCACGCGCGAAGAGATCGAGGCGCTGGGATTGAAGAAGGAAGCGAAGCGCAAGCTGCTGCGCGACAATGCGCTGCGGGTTTACAAACTGAAAGGATGAAGACCATGAAACTGCACACGCTGTTGACGGTAATGGCGCTCGCGTTCGCGACCGGCGCGTCCGCGCAGCAGTACCCGAACAAGCCGATCCGGATCATCAACCCCTGGACCCCTGCCGGCCCCGCTGAACTGCTCGCCCGGACCATCGGCGTCAAGCTGCAGGAGTCGCTCGGGCAGCCGGTGTTGATCGAGAGCCGGCCCGGCGCCAACGGCACCATAGGCGCGACCTTCGTGGCGAAGTCCGCGCCCGACGGCTACACCATCCTGTTCTCGCACGTGGGGCCGATGGCGATCCACCCGGCGGTGGCTGCGAGCATGCCCTACGACACGCTGAAGGACTTCGAGCCCATCACCCAGGTCGCCGCCGGGGCCCTCGTGCTGCTGGTGCGCAACGACATCCCGGCGAAGAGCGTGCCGGAACTCCTCGCGTACGCCAAGGCGAACGCAGGCAAGCTGAGTTGCGGCTCCGTGGGACCGGCCAGCACCACGCACTTCGCCTGCGAGATGTTCAACATGATGGGCGGCGTGAGCACCATCCACGTGCCCTACAAGGGCTCGGCGCCGGTGGTGACAGACATGCTGGGCGGGCAGATCGCCATCTCCTTCCTCAATATCGCCGGCGTCACGGGGCAGCTGAAGGCCAACCAGCTGCGCGCGCTCGCGGTGACGACGTTGAAGCGTTCCCCCGTGCTGCCCGACCTGCCGGCGCTGAACGAACTGATGCCGGGCTTCGAGGTCAACTCCTGGTACGGGATGATGGCCCCAGCGGGTACGCCCAAGGCCATCGTGCAGCTGCTGCAGCGCGAGACCGCCAAGGCGCTCAAGGCGCCGGATGTGAACGAGCGTCTGCGCGCGGGGGGCCTCGATCCGGTGGGCAACACGCCGGAAGAGCATGCGGCGCAACTGCGTGCGGACTTGGCGCGCTGGGCCAAGGTGGCGAAGACGGCGAAGATCAAGATCGACTGACATGGCCGCGACCGAGGCCATCCTCGTCCTCGACATGACCCGCGACTCCATCGCCCCGGAGGCGCGGGCAGTCGAGAAACGGCGCGCGATCCTGCCGCGCACGGCGGAGTTCCTCGCCTGGGCGCGCAGGACCGGGCGGCCGGTCGTGTTCGTCTGCAGCGCGCGGCGCCGGACCGACAAGTGGTTCCTCAAGCACTGGGAGCTCGCCAACGAGATCTGGAAGCCCGGCCAGGACCCGATTCCGGAGCTCTACGACGCGCAGCGCGACGCCGTCGTCCACAAGCGGCGCTACAGCGGGTTCTTCGGGTCCGACCTCGACCTGACCTTGCGCGAGCTCGGCGCCGATTCGCTGGTGCTCCTCGGGTGGTCCACCTCGCTTGCGGTCGCCACTACCGCGATCGACGCCTGGCAGCTCGGTTATCCGACCACCATCGCGACCGACCTCACCATCGCGCACGCCTGGGGCGGGCACACGGTGGACGAGACCCAGAAATGGTCGCTGGAGTTCATCGAGGCGATGGCGAAGTCGCGGCTGGCGACCACGGGCGAGCTCATGAAATGAGCATGGACGGCCGCAAGACGCGGCGCCAGTTCCAGGCCGGCGGCAAGTCGTTCGACTGCTACAGCATCGCCGCGGCGGAGGAACTGGGCCTCGCGGGCGTCACGAGGCTGCCGTGCTCGCTCAAGGTCGTGCTGGAGAACGTGCTGCGCCAGCATGCCGAAGGGCGTTCGGACGGCGCCGACATCGACGCGGTCGCCGGGTGGCTGGCGTCGCGCCGCGCCGAGCGCGAGATCGCGTTCCGCTTCACCCGCGTGCTGATGCCCGATTCCTCCGGCATCCCGCTGCTCGGCGACCTCGCTGCGATGCGCGACGCGACGATCCGCCTGGGCGGCGACCCGGCGCGCCTCAACCCGTCGGTGCCGATGGACCTCATCGTCGACCATGCGGTGATGGTGGACGCCTACGCGGTGTCCGATGCGGTCGGCCGGAACCTCGCGCTGGAGATGCAGCGCAACGCCGAGCGCTACGCGTTCCTGCGCTGGGGTTCGCAGGCGTTCGACAACCTGCGCATCGTGCCGCCCGGCAGCGGCATCTGTCATCAGATAAATCTTGAGTATTTGGCAAGAGTCGTTTGGACCAGTCCTGAAAATGAAGCAGGCAAAATAAGAGCGAACCCAGTGGTCTATCCGGATTCCGTGCTCGGCATGGACAGCCATACCGCGATGATCAACGGCCTCGGGGTGCTGGGCTGGGGCGTAGGCGGCCTCGAAGGCGGCGCGGGCGCGCTCGGCGAGTCGCTCGCCATGCTGGTGCCCGAAGTGATCGGCTGCCGGTTGTTCGGCAAGCTGCGGCCCGGCGTCACGTCCACCGACCTGGTGCTGACAGTCACCCAGTTCCTGCGCAAGCACAAGCTGGTGGACAAGTTCGTCGAGTATTTCGGCCCCGGCGTGGAGGAGCTGACGCTGCCCGACCGCGCGACCATCGCCAACATGAGCCCGGAGATCGGCGCCACCATGGGCTTTTTCCCGGTGGACAGGGAGACGCTGCGCTTCCTGCGGCTCACCGGCCGCGACGAGGCGCAGGTCGCGCTGGTCGAGGCCTACTGCAAGGCACAGGGCCTGTGGCGCGACGCGTCCATGCCGCCGGCGGAGTTCACCGAGATCCTCGAGATCGACCTGTCGGCCGTGGAACCCAGCGTGTCGGGCCCCAGCAGGCCGCAGGACAGGGTGGCGTTGGGCTCTGCCAGGGATTCCTTTTTGAAGGCGTTCCCGGAACGGAAGAGAACAAAAACACTGAAAGACGGCGATGTGGTCGTCGCCGCGATCACCAGTTGCACCAATACCTCCAACCCCTCGGTGATGATCGGCGCGGGCCTGCTCGCGCGCAACGCGGTGAAGCGCGGCCTCAAGCCCAAGCCCTGGGTGAAGACTTCGCTGTCGCCAGGCTCGCGCGTGGTCGCCGATTACCTCGCGAAGAGCGGCCTGCAGGCTTCGCTCGATGCGCTCGGCTACCACCTGGCGGGCTTCGGCTGCATGACCTGCATGGGCAATTCCGGCCCGCTGCCGGCGCCGGTCGCCGAGGCGATCGAGGAGGGCGGGCTGACCGCGGTGGCGGTGCTCTCGGGCAACCGCAACTTCGAGGGGCGGGTGCACCCGGCGGTGCGCGCGAATTTTCTCGCTTCGCCGCCGCTGGTGGTCGCCTACGCGCTCGCCGGCACGGTGCTCGCCGACCTCGCCAACGACCCGCTCGGCGAGGGCGCCGACGGCAAGCCGGTGTACCTGCGCGACCTCTGGCCCGACGGCGCCGAGGTCCGCAAGGTGATCGATGCAGTCATCACGCCGCAGCTGTTCCGCGAACGCTACGCCACGCTGCTGGAGGGCACGCCCGAGTGGCGCGCGCTGCAGGGCGGCACCGGCAGGACTTTCCCGTGGAAGGACGGCAGCACGTTCATCCGGCGCCCGCCGTTCTTTGATCATATGGAGAGAGAAAGACCCTCGCTGCAGGATATCCGCGGCGCGCGCGTGCTCGGCATGTTCGGCGACATGTTCACCACCGACCACATCTCGCCGATCGGCGTGATCTCGAAGGGGACGCCGGCGGCCGGCTACCTCGCCTCGCTCGGCATCGCAGCGGCGGATTTCGTCAACTATGCCGCGCGCCGGCTCAACCACGACGTGATGATCCGCGGCACCTTCGCCAACGTGCGCGTGAGGAACGAGATGACGCCCGGCATCGAGGGCAGCAGCACCCGCCACCTGCCGGACGGCGCGCAGATGTCGATCCACGCTGCCGCCGAGCGCTATCGCAAGGAGGGCGTACCGCTGGTGGTGGTCGCGGGCGCCGAGTACGGCGCCGGCTCCTCGCGCGACTGGGCGGCCAAGGGCACGCGTCTCCTCGGCGTGCGCGCGGTCATCGCCGAATCCTTCGAGCGCATCCACCGCGCCAACCTGGTCGGCATGGGCATCCTGCCGCTGCAGTTCGCGCGCGACGCGACACGCAGGACCCTCGGCCTGGATGGCAGCGAGCTCTACGACATCACCGGCGTCGGCGAAGGCATCGCGCCGCGCGGCGAAGTCGAATGCACGATCACCCGCGCGGACGGCCGCAAGGAAACGATCCGGCTGCTGGCGCGCCTGGATACCAGGCGTGAAGTGGAGTACTACCGAAACGGCGGACAATTGCACTTCGTGGTGCGCGACCGCCTTAACCGAAGGACCGCTTGAACCCGCGGTTGAATTCAGGAAACCACATGACCCCAAGAAAGAAGCTGCGAGCGCTGCTCGCGAAGCCCGGCTACGCCATCGTCCCGGGGGCCTACGACACGCTGACCGCGAGGCTGGTGCAGCTGGCCGGCTTCGACGCGGTCTACCTCACCGGCGGCGGCTATTCGCGGGCCAGCGGCTATCCCGACGTCGGGCTGCTGACCATGACCGAGGTGGTGCAATGGATTTCGCGCACCGTGGAAGCGGTGGACATCCCGGTAATCGCCGACATGGACGCTGGCTACGGCAACGCGCTCAACGTCATCCGCAGCGTGCGCGAATACGAAAAGACCGGCGTGGCGGCGTTCCACCTCGAGGACCAGGTCTCGCCCAAGAAGTGCGGCCACTACGAGGGCAAGCTGATCGTCAGCAGGGAAGAGATGGTCGGCAAGATCAAGGCCGCGGTGGATCCGCGCCGCGACGCGGACATGGTGATCATCGCGCGCTCGGACTCGCGCGCCGTCGAGGGGCTGCAGGCCTCGATCGACCGCGTCAATGCCTACCTGGAGGCGGGCGCGGACGTCGGCTTCGTAGAGGCGCCGCAGTCGGCCGAGGAGCTGGCGGCGATCCCGAAGGCGCTCGTCAAGCCCGCGCTCGCCAACATCTTCGAGGGCGGCAAGACGCCGCCGCTGCCGAAGAAGGACCTTGAGGCGATGGGCTTTCGCATCGGCATCTATCCGTCGCAGACCCACCGCGCGGCCATCGCGGCCGCAAAGAAGGTGCTGGCGGTGCTCAAGCGCGACGGCGACACTGCGGCGATCGAGGGCGAACTCGCCACGTTCAACGACCGCGAGGAGGCGGTGGATTCCCGCCGCTGGCGCGAGCTGGAAGCGAGATACCTCAAGAATGTCTGAATTCCCGGACCTGCGGCGGTTTCTCGCGCCGCGGCGCGTCGCGTTCGTCGGCGCGACCGAGGACCTCGGCAAGTTCGGCGGCCGCTGCATGCGGCTGCTGATCGATTTCGGCTTCAAGGGCGAGATCTACCCGGTGAATCCGAAGCGCAGCGGGATCTTCGGCCTGAAATGCTACCCGTCGCTCGCCGACCTGCCGCAGGTCCCGGATCACGTGGGCATCGTCCTGCCGAGCGCGGGCATACCTGCGGCGCTGGAGGGATGCGTGGCCCTTGGCGCCCCGTTCGCGACCGTGTTCTCCGCCGGCTTCGCGGAAACCGGCACCGAGGAGGGCAAGGCGCTGCAACAACGGGCGGTGGCGATCGCGCGCGCCGGCGGACTGCGGTTCATGGGACCGAACTGCAACGGGCTGGTGAACTTCGTCGATGCCTTCGCCTTCACCTCGACCGCCTCGATCAAGGGCCCGCGCCGGCCCGCGGGCGACCTCGGCGTCGCGAGCCAGTCGGGCGGTGCCGGGCAGGTCAACGTGATGTGGCGCGCCCAGCAGGCGGGCATGGACGTGGCATACCAGGTGAGCTGCGGCAACGACGCCGACCTCGACCTGCTGGATTACATGGCCTTCATGGTCGAGAGCGAGCGCACGAGGGCGGTGCTCGCGATCGCCGAGCGCATCCCGGACGGCATGCGCCTGCGCGCGCTGGCGCGCCGCGCCGCGGCGCTCGACAAGCCGATCGTCATGGTGAAGGTCGGGCGCACCGAGGCGGGCAGCCGCATGGCCGCCTCCCACACGGGTTCGGTGACCGGCGCGGACGACGTCTGCGACGCCGCGTTGCGGCAGATGGGCATCGTGCGCGTGGAGGACACGCACGAGCTCTACGAGACCGCGATGCTGCTGCGCAAGGGGCGCCGGCCGGGCGGCCGCCGCGCGGCGGCAACTTCCATCTCCGGAGGCAACCTGGTGATGGTGGCGGACCTGGGCGCCACGCTGGGCGTGGAATTTCCCGCTTACGGCGAGGCCACGCAGGCGCGCTTGCGCGAATTCCTGCCCGGTTTCAGCGCCACCACCAACCCGACCGACCTCACCTCCGCCGCGATCGGCCGCAAGGACAGCTTCGCCTCGGTCGCGCGCATCATGACCGAGGATCCCGGCATCGACGCGGTGGTGCCGGTGATCACGTTCTCGCCCGCCGCGGAAATCCGCTCGATCGCGGAGGTGTCCGCCGGCAGCGCCAAGCCGGTGCCGATCCTCTGGATCGGCAAGTGCAGCGACGACCCGTCGCTCACGCCCGAGACGCTGGTGGCCGAGGGGCACGCGGTCTACCGCGACGCGATGCCTTGCATGAAGGCGCTCGCCGCCGCGATGCGCTACGCGGAATTCCGCCGCGCGCTCGCGCGGTCCGCGCCGCGGCGGCCTGCCGGGATCGACGTGGAGGCGGCGAAGAAGATGCTGCGGGGCATGCAGGGCGCGTTGAGCGAAGCGCAATCGAAGAAGCTGCTGGGTTTCTATGGATTGCCCGCGACCCGGGAAAATCTCGCGAAAAGCGCCGGCGAGGCCGCCGCCCTGGCCGCGGGCCCCGTCGCACTGAAGATCCAGTCCCCGGATATTCCGCACAAGACCGAGGCGAAGGCGATTCGCCTTGGCGTCTCTGGGGAGGCGGCGGTACGCCGCGCGTACGATGAGGTAATGGTTGCGGCGAAGGCCTACAAACCCGGTGCGCGCATCGAAGGCGTGCTGGTGCAGGAAATGGTCGCCGACGGCCACGAGATGCTGGTCGGCGTGTCGCGCGACCCGGTATTCGGGCCGGTGTTGACCGTGGGCCTGGGGGGAATCTACGTGGAAGTCTTCAAGGACGTGGCCTTCCGGCTGCCTCCCGTTTCCCTCGAAGAGGCGACAGGCATGATCGACGAGCTTCGCAGTTCGTCCATCTTCAAGGGCGCGCGCGGCAAGCCGCCGATCGATGTCGCCGCGCTTGCCGATTGCGTAGAGCGCATTTCCTGGCTGGCGGTGGACCTGCAGGACCGCATCGCCGAACTCGACATCAATCCGCTGAGTGTCCTGCCGCAGGGGCAGGGCGCGCGGGTGATCGATGCGCTCGTGGTGGCGTCATGAGCGAAGTCCTGGCCGAGCGCGAGGGCGAGGTCCTGGTGCTGACGCTGAACCGGCCGGACAAGGCCAACGCGATGAATGAGGCGATGCAGAAGGCTTTGATTGAAAACCTCCTGAATTCAAATTCGAAGGCGGTCGTACTCGCGGCATCCGGACCGAAGATCTTCTCCGCGGGCGCCGACCTCAAGGAATTTTCCGAACTGGAGTGCGGCATCGCCGCGCGCAGGCGCCGCGCGCTCCTGAAGTGCACGCTGGAGGCGGTTCTGGATTTCCCGAGACCCCTGGTCGCGGCGGTGCAGGGCAAAGCGCTCGGCGGCGGCTGCATGCTGGCGCTGCTCGCCGACGAGCTGGTGATGGCCGAAGGCGCCGAGCTCGGGCTGCCCGAGATCAAGCACGCTATCCCGACCCTGGTGGGCTACGCGATCGTCGCGGCGCGCGCCGGCATGCCGATCGCGCGGCGCATGGTGCAGAACGGGGAGCCGGTGGGGGCCGGTGAAGCCCTTGATTTTCATTTGATCGAAGAAATTTCCGGAAATGCAAGAGAACGGGCGCTGGAAAGGGCAACAACGCTTGCTTGCCTTTCAGGGCCGACCTACCAGGCGAACAAGAAATTCATCAACGCGCCGCTGATGGCCGCGCTGCAGGCAGCGTTCACGGAAGCGGACAGGTTGTAAGGAGACGTCATGCGGCTCGAAATCACCCCCGAACTGGCCGAAGTGCGCGCCGCGCTGCGCCGCTTTACCACCGAGAAGCTGGAGCCGCTGGCACTGGAGATCGATCGCAGCGGCGAGGTTCCGCAGGCGGCGGTGGACCTGCTGCGCGCGCAGGGCTACCTCGGCATGCGCCTGCCCGCGGAGTACGGCGGCGGCGGTTTCGACCTTCCGACCTACTGCCTCGCGCTGGAGGAGTTCTCGCGCTCGCACCGCATGTTCACGCTGCTGCTGGATGCCACCAGCGGCCTCAACCCGATCGCCATCGCGCGCTACGGCAGCGACGCGCAGAAGAAGAAGTACGTTGCCGGGCTCGCCAACGGCACGCTGCGCGCCTCCTTCGGCCTGACCGAACCGGGCGCCGGGTCGGACTCGCAGGCGATGAAAACGAAGGCAGAGAAGCGCGGCGGCGGCTGGGTGCTGAACGGGCGCAAGCACTACATTTCCGGCGCGCATGACGCCGACGTCGTGATGATCATGGCGGTCAACGACCCGGCGAAGCGCGCCCGCGGCGGCATCACCGCATTTCTGGTGGAGCGCGGCACCCCGGGATTCAAGGTCACGCGCGTGGACACCACCATCGGTTCGGAGGCGATCAAGCTGGCCGAGCTCACCCTCGAGGACTGCTTCCTGCCCGAGGGCGCGGTGCTGGGCGAGGTCGGCGAGGGCTTCCGGATCGCGATGGAATCGCTGACCAGCGGCAGGCTCGGCGTGTCCTCGTCCTGCATCGGCGCCGCCGATCGCCTCATCGAGATGTGCGCCGCCTACGCCAAGGAGCGCGTCACCTTCGGCAAGCCGCTCGCCGAGCGCCAGGCGATCCAGTGGATGCTCGCCGATTCGGCCGTCGAACTCGCGGTTGCGCGCGCCTACACCTACGAGACGCTGCGCCGCGTGGAAGCGAAGGAGGACGTCGGCACCGCGGCCAGCATGTGCAAGCTGTATTGCTCCGAGATGGTCGGCCGCGTCGCCGACCGTGCGGTGCAGATCCACGGAGGCATGGGCCTGGTGCGCGGTTATCCGGTGGAGAGGTTTTACAGGGATGTAAGGCACTACAGGGTGGGCGAGGGCTCCTCCGAGATTCAGAGGATGCTGATAGCAAGAGAATTATTGAAGTAGAAGTAGTTTTTTATTTTTCCCATGCAAGAGATTTCTTGAACAAAAACCTGCAAAACATTTCAATCGCTGGCGTGGGCGAGAGCCCGCTCGGAAGCGTGCCCGGCGTGAATGCCATGGAATTGCAGCGCGCGGCGGCGCTCGCTGCGCTTGCCGATGCGGGGCTTTCCCTTTCCGATGTGGACGGCCTGCTCACCACGCCGGTCCGCGTCGAGAAATGGGCCATGCCGGTCGGCATGGTGGCGCAGGGGCTCGGCATCCGGCCGGGCTATCTCGCGACGCTCGACGTCGCGGGCGCATCGGGGACCGCCATGGTGCATCACGCGGCGATGGCGGTGGCCACAGGGCAGGCCGAAGCCGTGCTTTGCGTGGCGGGCCAGAACCAGCTCTCCAGCCAGTCGCGCGACGCCGCCGTGGCGCAGATGGCGGGCGCGGGCTGGGCGCACCCGGAGTACGAGGCGCCGTACGGGCCGCTCGTGCCGACGCTGTACGCGCTGGTGGCGCAGCGCCACATGCACGAATACGGCACCACGCCCGAACAGATGGCGGAGGTGGCGGCGGCGATCCGCGGCCATGCGGCGCTCAATCCGCTCGCGCACAAGAAAGCGCCGATCACCGTGGCCGACGTGTTGAATTCGAAAATGATCACGACGCCGCTGCACATGCTGGATTGCGCGATCGTCTCCGACGGTGCCGCAGCCTTTGTCATTTCTTCCCGTCCCGGATTGAAGAAGAGGGCCGTAAAGATTCTGGGACAAGGCTATGGCTTCACGCATACGTACATCGGCGAACACGACAACATCGCGACTACGGGGGCGGTGCAGTCCGGTCGCGCGGCCTTCGCGATGGCGGGCGTGAAGCCCGCCGACATCGACGTCGCGGAGCTCTACGACTGCTTCACCATCACCGTGATCGCCGAGCTGGAGGACCTCGGTTTCTGCCCGAAAGGCGAGGGCGGGCGCTTCGTCGAAGGCGGGCGCATCCGCCTCGGGGGCGCACTGCCGGTGACGACGCACGGCGGGCTGCTCTCGGCGGTGCACCCCGGGCTCGCCGGCGGGATGTTTCACGTCGTCGAAGCAGTGCGGCAGTTGCGCGGCGAGGCGGGCGCGCGGCAGGTTCCGGGCGCGGAACTGGCGCTCGCGCACGGCAACGGCGGCATCATCGGCATCCACTGCACGCTGATCCTGGGGAAGGGCTGATGCTCCCGCCGCGCCCCCAGGACCGGTTCACGCTGCCGCGCTGCGAGGACTGCGGAAAATTCCACTTCTATCCGCGGCCCGTGTGCCCGCATTGCACGGGCGCGCGCATCGCCTGGACCGAGGCGAGCGGGCGCGGCGAGGTGTACTCGCATTCGACCGTGTACCGGGCGCCCAGCCCGGCGTTCAAGGACGACCTGCCCTACGTGATCGCGATCGTGAAAACCGACGAGGGGCCGCACCTGCTCAGCCGCGTAGTGGGTGTTTCGCCGCAACAGGTGCGCATCGGCATGCGCTTGCGGGTACGATCGGCCAGGAAATCGGATGACGTCATTCGGTTCGAATTTGAACCGGAGAAAGCAAAATGAAAAAACTGATTGCGGTATTCCTTGTCGCATGCGCGATACCCGTTTTCGCGCAAACGTTTCCGGCGCAAACCGGTGCGCATCGTCGTGCCGTTCCCACCCGGCATCACGGCGAACTGAGCGGGGCGAAGCGCCCGTCGCCGGGCGCCTCGAGAAATTCCTTCCCCTTGTCGGGCGCGAGGCCGGAATAGCGGGCGAATTTCGCCAGCAGTTCGGCGCGCGTCATCGGCATGGCAGGATCGCCGGTGACGCGCTCGACCGTGTGCTCGAATTTCTGTCCATCAAGCTCGACCACGAGGGTCGCGCCGCGCCTGCCGGCACGCGTCAGCGAAGCGTTTTCCTCGAGTTCCGTTTTTCCTTCAAGTGCTTTGATTTCCGGATTGCCGAGAATCTGCAAGGCGTAGGAATCGGGAACCAGTTCGCCGGTGGCGAGCGCGCAGGCGACCCCGTAGGAAAGGCTGAACTGCGCCTGGATCGCGCTGTGCGGCGCACGGATCCCGCAGTAGGCGAGCGCCTCGGCGTAGGTCGAGAGCCGGACTCGCGAGACGCGGTTCAGGCCGCCCGCAAGCCCCGGCCGCAACGCCATCGCCGCCGCGGCGCCGTAGTGGACGTGGCGCGCCGCGGCGTAGGGCTTCAGATAGGCATCCAGAATCAGCCAGTCGCCGGGCGGCGCCAGCGTTGGAGCGGGCGGCGCGCCGGCAAGGGCGCGCGAGCGCAGCTCTTCGAGCGCGCCGGCCGGCGCGGCGATTCCGCCGAGCGCCGCGCTGGCCGCGAGCATGCCGAGTTGCGAGGCGTGAGAAAGATAGACGTTGCGCGCATTGGCGCCCGCGGCGACCGGTAGGTAAAGCGAATACGGCATCTGGCAGGCGGCGATGCGGATCGCGGCGAGTGCCTGCGCCGCGTTGCCGCCGAGGAGGCGCACCACCGCGGC
>Ga0156229_1265_pt1 | contig 26740 bp, 26 predicted proteins | sample RifCSPlowO2_12_FD_116156 | JGI IMG/M metagenome (GOLD analysis project Ga0156229, IMG submission 116156) | Betaproteobacteria bacterium RIFCSPLOWO2_12_FULL_66_14 | reverse complement strand
TGTGCAGTGCTGCACAACACCCTGGGCCAAACCGAGAACCGGCTGCTGGACGAGCTGGTGCGGCTGGCCGCGCAGAATTTCCGTGCCGAAGAAGAATGGATGCGCCGCTGCCGCTACGAGCACGCCGAAGTCCACATCGAGTCGCACGCGCACCTGCTGAATGAGCTCCTGGAGCTGCGCGACGGCCTGTTCAAGCGCCACGAGCACGTGAATCGCAAGGCCGTGGCCTTCGTGCGCCGCTGGCTGGAGTCGCACCTGGCGGAGAGCGATCGCGATCTTGCGCGCGCCGTCCGGCTCCATCTCATCGAAGAGACCGCCAGCGCGCAGGCACTCTAGCGTTTCCGCCGGGACCGCCGGTCCCTTTCCTTCGCATCGTTCGCTCGCGTCGCCGCAACGCGGTTTCTTTGACCTGGATCAACGTTGGCCTCCTGCACTAGGGTGTTGGAGGCCCCCGCTACAGGGTTTTCCCCTATTGCGGTCTATAAAGCTGTCGTTACACTGACTGTAGTTTCATCTCGACAGGGAAGTCGGAAGTGTTGGGAGGGAAAAGCGCCTTCTTGCGCGCTGCGCTCTTGTTGTGCTGTCTTCTGGGGAGGCCGGCGTTCGCCGACCACGACCCCGCCACCTATTTCGGCCCGCGACTGGTGAGCGAAGAAGTCCGGGTTCCCGTCCGCGGCGGCCGCTACACCATCGCGGCCACCCTCCTGCGACCCGCCGGACCCGGCCCGTACGGCGCGGTAGTGCTCAACCATGGCGTGCCGGTCTTCGCCCGGGAGAGGGCGACCGAATCCTGGGAGAACTTTGCCCATGTGGCCCCGGTATTCGCGCGCCGCGGCTACGTCGTCATCATGCCGCTGCGCCGCGGCTTCGGCGCCACGGGAGGCGAGTTCGCAGAGGACGCCGGGCCCTGCAGCAACCCGAATTACCAGTCCGCCGAGCAGGCGGCCGCCGACGACGTCATGGCCGCCTACGACTACGCGCGGCTGCTGCCCTATGTCGATCCGTCGCGCATGATCCTGGCCGGCCAGTCCGCCGGGGGCCTCGTTTCGATTTTCGCCGCCGGCACCCGCGCCCCGAAAGGCCTGGTGGCGGTGCTGACCTTTGCCGCCGGACGCGGCGGCAATCCCGCCGCCAATCCGGGTGTGCCGTGCGCGGTGGAACCGGTCGCGCGGCTGTTCGACGCGCTCGGCAAGGCGGTGAAGGCGCCGGTGCTGCTGCACTACGCCGAGAACGACCTCTATTTCGGCCCGAAAATCACCCGGCTCTGGTACGAACGTTTTTCTGCCGGCGGGGCGCAGGCGGAGTACGTGGTTCAGCCGCCTTTCGCCGAGGACGGCCATAACGTGTTCGGCGATCTGATCGGCCTGCGCCACTGGCTGCCGACCGTGGAGCGCTTCCTTGCGACCCATTCGGTGCCGTTCGAGCGCCTGGACGCGGCCGACCCGTCGCGCCAGGACCTTTTCTCCTCCAAGCTGCCCTATGTTCGCAGCGCATGCCGTTCCCTTTACCGCGTGTTCCTGGAGGCCCCCGGCCCGCGCGCCTACGCGGTGAGCGCAGACGGGCATTGCGGCTTTGCGGGCGGTATGAAGGAAGCCAAGGCCGAGGCGATACGCCAGTGCAGCTCGGTCGCCGCCTTGCCGTGCGTGCTGTATGCCGAAGGCGAAGCGGTGGTGTGGAAGAAGGAAGACTCCACCATGGCAGCGCGCTGACCGGTTACTGTACAAATATACAGGCGTGCCCTATAGTTGTGCGGGTGGCTGGCGTCTTTGAACGGCTGAATGACAGGCAGCGCGAAGCTGCGCGCTTTGGCGAACGCGCCGAGGGCAGCTCACCGCGCGGCAGCGCGCCTTCGCGGTTCCGCTCCGGACCCCTGCTCATTATCGCGGGCGCCGGCACCGGGAAGACCAATACCCTCGCGCACCGGGTCGCCCATCTCATGCTCGAGGGCGTCAGCCCCGAGCGCATCCTGCTGCTCACCTTCACGCGCCGCGCTGCGCTGGAAATGACGCGGCGAGCGCAACGCATCGTCAGCGAAGTCATGAAGGACGTCCGGCTGCCCTGGTCGGGCACGTTCCACTCCATCGCCAACCGCCTCATCCGGCGTCGTTGTTCCAGCGTGGGGCTCGACCCGGCTTTCAGCGTGCTGGACCGCGGCGACGCCGCAGACCTGATGGACCTGGTGCGCCAGGAACTGGGCCTCGCGCGGGCGCGAAAACGCTTTCCCCGCAAGGACACGTGCCTCGCGATCTATTCGCACCGCGTGAACACCCGGGGAACGCTGCACGACACGCTCGAAACCCTCTTCCCCTGGTGCGCCGAATGGGAAGAAGAGCTGACGCGCCTTTACCGGACCTACGTGGAAAGGAAGCTCGCTCACCAGGCGCTCGATTACGATGACCTGCTGCTCTACTGGCACGCCATGATGTCGCACGAGGCCCTGGCGAGCGAGATCGGCGCGCAGTTCGACCATGTTCTCGTGGACGAATACCAGGACACCAACGTCCTGCAGTCCGAGATACTGAAGCGGCTGCGGCCGGGCGGCGAAGGCGTCACGGTGGTCGGCGACGATGCGCAGGCGATCTATTCGTTTCGCTCGGCGACCGTCGAGAACATCCTTGGCTTCCCGGCGCAGTACGCGCCGGCGGCGGCGGTGGTGACGCTCGAGGAGAACTACCGCTCCACGCAAGCCCTCCTCGATGCAGCGAATGCGCTGATCGCTGAAGGCGAGCGGCAGTATCGCAAAACGTTGCGCGCGAAACGCGGCGAAGGCGTGCGCCCCCGCTATGTGAGCGTGCCCGACGACCAGGGCCAGGCGCAATACGTGGTCGCGCAGGTGCTCGCGAATCGGGAACGCGGCGTGCTGCTCAAGCGCCAGGCGGTGCTGTTCAGGAGCTCGCACCACAGCGACCTGCTGGAACTGGAGCTCGGGCGCGGCAACATCCCCTACGTGAAATACGGGGGCTTGAAGTTTCTGGAAGCAGCGCACGTCAAGGATCTGCTGGCGGTGCTGCGCTGGGCGGACAATCCGAAGCACCGCGTTGCGGCCTTTCGCGCTTTGCAGCTGCTGCCCGGCATGGGCCCGGCGAACGCGCAGCGCTGCTACACGCGGTTCGAAGCCGCGGCTCACTCGTGGACGAGCCTCTCCGGCTTTTCTCCGCCGGGCGAGGCGGCGCACGCCTGGCCGGCGTTCGTGGATCTCATGCAATCGCTCGCCACACCCCAGGGGCCGTGGCAGGGCGAGGTGGGCCGTGTGCGCGAATGGTTCGAGCCGCACCTGGAGCGCATTTATGAAGCGGCCGAGGTGCGCGCCGGCGACCTCGTCCAGCTGGAGCGCATCGCGCAGCAGTTCGCCAGCCGCGAACAGTTTCTCACCGAGCTGGCGCTCGACCCGGCGCAGGCGGCGGGCGACCTTGCAGGCGCGCCTCTGCTGGACGAAGACTATCTGATCCTTTCCACCATACACTCGGCCAAGGGCCAGGAGTGGGAGGCGGTGTACCTGCTCAACGTGGCGGACGGCAATTTCCCTTCCGAGTTTTCCACCGGGCGCGCCGAGCTCGTCGAGGAGGAGCGGCGGCTGCTCTACGTCGCGATGACCCGTGCCCGGACCGAGCTGCATCTGATCGCTCCGCTCAAGTATTACCTGACGCAGCAATCGCGAAAAGGCGACAAGCATGTCTTTGGTGCACGCAGCCGCTTCATGAGCCGTGCCGTGATGGCGAAGTTGCAGCAGGTCGCCTTCCCGCAGGCGGAGGTGTCGCCGCACGGGCCTGCAGTGGATGCGCCGCGCTTGGACGTGGCAGCGAAGTTACGCAGCTTCTGGTAAGCGGTTCGTCCGGCTGAGCTGCGCGGTCAGCTTCATGCGCACACTACGACGCGCGCCGCCCCGCGCGCCCGGTCGCGAGCACCGTCACGATGGTGGCGAGCCCCACGAAACCGCTCACCCAGAAGACGTTGCGCGCGTCGGAATGATCGAGCAGCCAGCCATAGAGGATCGGGGCGATGATGCCGGCGACGGCAAAACCGCTGGAGACGAAGCCGAACACCTTGCCCATTTCGCTCGCGGGTGCCAGCGAGCGGATGATCATGTCGCGCGGCGGGGCGAGAAAACCGTTGGCAAAACCGGCGATGGCGAACAGCACGGCGATGACCGCGAGCGGCGGATCGAACGCCGCCACGGCGAACACGCAAGCCGCGATGACCAGAATGCACAACGCGGCGACGAGGTCGTGACGGGTGATCTTGTCGGCCGCATACCCGCCGGCCAGTACGCCGACCGGCGACACGAACAGGTAGGCGGAGACGGCGACCCCGGCCGCGCCCAGCGACGTTTGATACAGCTCGTGCAAGGCGGAAATGCCGAAGGTGCGCACCCCGGCACCGGCGATCGACATGGTGGCGAAGAACAGCATCCCCATCAGCACGGGGATGCTCAGTATGAGCGCGAGGCCCACGCGTCCCGGTTTGCCGTCCGGCCTGGCTGCGCCGCGCTGCATGCTCTTCGCTCCCGACGCGTCGGCGAGCAGCTCCGAGTTCATCCACATGAACGCCGCGACCACGGCGCCGCACGCGCCGCACAGGAACATCGCCGCGCGCCAGTCGAGCAGCGCCGCGAGAAACAGCACCGTGGCCGGTGCCAGCGCATCGCCCAGGTAGCCGGTGAAGGTGTGGAAGGAGAACACACGCCCGATGCGGCTCTTGTCCACCGTGGCGTTGAGAATCGAGTAGTCGGCCGGGTGAAAAACCGAGTTGGACAGACCCGCCGCGATCATGAGCGCGACCAGCGCCCCGTAGAGCGGGAACACGCCGATCAAGGCGATGGCGATAGATTCGATGAACAGGCCCCAGATGAGGATGTGCCGGGCGCCGTAGCGGTCCACCATGAAGCCCACCGGAATCTGGGTAAAGCCGCTGGCGATGCTGAAGCAGGCGGTGGCGAAGCCCAGCTCCGTGAAACCGACGCCGTAGACTTCTTTCAGGAGTGGAAAGAGCGGCGGTACCAGCAGCAGGTAGAAGTGGCTGAAGAAATGGCCCGTGCACACCAGTCCGATGACCTTGGTTTCACGACGCGGCGCGGACAGGCGGGCGAGAAGCTCCATGGGCGGCATCCTGGAAGAGCCTGCAGAGCTTAACACCGGTCCATGATGCGTCAGCGACCGTGATACCCTTCCAGCATCCCATGGAGCCGAAGATCATCAGGACCGCCGAGCAGTATCGGAGTTCGCTCGACGAGGTGAGGCGCCTCACGGCCTGCAGCCCTGCGCCGGGAACGCCCGAGGCCGATCGCCTCGAGCTGCTCGCCAAGCTGCTCGCGGACTACGAGTGCGAGCGCTTCAAGGCGGCACATGCCGATGCCGTGAGCGCCATCCGGTGTCGCATGCAGGAGCAGGGGCTGCTGCAGAAAGACCTCGCCCCGCTGCTGGGCGGCAAGAACCGCGTCTCGGAAGTACTGGCGGGCAAGCGTCCGCTGACGCTCGCCATGGCAAGGCGGCTCAGCGAGTCGCTGCGCATACCTGCCGAAGTGCTGCTGCGGCCACACAAGCCGCTGCGATAGGCCCGGGCGCGAAGCGCCGCATGGCGCGGTGCGCCGTTAGCCTCTACGAGTTCTTGAGGAGAATCGCATGGATCAGGATCCCATCAAGGCGAAAGCCGAGCTGATCGCCACCCAGTACATGGTGGCCAATATCTATGCCTCGATGTTCGGCGAGCGCTTCGGCGAGAACGCGCTGCCGGCGTTCAGGCAATTCGCCGAGGCCCTGAAAGCGCATGTCGACACCTGGACGGTTCCGGGCCTCGACGCCGCGTTGTCCGATCACCTGAGCGCCGAGATGCAGGAATCCATCCAGTTCCAGCTGGCGCTGATCGACGAGCTGGTGCAGCAGAAGATCGCCGCGTACAAGGCAGGCGCCCGTCCCGGCGGCCCGCCGCCGCAGTCCCCATCGCAATCGTGAGACGTATGGCGAGCCTGGCGGGGCCATTGCTATGAACCGAACGCTTCTCTGCGCCGTTCTGATAGCGAGCTGTTTTTCCGGAACGGCCTGCGCGGACCAAACCGCCGGCGTGCTGGAGCAGGGCCGCGCGGCGCCGACGCTGCGCGCGCCGGACGTGCCGTACGAGCCTTCGGCGCCGCAGGTGGTGCACGCCATGCTGAAGCTTGCCAATGTCGGCGCCGGCGACGTGGTGTACGACCTGGGCTGCGGCGACGGGCGCATCGTCATTGCCGCGGTGCGCGATTTCGGCGCGCGCGGCGTATGCGTCGACATCGATCCGCAGCGCATTGCCGAAGCCCGGGAGAACGCGCTCAAGGCGGGCGTCGCGGATCGCATGCGGTTTCTCAACCAGGATCTGTTCCAGACCGACATCGGCGATGCGACCGCGGTGATGCTGTTCCTCTGGCCGAGCGTCAATCTCGCGCTGCGGCCGAAGCTGCTGAAGGAATTGAGGCCCGGTGCGCGCGTCGTTTCGCATTGGCACGACATGGGCGACTGGATGCCCGAGCAGACGCAGATCGTGCGCGTGCGGGGGCGCGCGCATCCGGTGTATCTGTGGACCATACCGAAATAGCCATCGCCGGGGTTGAGCGGCGGAACGCCGAACGCCTGCGCACGTCGAAGTTCCATGGTGGACAAACTCTGGACCTTTGTGCTGGGCGCGCAGGACCCCGAGATGCGCGAGATCGAAAGGGTGCTCGCGAGGACGAACGCGCCTTTCATGCACGCGGCAAGGAACAGCGTGCGCTGCACGCCGCGTACGGCCTACGAGGCCGACTCCGTGGTGCGCGTGGGGCGGCGCGGATTTGCTCGGCCCATGGTCCTGCCGCCGCAGTCCCCGGCGGTGTTCGTCGAATGCACGGTGCTCGGCCATGAACCGGTGCTGCGCGTGGACCATCACCATCCCGGTGATCCGGGTTACGACAAATCGCCGGAACGCTATCTGGAAGGTTCGTCGCTCGGACAGGTGTTGAGGCTCCTGGAGAGGGAGCCGACCGGAACCCAGCGGCTGCTTGCGGCCGGCGATCATTGCCTCACCGCGGCCTACCAGGGTGCGTGCCCCGGTGTGGATCCCAACGAGCTGCTGTTCCTGCGTGCCTCGTGGCGCGCCAGGATGAGCGGACGCACGCTCGGCGATGTGCTGGAGGGCATCCTGCATGCCGCCAAGCAGGTCGACGCGCATCACGACTCGGAATTCGGCGAAAGCGTCTTCCTCGATCCGACCGAAGCGGCGCCCGATCTTGCCGAGGGCGCGGCCTATGCGGGCAAGCCGCTGCGCTATCGCGCCCTGTCGCTGGAGGGAGACCTCAAGGAAATGCTCAAAGGCGCCGGCCCCGCGCATATCGAGCGCTTCATGGCGGGCCACCGCGACGCGGGGCGGGTGGTGTACGGCAATCCCCACCGCGGCTACGCCGGTGCTTACTTGACGTAGTTCTGGCCTTCGGCCAGGGAACACAAAACCATCACCCGCGGACGCTGGTCGAATCCGCATCCGGGTTCCTGCATTGAAAGGCCTGCATGAAGCTACGCTCTGTAGCTGCCGCCCCAGCTCTCGCCGTCGCGCTCGTCGCAACGGCCTTTCCGCTGACGGCACAGACTCCTCAAGCGAAGCCTCCGGTCGCGGTGTACTGGATGAGCGTGGAGACGGCGGCCCTCACCGGGCTCGAAATTCCGCCGCGTGCCGGCACGCCGGCGCCTCCCGCGCCGCAGGGCGGCAAGCGCATGCGGCTCGAGCTCGGGTCGTCCCGGGTGCCGAACGGTGTGCCGCGCGCGACGCACGCCATTCCGCCCGAGCTCATGCTGGGCGAGCGACTGCCTTTGGTGCCGCCCGCGCGCGACCGAACCGCAGCGGCGCCCGAAGTGGTGCCGGGAGAACCCGAGGCCGCAAGACCCAGAGGCCGCGTTTTGATCTACTGGGGTTGCGGTGAAACGGTTCGGCCGGGCCAGCCCGTCATCGTGGATTTCTCCAAGCTCGATGCGAAAGCGGCGGCTCGCGCGTATCGCACGGCAAAGGTGTTGCGCCCGGCCGGTCCGGCGCCGGGCCGGCATCGCGCCTACGGTATGTGGCCCAACCAGGAAAGCCAGCAGCGCCTGCCCGAGGCCGCATCGCTGCGCGGCATGCATTTCGTCTCGGGCAATTACACCCCGGACATCCAGTTCTCCATCGAGGAACGCCACGACTTTCTGCGGCCCGTCGAGTTCCTCCCGGTCACACGCAGCGAGAGCGGTATGCACTTGCTCAACTGGAAGGCGGTGTCGAACGCCATCGGCTACTTCGCCGCGGCCATGGCCCGCGGCGAGAACGCCGGGGAGACCATTGTGTGGACCTCGAGCGAGCTGCAGGAAGCGGGCTCCGCCCTGCTCGATTACCTGCCGCCCGTGGAAGTCGAGCGTCTCATCAAGGAAAAAATCGTCCTGCCGCCTCAGGTCAACAGTTGCATGGTGCCGGCCGGCGTTTTCAAGGGCCTAGCCGCCGTGCTCAATTTCATCGCCTACGGGGACGATCTCGATCTCATGCACCCGCCGCGTCCGCGCGATCCCAAGGCGCTGTGGGAGCCGCAGTGGTCGCTCAAAGTGCGGCGGAAATCGACCGCCACGACGTTGCTCGGCGAACAAGCCACGCCAAACACGCAATGAGCGCGGCGGCTCATGCCACCACGCCGGCTGCATGCGCCTGCCGGTCGGCGTGGTACGAGGAGCGCACCAGGGGACCGACGGCGGCATGGCTGAAGCCCAGTGCTTTGGCTTCGCGCTCGAACAGCGCGAACGTGTCCGGGTGAACGTAGCGCAGCACAGGAAGGTGGTGCTGCGAAGGTTGCAGGTACTGCCCGATGGTGAGCATCTCGACGTCATGCGCGCGCAGATCGCGCATGACCTGCAGGATTTCCTCGTCCGTTTCCCCCAAACCGACCATCAGGCCCGACTTGGTCGGCACGCCGGGATGACGCGCCTTGAATTGCCGGAGCAGGCCGAGCGAGTGCCGGTAATCCCCTCCGGGACGCGCCGCACGGTAGAGCCGCGGCACCGTCTCCAGATTGTGGTTCATCACGTCGGGGGGGCAGGTGTCCAGTACGGCGAGCGAGCGCTCCAGCCGGCCGCGGAAGTCGGGCACCAGCACTTCGATGGTCGTTTGGGGCGAATGCTCGCGCACTGCTCGGATGCAATCGACGAAGTGCTGCGCGCCGCCGTCTTTCAAGTCGTCGCGATCGACGCTGGTGATCACCACGTAGCGAAGGCCGAGCGCCGCGATGCTTTGCGCCAGATGCAGCGGCTCGGCCGCGTCGGGCGCAAGCGGCCGGCCGTGGCCCACGTCGCAGAAGGGGCAGCGGCGGGTGCAGATGTCGCCGAGGATCATGAACGTCGCCGTGCCTTTGCCGAAGCACTCGCCGATGTTCGGGCACGAGGCTTCTTCGCACACCGTGTGCAGATGCCGATCGCGCAGCATGCGCTTGACGTCATGAAAGCGGCTGTCGGGCCCGGCCGCCTTGACGCGGATCCATTCGGGCTTGCGCAGCCGCTCCGCCGGAACGATCTTGATCGGTATCTTGCGGGTCTTGGGCTCGCCTTTGTGCTTTTCGCCGGGTTCCATGGTCATTCAATCCGGTTCACTATCGATTGGCCCAGCTGCTCGGAAATCGACTCGAATGCGTCTTCTATCCCCAGCGCGCGGCACTGCGTGACGGCCAGACCGGGATAACCGCAGGGGTCGATCGCATGAAAGGGCGAAAGGTCCATGTCGACGTTGAGCGCGATGCCGTGGTAGCAGCAGCCGCGCCGCACCCGCAGCCCGAGCGCGGCGATTTTGGCGTCCCCGACATACACGCCCGGCGCGCCGGGCCGGCGCACGGCGTGCACATTATACGCAGCGAGCAGGTCGATCACGGCCTGCTCGAGCCTGGTCACCAGCTCGCGCACCTTCATATCGCCGCGCACCAGGTCGAGCAGCACATACCCGATCGCCTGCCCGGGGCCATGGTAGGTGATCTGGCCGCCGCGATCGATGCGTTTCACCGGAATGCAGGCAGCGGCCCCGGCGCGCGGAAAGTGCTCTGGCCGGCCCGAAACGCCTACGGTGTAGACGGGCGGATGCTCGGTGAGCCAGACCTCGTCGCGCGTGTTCGCGCCGCGCGCCTGGTTGAAGCGCTGCATGGCCGCGTAGGTCTCGTCGTAGCGCGTGAAGCCCAGGCGCCTGACCAGGATCCGTGCGTCAGCCCCCGACGAGCCAGCCCGGACCGCCTCGGTGGCCGTCGCCATCGCGCGCTACAGCACCATGGTCACCATGGGGTGGTCGCACAGCTCGCGGTACAAATCGTCGAGCTGGCTGCGCGACACCGCGCGTATGGTGAAGGTGAGGCTGAGGTAATTGCCTTCGCGGCTGGAGCGCATTTCCATGGTCGCCGCGTCGAAATCGGGCGCATGGCGTCTCACCACTTCGAGTATGGTCTGCGCAAAGGCTTTCTGCCTTTTGCCCATCACCTTGATGGGAAACTGGCAGGGGAAGGCCAGAACGCTCTGTTCCGCGGTGTTCATTTCGCTGGGGCCTCTTCGGCCGCTGCACGCATCACGGCTGCCTTGAATTTCTGGTACAGCGCATGCACGCGCCGGAAGACCGGTCCGGGCTCCCCGTTTCCGACCCGCCGGTGGTCCAGGGTGGTCACCGCGAGCACTTCGCGTGAAGACGAGGTGAGCCACACTTCCTGGGCGCTGCGAAGCTCCGTCTCCGGGACCGGCCTTACCTCGTGTGCGATGCCGTTTGCCTGCAGAAGTTCCAGCACCACATCGTAGGTGATGCCGGGAAGCATCAGATGCGACTTGGGCGGCGCCAGCACGACCCCGTCATTCACGATCATGACATTGCTGGAGGCCGCCTCGGTCAGGTAGCCGCTGCGCAGCAGGATCATCTCCCCGTACCCCTGCTCGGCGGCAAGGGTGCGCAGCATGCAGTTCGCCAGCAGCGCGGTCGCCTTGATGTCGCAGCGCAGCCAGCGGATGTCCTCGTGGGTGACGGCCGCGCAGCCATGCTCCACCTGGGACGGCGGCGGGGTGGTGAGGCGGCTCGCCATGATGAACACCGTGGGTTTCAGCCCCGCAGGAAAGGCGTGCTCGCGCGGGGCCACGCCGCGTGTGATCTGCAGATACACGTTCTGGTCATCCCAGGGGTTCATGGCGACGATGCGGCGAATCAGCGAACCCCAGCGCTCGTCGGAGTAGGGGTTGTTCATGCGTACGGCCGCGAGGCTCGCGCGCAGGCGCGCCAGGTGCTCGGGGAGGCGGAAGGGCACGCGCGAGTAGACCGGGATCATTTCGTAGATGCCGTCGCCGAAAATGAAGCCGCGGTCGAGCACCGGCACCCGGGCCTGCTCTATCGGCATGAATTCGCCGTTCAGGAAGACGTTCATGGGTCCCTGTTTACTTGAACCACAAGCGCATGGTGTCCCAGCTGCGGCCCAATATCCCGGCCACGCCGACGCTTTGCAGGGCCACCGCCGGATGTTCTCGCACCGTCTTGCCGTCCAGCGTAACCCGAATGGTGCCCACGCGCTGCCCGGCTGCAATCGGGGCGACGAGCGGCTGCTGGCTGATGAGCTCGGCCTTGAGCTTTTCCCCCATGCCTTTCGGCACGGTGACGTAGAAATCGGCAAGCACCCCGGCGCGCACCCGGTTGTCGCTGCCCCTCCATACCGGCAAATCGCTGATCGACCTGTCCTTCTCGTAAAGACGCACGCCGTCGTAGAACAGGAACCCGTGGTTCAGCAGCTTCTGGCTTTCCTGGACGCGAACCGATTCGCTGGAGGCTCCGAGCACCACCGACAGCATGCGCCGCTCGCCGCGCTTGGCCGAGGCGATCAGGTTGTATCCGGCCGCTTCGGTGTGGCCGGTCTTCACGCCGTCCACGTTCGGATCCAGCCACAGCAGCCGGTTGCGGTTCGGCTGGGTGATGTTGTTGTAGCGGTATTCCTTGATGGAGTAGTAGCGGTACTGCTCGGGAAAGTCACGGATCAAGGCCGAGACGAGAACGGCCAGGTCGCGCGCGCTGGTGTAGTGCTTGGGATCGGGCAGGCCGCTGGAGTTGGTGAGGTTGGTTCCGGTCAGCCCGAGGCGCTTCGCCTCGCGGTTCATGAGCGCGACGAAGTTCTCCTCGCTGCCGGCCACGGCTTCCGCAAGGGCAATGCAGGCATCGTTGCCCGACTGCACGATCATCCCGTGGATCAGCTCGCCGACCGTGACCGGCTTTCTCGGCTCGATGAACATGCGCGAACCGCCCGCCCGCCAGGCCCGTTCCGATACCGGCACGACCTGGTCCAGGGCGATACGTTTCTCCTGCAGCGCCGAGAACACCAGGTAGGCGGTCATCAGCTTGGTGAGCGAGGCCGGTTCCATGCGCTCTTCGGCATTCAGGCCGTCGAGCGTCTGACCGCTCGTGACGTCCACCAGCAGCCAGGCGCGCGCCGCCACCGAAGGCTTGGGAACGTCGGCGAGCGCGGGGAAGGAAACAACGAGCGACAGCAGCAAGACAAGTCGAAACATCATTGGGTCGGGATTCCAGGGTTGGTGAATGAAAAGCGCGTCAGGTACACCAGGCGGCCGAGATGCCGTTGTTCACCGGCTCACCTCGTAACGAACAGTGGAGCGATCTGAAACAGATCGCGGATGCTTTGCGCCACCGGCGCGGCGTCGGTGCGGCTGCGATAGGGGCCGACGTGCACGCGGAACGCGCCGTCTCGCTGCAGGATCTGCACGGCGCCTTCCTTCAGCTCCGAGAGCTCGCGAACGATTCTTGCGCGCAGGCTTTCGGCATTGGCTCTTGCCGAGAAAGCGCCGAGCTGCAGGTAGACGCTGCCCTCGCTCGCGGCGCTCAGCGTTGTGGCGCCGTCATTCATGCGCACGATTTCGTCCGGCGTGAGCAGCTCGACCTCCACCAGTGCGCTGCCCTGCGTCACGATGCCCAGCTTGTGCGCGGCGGCGTAGGAAAGGTCGATCAGCCGTCCGGCATGGAACGGTCCCCGGTCGTTGATGCGTACGATGACGTAACGACCGCTGCGCACGCTGGTCACCCGCACGTAGCTCGGGATCGGCAGCGTCGTGTGCGCCCCCGTCATGGCGTACATGTCATACGGCTCGCCGCTCGCAGTGCGCTGGCCGTGGAACATGCGCCCGTACCAGCTGGCGAGCCCGCGCTGCTTGTAGGGAGCATGAGATTTCATCGGCGTGTAAGCGACCCCGAACACGCTGTACGGATTGTTCGCGAAGCGATGCAGCGGCTCGACGCGCGGCTGGGCATCGGCGATCCGGTCGAGATCCGGCGGGTTGTCCCCCGGCCCGTCGTCCTTGTAGTAGCCGCCCCCCCGCCGCGGCTGCGAGATGGCGGGCGGGGGAGACTGCGCGGCTTCTTCGCGCTCGGTGAGCGGGGCCGTGGGGACCGAGCCGCAGCCGGCGAGCACGGCGGCCACGCTCAAGGCTGAAGCGGCGCAAATGCGCGAGCCGAACGCCGTCATGTCTGCACCAGCTTGCGATGCTTGTGGATGCTCATGAGGATGCCGATCCCGATGAACAGCGTCACCAGCGCGGTGCCGCCGTAGGAAATGAGCGGCAGCGGCACGCCCACCACCGGCAGGATGCCGCTCACCATGCCCATGTTGACTGCGGCATAAGTGAAGAACGTCAGCACCACCGCCCCGGCGAGCAGGCGCGCGAAGAACGTGGGCGCATTCGCCGCGATCATGAGGCCGCGGGTGATGAGCGCCAGGTACAACAGCAGCAGCAGGCAGTTGCCGATGAGCCCGAACTCCTCTGAATAGACTGCGAAAATGAAGTCGGTGGCCCGCTCGGGAATGAATTCCAGGCGCGTCTGCGTGCCGTTCAGCCAGCCCTTGCCCGCGATGCCCCCCGAGCCGACCGCGATGGTGGACTGGATGATGTGGTAGCCCGAACCGAGCGGGTCGGTGGTGGGGTCGATGAGTGTCAACAGCCGTCTTCTCTGGTAGTCATGCAGTACCGACCAGGCGAGCGGCAGGCTCGCCATGCCTGCCAGGCCGAGACCCACGATGACCTTCCAGGACAGCCCCGCGAGGTAGATCACGAAGCACCCGGCGGCGAACACGAGCAGCGCGGTGCCCAGATCCGGCTGCTTCGCGATGAGCGACACGGGCAGCAGCAACAGCACTCCCGCCACGGCGAAATCGCCAAGCTTGAGAGCCGCTTCGCGCTTGTGGAAGTACCAGGCCAGCATGAGCGGCATGGCAATCTTCATCATTTCCGAAGGCTGGATGCTGGTGACGCCGACATTCAGCCAGCGCCGTGCCCCGTTGCGTATATCGCCTACACCGGCCACGGCCAGGAGCAGCACAATGCCGAGCAGGTAGATGGGCGGGGCAAAGCGCATCAGCGTCTGCGGAGGAACCTGTGCGACGGCCCACATGAGGCCGAGCGCGATGCCGATGTTCGCAAGTTGAGCGGTCATGCGCGCGGGATTCTCGTTGCTCGCGCTGTAGAGCGTCACCAGGCCCAGCACCAGCAGCGCGAGCGCGGCGCTGAACAGCGTCGGGTCCAGCGGATCGGCGATGCGCCGCCAGGCACGCTCAATCATGCGCGTTGTCCTCGTTGTACGGCGTGGCGGGCGCCGCCGCCGCGGCCGGGGCAGGCGCCGGGTCGGCGGGTTTCTTGCCCAGCAGGTAATAGTCGAGCACCTGGCGCGCGATCGGCGCAGCGTAACGCGCCCCGAAACCGGCGTTCTCGACCAGCACCGCCAGCGCGATTTTCGGGCTTTCCAGCGGGGCGAAGGCGATGAACAGGGCGTGGTCGCGGAGCCGCTCGGCCACACGCGACTCGACGTACTTCTCGTTCTGCTTGATCGCGATCACCTGGGCCGTGCCGGTCTTGCCGCCGCTGGTGTACTCGGCCTTGGCGAACGCGCGGGCGCCGGTGCCTGCGATGTTGACTCCGCCCATCGCCTTCTTGATGAACTCGACGTTCTGCGGTTTCAGCGCGATGGTCTTCATCGGCTGAGGCTCGATGTAGCGGCGCTCGCCGGTCTTGGAATTCTCGACGTAGCGCACCAGGTGCGGCCGGTACATGACGCCGTCGTTGGCGAGCGTGGCCATGGCGTGCGCGAGCTGCAGCGGCGTGTAGGCGTTGTAGCCCTGGCCGATGCCGATCGAAATGGTTTCACCGGCGTACCACTTCTGCTGCTCGGGCCGCCGGAAGCGTCTCTTTTTCCACTCCTCCGAGGGCAGCACGCCGACCGCTTCGCCTTCCATGTCGATGCCGGTGCGGCTGCCGAAGCCGAACTGCCCGATGAACGAGGAAATGTTGCGGATGCCCAGGTCGTTCGCCAGCATGTAGTAGTAGGTATCGCTGGAGACGACGATGGATTTGTACATGTCCACCACGCCGTGACCGCCCTTCTTGCTGTCGCGGAACTGGCGGCCGCCGAAGACGAAGTAGCCCGGATCCGAAATCGTCTGCGTCGGGGTGCGCTTGCCCAGCTCGAGCGCCGCCAGTGCCATGTAGGGCTTGAAGGTCGAGCCGGGCGGGTAGACGCCGGTCAGGGCACGGTTGTTGAGCGGCCGGTCGAGCGAGGTGTTGAGCGCGTCCCAGTTCGCCGGGTCGATGCCGTCGACGAACAGATTGGGGTCGTATCCCGGCCTTGACACCAGCGCCAGGATGCCGCCCGTCGAAGGTTCGATCGCAACCAGCGCGCCGCGCCGCTCGCCGAAGGCCGCCTCGGCGATCTGCTGAAGGGCCACGTCGACCGTGAGCCCCAGGTTGTTGCCCGAGGTGGGCGCGGTGTGCGACAGCGTCCTCACGCCCCGGCCCCCCGCATCCACTTCCACCTGCTCGTAGCCGGTGATGCCGTGCAACTCACGCTCGTAGCTCTGCTCGACGCCGGTCTTGCCGATGTGGTCGGTGCCCTTGTAGTTCGCCGCCTGTTCCTCGTCCTGCTTGATCTTTTCCAGGTCCCGTTCGCTGATGCGGCCGATGTAGCCGAGCACGTGCGAAGCCGCGTCGCCGTGGGGATACTGCCTGAACAGGCGCGCCTTGATCTCCACGCCGGGAAAGCGGTAGCGGTTGGCGGCGAATTTCGCCACCTCTTCATCGGTGAGCCGCGTGCGGATGGGCAGCGACTCGGCGCCCTTCGCCTCGATCACCAGGCGCCGGAACCGCGTGCGGTCGCTCTGCCGGATCTCGACCAGTTCTTCCAGCGCATCGATGGTGCCCTCGATGTCGCGGATCTTGGAAGGCGCGATTTCCAGGGTGTAGGCGGAATAATTGCGGGCGAGCACCACGCCGTTCCGATCCACGATATTGCCGCGGTTGGGGGTGATGGGAACGATGGAGATGCGGTTGTCTTCGGCCTTGGTTTGGTAGTAGTCGTGCTGGAGGACCTGGAGGTACACGAAACGCGCGAGCAGCACGGCGAACGTGGCCAGCACCACCACGCCGGCGAAGCCGATGCGCAGCTGGAAAAGGTAGAGCTCGCGTTCCGTGTTGCGTATCTGGTACATGGAGGCGTTCTATATGGGCCGGTTTTCGTCCATCGAATCAGGCAGCGTCTGCGGAATCAGCAGCACGATGGTCACCAGCGGCCACAGCGCGGCGGCGATCACGCTGCCCGCGAAGTAGAGAAAGCCCGGGAACGCGGCGCCGGTGAACAGACGCACCGCCAGCATCAGCAGCTGGCTGGCGAGCAGCAGCACGAGCACGTGCACGGCCTGGGGCCACAGCGGAAACCACAGCATGCGGCGCGACAAGGCGATGGAGGCGAAGGCGAGGGCCGAGTAGGCGAGCGCGTGCTGGCCGAACAGCGCGCCGTTCGCGGCGTCAATGACGATGCCGAGCAGCCAGGCGAGCCCGATGCCGATGCGGCGCGGCTCGCGCACGCACCAGAACACCAGCGCCAGCGCCACCCAGTCCGGGATGCCCGCGATGTTGCGCCAGGGCAGCATGTTCAGCACCAGCGCCACGAGGATGGTCACGGCGATGAACCCCGGCTTGACGGGACGGAGGATCCGCTGCGAGCGGTTGTCGAACTGCACCGACATCAGTGAGCTTTCATCCTAGGCGTCCCTTCGTACCCGGGGACGCTTCATCTTCGAAGGCCGGTCCTTGTCGGTTTCCGCTTCGGGCGGCGGGGGCGGCAAGAGCGAGTCCTGCGAAAGCACCAGCACATGGCGATAGCGATCGGTGCCGGCGGCCGGAACCAAGGATATTTTTGCAAATACGTACGCGGCATCGCGTTCGATACGGGCGACCCGCGCCACGGGCAGTCCCTGCGGATAGGTGCCGTCGATGCCTGAGGTCACGAGCAGGTCGCCGTTCTGCACGTCGGCGTTCGCCGCCATGAATCGCAGATCGAGCGTTTCGCCGTCGCCCGAGCCGAAGGCGACGGCGCGCAGACCGTTTCGCACCACCTGCACGGGAATCGCCTGGTTCTTGTCTGTGATGAGCGTCACTTCGGAGAGCATCGGATGCACGCGCGTCACCTGCCCGACGACGCCCAGCTCGTCGATGACCGCGAGTCCGGGACGAACGCCGTGGCTCGAGCCCTTGTCGATAACGACCCTGCGCGCGAAGGGATCGCGCCCGGCATACAGAATTTCGGCGAGCGTCGATTTTCGCTGCCACTTTTCGCGCGCCTCCATGAGCCGGCGCAGCTGCGCGTTTTCGGCCGCCAGCGCCTCCAGCGTGACCAGGTCCTTCGCCACCTGAAGATGACGTGCACGCAGCTCGTCGATCTCGCGCTCCAGCGCCGACTTGGAGGTGAAATAGTCGAACGTCGCGCGCGCCACGCGCACCGGTGCGAGCGCCGCCTGCTGCAGCGGATAGGCAACCAGCGCGATCACCTGGCGCAGCGGCTCGGTGTACTGGAAGCGCGCGTCCAGCACCATCAGCAGTACTGCCAGGAGCCCGAAAAACGTCAGGCGAACCAGCGGGGCGGGGCCGCGGTTGAAAAACGGCGGCGGCGTGGTGTCCATCAGGGGAGAGCGGTGGTCCTCGTATGGCGAAGAGCGAAGGTCTCCCCGAAAGTCGCTGGCGCGTTCCCGTGTCGCTCGCTGTGCGGCGCCTTCATTCTTTCGCCTTCATTCCCCGCTTCAGTCGTTCGTGAATATGCTCCCCAGCTTGTCCATTTTTTCGAGCGCCTTGCCCGAGCCGCGCACCACGCAGGTGAGCGGGTCTTCGGCCACGATGACGGGCAGCCCGGTTTCTTCCATGAGCAGACGGTCCAGGTCGCGCAGCAGCGCGCCGCCGCCGGTCAGCACCATGCCCTTCTCGGCGATGTCGGCACCCAGCTCCGGCGGCGTCTGTTCCAGCGCCGATTTCACCGCCGAGACGATCTGGTTGAGCGGCTCGGTGAGCGCTTCCAGGATTTCGTTCGAGCTGATGGTGAAGCTGCGCGGAATGCCCTCGGCGAGGTTGCGGCCCTTCACTTCCATCTCGCGCACTTCCGAACCGGGGAAGGCGGAGCCGATTTGCTTCTTGATCGCCTCGGAGGTCGTTTCGCCGATCAGCATGCCGTAGTTGCGGCGGATGTAGTTGATGATCGCTTCGTCGAACTTGTCGCCGCCGACGCGCACCGAGCCCGCGTACACCATGCCGCCGAGCGAAATGATGCCGACCTCGGTCGTTCCGCCGCCCACGTCCACCACCATCGAGCCGGTGGCCTCGGCCACCGGCAGATCGGCGCCGATCGCAGCGGCCATCGGTTCCTCGATCAGATACACCTGCGAGGCGCCCGCGCCGATCGCCGATTCGCGAATGGCGCGCCGCTCCACCTGGGTCGAGCCGCAGGGCACGCAGATGATGATGCGGGGGCTGGGCGAAAGCAGGCGCGAGACATGCACCTTCTTGATGAACTGCTTGAGCATCTGCTCGGTGACGGTGAAGTCGGCGATCACGCCGTCCTTCATGGGACGGATGGCGGTGATGTTGCCCGGCGTCTTGCCGAGCATCTGCTTGGCTTCCCTGCCCACCGCCTGGATGGTTTTCTTGGCACTGGGCCCGCCTTCCTGGCGTATCGCGACCACCGAGGGCTCGTCGAGCACGATGCCCTTGCCGCGCACGTAGATCAGCGTGTTCGCCGTACCAAGATCGATCGCCAGGTCGTCGGAAAAATAACTGCGCAAAAACCCGAACATTCTCATTTAACCTTTTTACGCTCCGAGCGCGTACATACAAGGCGAGGGAACCCTGCCCTCGCCATACCCGCATTGCGCCGAACGCAATTATCGCCGCGAACGGCCGTACTCCTCGGGGCGGTCCAACTGGTCGCTCCCCCCTTTCGCGCCTCCCGGTTTGGGCGTCCCAATGAGCCGCGGGAGGTTCGTGTGCTGAGTTATAATACCTTAAATAACTCCCTGTTTTAAGCGAAATAATGCCCCTTTCGCCGGATGAAGTGCAGCGCCTCGCGATGCTCGCCCGGATCGAACTCGACGAGGCCGAGACGGCCGCCGTGCACGCCCAGCTGAACGATATTTTCGTGCTCATCGAGCAGCTCCAGGCGGTCGACACCCGGGGTGTGGAGCCGATGGCCCACGCGGGCGGCGCGACGCTGCGCTTGCGCGAGGACCGGGTCACCGAAACCGACTGTCACGATCTTTATCAGTCGCTCGCGCCCCGGGTGGAACAGGGGCTGTACCTGGTTCCCAAGGTCATCGAGTAATCCGTTCTCCGGAGCGTGCCGAGGGTGCCACATCGGGGTCTGCTGTTTTTGTGCGTTGTCAAATGAAGCGCACAAGGGCCCGGACGGCTCAACGCCCATTTACGCAGGAATGCATGCACAACGCCTCGCTTTCCGAACTCGCCACGGCCCTTGGCTCGCGCAAGATCTCGAGCGTCGAGCTGACCAGGTTCTTCCTCGGGCGCATCGGCCGGCACAACCCGGCGCTGAATGCCTTCGTCACCGTGGACGAGGCGAAAAGCCTGGACCAGGCGCGCGCGGCCGATGCGCGGCTCGCGGCGGGAGAGGCCGGGCCGCTCACCGGCATTCCGATCGCCCACAAGGACATTTTCTGCGCCCGGGGCTGGCTCACGACCTGCGGCTCGAAAATGCTCGGCAATTTCGTTTCGCCCTACGATGCGCACCTGATCGAACGGCTGAACACCGCGGGCGCCGTGATCCTGGGCAAGACCAACATGGACGAGTTCGCCATGGGCTCGTCCAACGAGGCCTCCTTTTACGGGCCGGTGAAGAATGCCTGGGATGCGAGCCGCGTCCCGGGCGGCTCCTCCGGCGGTTCCGCGACCGCCGTCGCGGCGCGCCTCGCCCCCGCGGCGACGGGAACCGACACCGGCGGTTCCATCCGCCAGCCGGCCGCGCACTCCGGCGTCACCGGCCTGAAGCCCACCTACGGGCGGGTGTCGCGCTACGGCATGATCGCCTTCGCCTCCAGCCTCGACCAGGGCGGCGCGTTCGGCAGGAGCGCCGAAGACGTCGCGCGCCTGCTGTCGGGCATCGCCGGGTTCGACGAGCGCGACTCCACCAGCGTGGACCGACCCGTGGAAGACTACCTGGGGAGCCTGGAGCGGCCCTGGAACGGTGCGCAAGGCAAGACGCCGCTCGCAGGCTTGCGCATAGGCGTGCCCAAGGAGCATTTTGGAGCAGGGCTTTCCGAGGACGTGGCGCGCGCCGTGCGGGAAGCGCTCACCGTATACGAGCAGCTGGGCGCGAGGCTGGTGGACATCAGCCTGCCGAGCTCGTCGCTGGCGGTGCCCGCGTATTACGTCATCGCACCGGCAGAAGCGTCGTCGAACCTGTCGCGTTTCGACGGCGTGCGCTACGGCTATCGGGCGCCGGAGTATCGCGATCTGCTCGACATGTACTGCAAGACGCGCGCCCAGGGGTTCGGCGCCGAGGTGAAGCGCCGGATCCTCATCGGCACGTACGTGCTGTCCCACGGCTACTACGACGCCTACTACCTGCAGGCGCAGCGCATCCGGCGCCTGATCGCGCTGGACTTCGCGCTGGCGTTTGCCCAATGTGATCTCATCATGGGCCCGACGGCACCGTCGGCGGCGTTCAGGCTCGGCGCCAAGTCGTCGGACCCCGTGCAGATGTACCTGGAAGACATCTACACGACGCCGGTCAATCTGGCGGGACTGCCCGGAATGTCGCTGCCATGCGGGTTCACCGATGGCGATCTGCCTATAGGCCTGCACATGGTGGGCGAGTGCTTTTCAGAGGCGCGCATGCTCTCGGCCGCGCATCACTATCAGAAGGCGACCGACTGGCATCGGCGCTCGCCGCCTGGATTCTCATGATGAGCTGGGAAATCGTCATCGGGCTGGAAACCCACGCACAGCTTTCCACCGCGTCGAAAATCTTTTCGGGCGCCTCCACCGCGTTCGGCGCTCCGCCGAACGCGCAGGCGAGCGCGGTGGACATCGCGCTGCCCGGCGTACTGCCGGTCGCCAACAGGGGTGCTGTCGAACGGGCGCTCGTGTTCGGGCTGGCCGTCGGCGCCGCCATCAACCGGCGCTCGGTGTTTGCGCGCAAGAATTATTTCTATCCCGACCTGCCCAAGGGCTACCAGATCAGCCAGTACGAGCTGCCCATCGTCCAGGGCGGGTGCCTGGCCTTCCTCACGCGCGAGGGCGAGAAGACAGTGCGCCTGACGCGCGCGCATCTCGAGGAGGATGCCGGCAAATCGCTCCACGAGGGGTTGGGGGAACTGAGTCACGGCATGAGCGGCATCGATCTCAACCGCGCCGGCACGCCGCTTCTGGAAATCGTGTCCGAGCCCGACATGCGCTCTGCCGAAGAGGCCGTCGCCTACGCGCGCGCGCTGCATGCACTGGTGCGCTGGATCGGCATCTGCGACGGCAACATGCAGGAAGGCTCGTTCCGCTGCGACGCCAACGTTTCGGTGCGGCGCCCGGGCGAGCCGCTGGGCACGCGCTGCGAAATCAAGAACCTCAATTCCTTCCGGTTCCTCGAGCGCGCCATCGAATTCGAGGCGAAACGGCAGATCGAGATGCTCCAAGACGGCGGCCGCATCGTGCAGGAGACGCGCCTGTACGACCCGGACCGCGACGAGACGCGCTCGATGCGCTCGAAAGAGGAAGCGCATGACTACCGCTACTTTCCCGACCCGGACCTGCCGCCGCTCGTGGTACCGGATGAATTGTTGGCGGCCGCACAGAAGTCGTTGGCTGCGACCGGCACGCCGCGCTCGCGCCAGGCTCAATATGCGCTGCAATTCGCTGGTGACGGAGTGACCGGCTACGACACCGCGGTGCTCACCGCGTCGCGTGAAACGGCTTCCTATTTCGAGGACCTGGTGGCAAGGATGGGCGGCGGGGCAAAGCTCGCTGCCAACTGGGTGGCGGGAGAGCTCTCGGCAGCGCTCAATCGCGACGCGCTCGACATCGGGCGATCGCCGGTGTCGAGCGCGCAGCTTGCGGGCCTGCTCGCGCGCGTGCGCGACAACACCATTTCGGGCAAGATCGCCAAGGAAATTTTCGATGCGCTCTGGCAGGGCGGGGAGCGCGGCAACGAGCGGGCCGCGGATGCGATCATAGAAAAGCGCGGCTTGAAGCAGATCACCGACATGGCTGCGCTCGAGGCGATCGTCGACCAGGTGGTGGCGGCGAATCCCAAGTCGGTGGAAGAATTCCGCGCAGGCAGGCAAAAGGCGTTCAACGCGCTCGTCGGTCAGGCGATGAAGGCAACCGGGGGCAAGGGCAACCCCGCTGCCATCACGGAAATTCTGAAGCGCAAGCTGGGCTCCTCCGGCTGTTGACTCGTGATGCGCCCTTGATGCCATCCATTGCGGGCCGTGGCATCATGGCTCCCGAGCCTCTTCGAGGCGAGCGTCAGCGTTTCGCGGGGCTCGCCTTGGTCAGTTCGATGTAGCGGCGCTTTTCATCGTCGTATTTGGCGTTGATCGGGTCCACGTACTTCTTCTTATGCGCTTCAATAGCGGCCTTGCGCTTGCTGATGTCGGCTTCTGCTTGCACGATATCCGCCTCGGCCTTCTTCATGTCCTCCAGCACCTTCGCCGGGGGCTTGTCTGCCCCGTAGAACTTCTTGTGCTCCGCGACGCGCTTTCGCGCCGCCGCGATGCGCTGTTCGCTCGCTTTGATGGCCCTGGTGGTCTGGTCCATCTCCTGCGCCAGGGATTTTTCGGCGTCCCGCAGCGCCCGGGCACGCGCGTCCTCGATGTCCTTTTCGCTGGAATAGGTGTTCAGCAGTGCCGCGGTCTTGCGGCGCTCCTCACCCGCGAGCTTCTCCTGCTCGGCCTTTTTCTTTCTTTCGGCCTCACGGGCGGCCTGCTTCTCGGGCGTGAGGACTTCGGTCTGCTTTACGACCCGTCCCTGCCGCGACAGTTCCTGGGTGCTCTGGCCCTGGCATTCCTTGGGCGGGATCTGGGTGTAGTACACCTTGCCCTTGGCGTCGACGCACTTGTACATGCGCTGCGCCTGCGCCGATGCAATGGGCAAAGCGGCGAGCGCCGCTGCGAGCGAGAGAACCAACGTTCCATTAAGCATGATGGGGTGCCCCGTAAAGTTCGCGGTACTGCTGGATGGCGTGGATATTTTGCCGCAAGTCGGAACGGTCCTGCAGGTGGGCCAGAAGGTCTTCCAGCGTGGCGATCGCGACCACCGGCAAGCCGTAGCGCTCGCGCACTTCCTGGATGGCCGAAAGCTCGCCCTGGCCGCGCTCCATGCGATCGAGCGACACGGCCACGCCGGCCGCGCTCGCCCCGGCCGCGCCGATGATATCGAGCGACTCGCGCACCGCCGTGCCCGCGGTGATGACGTCGTCGATGATGAGCACCCGCCCGGCGAGCGGCGCACCCACCACGCTGCCGCCCTCGCCGTGGTCTTTCGCTTCCTTGCGGTTGTAGGCGAAAGGCACATCGCATCCGGCGTTGGCCAGCGCCACCGACACGGCGGACGCCAGCACGATGCCCTTGTAGGCAGGACCGAACAGCATGTCGAAGGCCAGGCCGGAGTCGAGGATCGCCTTCGCGTAGAATCCCGCCAGCCGGCCCAGGCGCGCGCCGGTGTTGAACAGGCCGGCGTTGAAAAAATAAGGCGTGTTGCGGCCCGACCTGGTGACGAACTCGCCGAAGCGCAGCACGCCGCACTCGATGCTGAAAGCGATGAACTCCTGTCTGAAATCCGCCATGTCCCAGGTCGTGTTCGAGGATGCCCGCCAGTTTAGCGCCCTCCCGCTCGCCCGGCGCGGTCGCCTGATACCCGCATGCGCATAATCACGTTGAACTGCAACGGCATCCGTTCGGCCTGGGCAAAAGGCTTGCCCGCCTGGCTGGCGCGCCAGAAGGCGGACATCGTGTGTCTGCAGGAAGTGAAGGCGCAGGAGTCGGACTGTGCGCTGCTGCGCGCGCCGAAGGGATTCGAGTCGCATTTCCACTGCGGCGACAAGCGCGGCTACAGCGGCGTGGCGCTGTACTCGCGGCACCGGCCCGACGCGGTGAGCTGCGGCTTCGGCAGCAAGGAATTCGATCCGGAAGGCCGCCTGGTGCGCGCCGATTACGGCAGGCTGTCCGTCGTTTCCGTATATCTTCCGTCGGGTTCGAGCGGGCCGGAGCGCCAGCAGGCCAAGTTTCGCTTCCTGGACGAGTTCTATCCTTATCTGAAGAAGCTGCGCCGCGAAGGGCGTGAGTACATTCTGTGCGGCGACTGGAACATCGCGCACAAACCGATCGATTTGAAGAACTGGCGCTCGAACCAGAAGAACTCCGGCTTTCTGCCCGAGGAACGCGCCTGGCTGTCCAAGGTGTTCGACGAGCTGGGCTGGGTGGATGTGTTCCGGCGCATCGATCCGCGCCCCGATCAGTACACCTGGTGGTCCAACCGCGGGCAGGCGTGGGCGAAGAACGTAGGCTGGCGCATCGACTACCAGATTGCGACGCCGGGCATTGCCGCCAAGGCAGGCAGGGTTTCGATCTACAAGGCGAAACGGTTCTCGGACCACGCCCCGCTCACCGTAGAGTACGACCACGGCCTCTGACGGGTGCCGGGCACTCGGCAGGTTCTTTGCTGTCTCAGTCCTGAGCAGCAGAAGGAGGTCCACTATGGTCGACAAATCATATCGGCGTGCCGTTCCGATGCTTCTTGCCGCCTTATGGTGCGGTGCCATCCAGGCGCAAGTGGTCCCCGTTCCACCCGATCAGGCGCCGCCCGCGGCCCGGGCGGGCCAGAGCGGCGAGACGGGTAACCTCGCGCGCGGCGAGCGGCGCTTCATGGAACAGGCGGCGCGCCACGGCCGGGCCGAAATCGAGCTCGGCAATCTCGCCCAGACCAAGGCTGCCAGCGACCGGGTGAAGGAATACGCCAGGCGCATGGTGCAGGACCACAGCAAGTTCAACGAGCAGTTGAAAAGGATCGCCGCCGAGGAGCGCGTGACGCTGCCCGGCTCGGTGGAGCGCAACCATGAGCGGCTGCTCGGGGACCTGCAGAACACCTCCGGCGCCGATTTCGATCGGCGCTTCATCACCGAAATGTTGAAGGTGCATGAAAAAGACCTCAAGGACTACCGGACAGCAGCCCGGGAGGCGCGCGATCCCGAGCTGAAGGCGTTCGCCGAAAAAGCGGCGCAGGCGATCCAGGAACATCTCGCCCGTGCGCGGCAGATCGCCGACACGGTCGTGGGAGCCAGCGGGCCCCGGCGCAACGCGCAGCGCCCGAGCGATGCCTCGGCGGGGGCCAGCGCACCGGCCGCCCCGAATCCCGCTTCGAGCGGCTATTGAGGCCTGCCCGTCAATCCAGCGGGTCCGGGGTGGGCGTGCGGGTCGCGAGCACGATGCCGGCGAGGATGAGCGCGAACCCGGCCGCGTGATAAAGGTGCAGCGTCTCGCCGAGGAAGACCACCGCAAGCAGTGCTCCGAACACGGGCATGAGATGGACGAACATCCCGGCTCTTGCCGGGCCTACTTCGGCCACTGCCCGGTTCCAGAACAGGTAAGCGAGCACCGAGGGAAATACGCCGGTGTAGGCGATGGCGGCGACGCTCGCGAGATTGAGCTCCGTGCGCGCCCCTGTTGCGAGCTCCGCGAGAAAGAAGGGCAGGTTCGCCGCCCATCCCACCGCCATGGTCGTGCCGAGGAAGGCGAGCGAGCCGATGCCGGCAGGGCGTCGCCGCAGCAGCAGCGTATAGACCGCCCAGGACACTACGGCGGCGAACACCCAGATGTCCCCCCCGTTAACTTGCAGCTGCAGCGCGCCCGATAGGTCGCCCCTGAAAATAATGGCCGCCACGCCGGCCATGGATACGACGATGCCGAGCGTCTGGAGACGGCTTACCCGTTGTCCCATGAACAGCCAGCCGAGCAGAACGATGATGGCCGGGATGGCGGAATTGAGCAGGATGCCGTTGGTGGCCGTGGTCGACCCGAGGCCGATGTAGACCAGCGTATTGAAGCTCCCGACCCCCATCACGCCGAGCAGAACCAGCATCTTCCAGTGCCGCAGGATCGTCTCGCGCTCGCGCAGCATGGGCTGCAGCGCGAACGGCAGCAGAACGCACAACGCCACGGTCCAGCGCCAGAAGGCGAGGGCAATCGGCGGGACGGTGCCCTGCACGCCGCGGCCGACCACGAAGTTCGCTGACCAGAAGAGCGCGGTGAGCGTCAGCAGCAGGTAGGCCGAAGCCCAGGGGAAATGGCGCGGCAGCACGGATGTCGGCGAGGGGCGAAGTGCGTAAGAGTGCAGCGCACGCGGCCGGCGCGCCTTGATCCAGGCTAAAGAGGCCCTGACGCGATGCCAGGGCCTCGTATCTTTACTTACCG
>Ga0156229_1267_pt1 | contig 26840 bp, 26 predicted proteins | sample RifCSPlowO2_12_FD_116156 | JGI IMG/M metagenome (GOLD analysis project Ga0156229, IMG submission 116156) | Betaproteobacteria bacterium RIFCSPLOWO2_12_FULL_66_14 | reverse complement strand
CGACGGACAGCCGCGGGTTGTACAGCAGATCCTGGGCAGTCGGCCCGCTCACCGTGCGCGCTGGAAAGGGCCGGCTAGAACGCTTCGCGCCACAGATCCAGCGCCTGCTGTACCGGACGATCGGAGAAGCTGAACAGCACCGCCTGTTCGTCGGCCTCGAGACGGTACGGCATCCAGGACGGGCACACGAAGATATCCTTGGGGCCGAAAGCCAGAGCCTCGTTCTTCAGGAGGCAGCGGCCGCGCCCTTCGACCACGGCATAAACGGTCGAGTCGGTCGAACGGTATTCCCTGCCCTTGAAGCCCTTCGGAAGCAGCTGCATGAACGTACCGATGGTCGGCATGGCCCACCCGCCGGTGACGGGGTTGGTGTACTGCAGCTTGTGGGCCCAGCAGGGATGCGGGGCGTGGCCCGCGTGCAGGGTTTCGAGCGCTTCACGGGTGCGCGGGTAGGGGTACCAGAAAAGCGGCGAGGTCCGGGACCCGGCCCGGTATTCCACGGGCTTCATGGTGTTGCCGAACTGGGCGAGGTTGTCGCGCTGCGTGCGGTCGGTGTGCTGCGCCTCCTGCGAGCCCTTTTCCATGAACTGCGCGTCGAGCAACTCCACCAGCGGCACGTCCAGACCGTCCATCCACACCATCGGTTCGCCGGAGGGGTTGCCGTGATCGTGGAACGTCCACGACGGCGTAATGACGAAATCGCCGATGTTCATGGTCACTTTTTCGCCGTCCACGGCGGTGTATGCGCCGCCTCCGTGCAGGATGAAGCGAAGCGCGGATTGCGAGTGGCGGTGCGCGGGCGCGATCTCGCCCGGCAAGATGATCTGCAGCCCCGCGTACAGGCTGTGCGTGATGCGGGACTGGCCGCGGAGGCCCGGGTTTTCCAACACCAGCACGCGCCGTTCGGCTTCTTTAGCCGTGATCAGCGCCCCGGCTTCCTGCAGCCAGGGCCAAGCCGTTTCCCATTTCCACAGGTAGGGCTGGCACGGGGTATTCGGCTCCGCCGTTATGAGCGAATGCAGCACCTCCCACAAGGGTGTCACGTTCCCCTTGGCGATCTTGTCGTAGAACGCCTTGCGCCCGGCGCCTGATTGAAGTACGGCCGACATGAGCTCTCCTCCGGGAATCGTTTTGCGCGACCCATTATTTTCCGCCTTTTTCGCTCCGCTCGCGGGGGCGCATAACGCGGCTCGCGAGCGACGTGTGGCCTGGAACGCTAAAATGGCGGCCCATGAATACCGCCGAAGCCGCTCGCCTGAAGGGGATCCTCGCCCCGGCAGTCACGCCGTTTCACGCCGATTTGTCGCCTGACGTTGAACGCTACCTGCGGCATTGCACCTGGCTGCTCGCAAATGGATGCTCCGGCCTTGCCGTGTTCGGCACCAACAGCGAAGCGAATTCGCTGTCCGCCGAGGAACGAATGATGCTGCTGGAGCAGCTGGTGCACTCCGGCATCGCACCCTCGCGGCTCATGCCGGGCACCGGGTGCTGCGCGCTGAGCGACACGGTGAGGCTCACCGCGCATGCCGTGGCGCTGGGTTGCGCAGGTGTGCTGATGCTGCCGCCTTTCTATTACAAAGATCTCACCGAGGAGGGTTTGTACCGCAGCTTCTCGGAAGTCATCGAGCGCGCAGGCAACGAGCGGCTTCGGGTTTACCTGTATCACATTCCTCCGGTGGCTCACGTCGGCATACCGCTCGGTCTCATCGAGAGGCTGCTGAAACGCTATCCGGGGACGGTCGCGGGAATCAAGGATTCCTCGGGTGACTGGAACAATACCCAGGCGCTGTTGAGCGCCTTCCGCGGGTCGGGATTCGACGTGTTTGCAGGAAGCGAAGCCTTCCTGCTGCAGAACATGAGAAGCGGCGGCGTCGGCTGCATTACCGCCACCGGGAACGTCAATCCCGCCGCCATCGATGCGCTGTACCGCGGATGGGAGGGCGCGAATGCGCACGACATGCAGGCGGACATCGCGGCGCTACGTGCGGTGTTTGCCAAGTACCCGATGATCGCAGCCCTCAAGGCGGCGATCGCGAGCTACTCGGACGATCCCGGCTGGGCTGTGCTGCGGCCGCCCCTGGTGGAATTGACGCCGTCCCAATCCCGCTCGCTCGTGCAGGAATTGCACTCCCGCGGCTTCACCATGCCGGGCCTCGCCGCGGCGGGCCCCAATACCGCTGTCAGCCGGACGGTGCGTTAAGAGCTTCGCCCGGTGGCCGCGTTTGATACACTGCGCGCCGGCATGACGCGCTCCTTCCTTTTCGTCTTCCTTCTGCTCGCGGCGCCCATCGCGCTCGCACAAAGCGTGACGGAGCAGTTGTTTGCAGCGATCGCCTCGGGCAACGAGGCGGAAGTCGCACGGTGGATCAAGGCCGGCGTGCATTACACCGCAAGGAACGATTCTGGAGAGCCCGTCATCGTTGCCGCGGCCGAGCACGGTCGCCCGGTCATCGTGAAAATGCTGCTGGATAACGGCGTGGACGTCGCTGCGCGCACGCCGAACGGGGAGACGGCACTGCACCTGGCCGGGCTGCACGGCGAGCCGGAAGTGGCGCGCATGCTGCTCGAGCGCGGCGCCCCTGTGGACGTGCAGAACCTGGACGGAGAAACGCCGCTTTTCTGGGCGGCATTGACCGGCTCGATTTACGTAGTGCAACTCCTGATCGCCGCCGGCGCCCGCGTTTCCATAAAGGATGGCAAGGGAAACACGCCGCTCCACGCGGCAGCGGCAGAAGGCCATACCGAAGTGCTCCTGTACCTGCTCAGCCGCAAAGCGGACCGCAGGACGCGTAACAAGGCCGGCGAAACGCCGCTCGATCTGGCCATCCACCGGGGCAGGGCAGAGGCAGCGAGGCTATTGGCCGGCAAATAGCTGGCGCGCTGCCCGCCCTGCTCGCGTTTGCACCTCCGCAAGCAGCTCCCCTTCTGTCCCGCCGTGGACATCCTCTGCAGCTTCCCGCAAGCAATTATTTGGAAGAAGAAGCGCCTGAGTGATGTTCGCGCTGTTGCGCGGCGGAAGGAATAGCAGTCCGCTCGAGCAGCGAGCCGTCCTTCGAGGTTGACACCGATGAATGACTGGCTGTGGCGCGACGCGTGGCACGCAGTCGCGAGGCTCAATCCATCAACTGGCAGAGGTGCAGCATGTATATGGACAGGATGACAATTGGTCTTGGCGCGGCAACGGTGGCGTTGATGCTCGCCCTGCCCGCGCTGGGACAGCAGGATGCATCAACACCGGCATCGAGCGATAGCAGCATGAGCAGCACGACGGCGCCAAGCGATGCCTCGAGCGCGGCCGGATCGAGTGCGCGCCCCGACCTGGCTGCTGCGGCGAGCAGCGACGCCACTTCGGAGATGTACCAGGGAGCCGACCCGGCCAACGCGCTGTGTGACTCTCAGCAAGGTCAAGCGCGTGAAGATTGCCTCGCCGCATTCACCGCCGGGGGCGGGCTGCAGCAAGTCGGCGGCGATTGAGCTTAAAGCGCGCTGCACGCAACAAAACGCACGCGCCGCGATCCAAGGAGGGTGTCGGCCCGACGCATGGCGTGTTCGGGCAAAGAGCACGTGCAGCGCTATGGTGGCGAACAATTGTCGCCACGTAGGCGACCCTGAAGGAGCCCAATATGAAGATACGCCCCAGACATATCGCGACAGCCTGTAGCGCAGCCGTTATTGGCTTGGCACTGGCCCTGCCTGCGGCAGCACAACAAAGGTCATTCCGTGACATACCTGGCACGATCACAAACGCGAACAGCATGAATTGGGAAAACTTCGAATCCAGCGCCGCTGCTGGAGCGGGTACCCGTCAAGCGATGGCAGGCACGGCCGCGGATATCAATCCGAGCACGCACCCCGTGGTACGGCACCAGGGAGCGAATCCGGCGAATATCCTGTGCGACGGCTTGCAGCCCGAAAGCCTGGCGCGCGAGGATCGCGGCCGTGGACTGGACGCGCTTGAGAACTGTCTGGCCGCTAACACCGCCGGCGGCGGGCTGCAGCAAGGCGGCGGCGACGGCAATTGAACGGTAGCAACGGCCGCGCGTCTGATTGCGCGGGGCGAGCGGGGCTGCGCGCGAGCGCAGCCCCGTTTGCCCTTCAAAACCCCACGGCCAGGCTGTCGCGCCTTGCATCGGAAGCGGCGAGGTAGGCATCGTCCAGTCGTAGGATGAGCTGGCTGCAACCGAAGTCCATGTAGCCGGCGGGCAGCGCCACGATCCGGTGGCCGCGGCGGGTAAGCTCGTCCAGCGTTTGCTGGGGAAAACCTGGCTCCACGTTCACTTCCAGCCCGTGCACGACGCGAAAGCGCGGCGCATCGATGGCGGCCTGCGGGTTCTGCGCATAGTCGGCAATGCGCACCATCAGCTGAGTGTGTCCTTGCGGCTGCATGCTGCCGCCCATGAGACCCAGCGTCATGAAGGGCTTGCCGGCACGCGTGACAAAACCCGGGATGATGGTGTGGAAGGGACGTTTGCCCGGCCCCGCCTCGTTGGGATGACCCGGCCGCAGCGAGAACCCCGCTCCGCGGTTCTGCAGGCTGATGCCGGTGTCAGGCACTACTACGCCGGAGCCGAACCCGGAGAAATTGGACTGGATCATCGACACCATCATTCCGCTCGCGTCAGCCGTGGCGAGGTACACCGTGCCGCCGCTGGGCGGCGTGCCGTGCCCGAAATCCTGAGCGCGCTTCATGTCGATCAGCCGCGCACGCGAGCCGAGGTAATCGGGTTGCAGAAGGCTGGAAGGCTCTACCGCCATGGAGCGCGGGTCAGCCACGTAGCGGTACGCATCGGCAAACGCCAGCTTCACGGCTTCGATTTGCAGGTGCACGCTGTCGGCGCAATCGACCGGCAGGTCAGCGATATCGAAGTGCGACAGGATGCCCAATGCCATCAGGCACACGATGCCCTGGCCGTTGGGCGGTATTTCGTGCACGGTCAGCCCGCGATAGTCCTGCGACAGTGTCCCGCACCAGTCACAGGCATGGGCCCCAAGGTCCTGCGTGGTCATCGCTGCGCCGCATTCGGCAGCGTGCCGCGCGATGCGCTCGGCGAGCTCGCCGCGGTAGAGAGCCTCTCCCAGCGTGGCCGCTATTTTTTCCAGCGTGCGGGCGGCGGCCGGCAACCCGAACCGCTCGCCCATGACAGGCGCCCGCCCGCCGGGCATGAACGCTTCGGCGAAACCGGGCTGGCCGGCCAGCTCGCGTATCTGCGAGGCCCAGCTCTGCGCTACAAAAGGCGATACCGGAAATCCCGCCGCCGCATACTCGATGGCCGGCTCGAAAAGCTTTTCGAACGGAAGGCGGCCGAAACGCCGGGACAATGCCACCCAGCCAGACACCGCGCCCGGCACCGTGACGCTGTTCCAGCCGCGATGCGGCATCGCGGACTGGCCGCGGAAGTAGTCCGGTGTCCAGGCCAGGGGGGAACGCCCCGAGGCGTTCAACCCGTGCAACGCCCTTCCGTCCCAGACGATGGCAAAGGCGTCGCTGCCCAGGCCATTGGAGATGGGCTCCACGATGGGCAGCGTAATGGCGGTGGCGAGCGCTGCGTCCACGGCGTTGCCCCCGGCGAGCAGCATTCGCAGCCCGGCCTGCGCGGCGAGAGGCTGCGACGTGGACACGACGTTGCGTGCCAGCACCGGACGTCGGATCATGGGGTAAGGGTTGTTCCAGTCCAGGCGTGGGGGCATCGTTCGATCGGCCTATGGGCTTTGTTTATCTGACTGAAAACGCGGCACGATTTTACAGTGTCTGCTGCAACCATCGCGCCACCCGCGCTTTCTAAAGAAGCGTACCGGCCATTTAGAGGGCAGCGCCATGCCGTGGGACAATCCGATGGGCACCGACGGCTTCGAGTTCATCGAATTTGCCGCACCGGATCCGCAGGCGATGGGCCGGCTGTTCGAGACCCTGGGGTTCAGTGCCATCGCCCGCCATAAGCACAAGGACGTGCTGCTGTATCGGCAGGGCGAGATCAATTTCATCGTCAACGCGGAGCCGCGCAGCTTCGCACAGCACTTCGCGCGGCGACACGGTCCGTCCGTGTGCGCGATCGCCTTCAGGGTGAAGGATGCCGTCCGGGGCATCGAGCGGGCGCGCGATCTGGATGCCTGGGTGATCGAGGCCCGGCCGGCGCCCATGGAGCTCGCCATCCCGGCGATCAAAGGCGTGGGCGATTCGCTCATCTACCTGGTGGATCGCTATCCGGACAATGCCTGGGGCCGAACGATATATGACGTCGATTTCGCGCCGCTTCCCGGCTACGAGGCATTCTGGCGCGGTGAGACGGATGCCCCGGGCGGCGCGGGACTGATGCACGTCGACCATCTCACGCACAACGTTCACCGCGGCCGCATGGGCGAATGGGCGGATTTTTACGAGCGGCTGTTCAATTTCCGGGAGATCCGCTATTTCGACATCGAAGGCAGGCTCACCGGCCTGAAATCCAAGGCGATGACCAGCCCCTGCGGAAGAATCCGCATCCCGATCAACGAAAGCTCGGACGACCGCTCGCAGATCGAGGAGTACCTGAACGCCTATGGCGGTGAAGGCATCCAGCACATCGCCCTCGCCACCGGCGACATTTACGGCACGGTGGACCGCTTGAGCGCCGCGGGCGTCAAACTGCTCGACACGCCGGACACGTACTACGAGCAGCTGCCGCAGCGCCTGCCCGGCCACGGCGAACCGGTGGAGGAGCTCAGGCACCGCCGCATCCTCATCGATGGCGATCCGGGCGGCGGCGTGCTGCTGCAGATATTCACCGAAACCGTAATGGGCCCGATCTTTTTCGAAATCATCCAGAGAAAGGGCAACGAAGGGTTCGGCGAGGGCAACTTCAAGGCGCTGTTCGAGTCGATGGAGCTCGATCAGATGCGCCGCGGCGTGCTCGACGCCGCCACGTGAGAGCGCATGGAAGCAGGCGTCCCTACTGAAGTCAGCAATAGCCCCGCCGCCGGCTTGCGGGGTGATTACAGCCGGGCGGCGAGCGATTACAGCGTGGAGCAGGACTGGGGAGCTTACACTGCTGGCGAGCAGGCCTTGTGGCGGCGTCTTTTCCGGCGCCAGATCGCGCTCCTGCCGGGCTACGCCTGTGACACCTATCGCGATAGCCTGGCCCGGTTGGACGCCTCCGAAGGCATCCCGAAGCTGGACGAGGTCACCGGTGAGCTGCGGCGCGCGACCGGCTGGTCGCTGGTGCCGGTGCCGGGGCTCATCCCCGATCTGGCTTTTTTCGATCACCTCGCCCACCGGCGGTTCCCGGTAACCCGGTGGCTGCGCAACCCCGAGGAATTCGACTACATCGTCGAACCCGACGTGTTTCACGACTTCTTCGGCCACGTCCCGATGCTGTTCAATGCCTGGTTCGCGGACTATATGCAGGCGTACGGCGAAGGCGGCCTGAAGGCGGCTCGGCTCGATGCGCTTAGAATGCTGGCGCGGCTTTACTGGTATACGGTCGAGTTCGGGCTGATCGCGACCGAAGCGGGCCTGCGGATATATGGAGCCGGCATCCTCTCCTCCGGCGGCGAGGTCGTGCATTCCATCGACAGTCCGAAGCCGCGGCGGGTCATGTTCGACCTGGAGCGGGTGCTGCGCACCGACTATCACATCGACCGATACCAGGACACTTATTTCGTCATAAAGAGCTTCGAACAGCTATTTACGGACACCCTTCCGGATTTCACCCCGCTGTATGCGCGGCTGCGCGCCCGGCCGGTACTGGCGCCGCAGGAGCCGTTTCCGGGTGATATCGTTATGGGTCCATCGAATCGGCTGTCTTAAGGGAGAGACGCCATGCCATCGGACACGCGGCTTGCTTATCAATGCGGCTTCGGCAACGAGTTCTCCACCGAGGCTTTGCCGGGCGCGCTGCCGGTCGGCCAGAACTCGCCGCAACGATGTCCTTACGGGCTGTATGCCGAACAGCTCTCAGGCACCGCCTTCACTGCTCCGCGCGGTGCCAATCGCCGCTCCTGGCTGTACCGTATCCGGCCCGCCGCCGTTCACTCCAAGTTCCGGCTGATCGACAGCCCGCACCTGGTGAGCCGCTTCGACGAGGTCGGCACGCCGCCCGATCAACTGCGCTGGGATCCGTTCCCCATACCGCGCCGGGCGACCGACTTCATCGACGGTTTGTTCACGCTGGTCGGTAATGGCGATCCGGAGCTGCAGACGGGTTGTCGTGTACACATCTATGCCGCGAACCGGTCGATGACCCACCGGTATTTCTACGACGGCGACGGGGAGCTGCTCATCGTGCCCGAGCGGGGGCGCTTGCGTATCGTCACGGAGCTGGGCCTGCTCGATGTCGAGCCCCAGGAAGTGGCGGTCATTCCGCGCGGCATCCGGTTCCGCGTTGAGCTGCCCGCCGGCGAGGAAGGCGTGCGCGGTTACATCTGCGAAAACCTCGGCGCGTTATGGCGGCTGCCCGATCTGGGGCCGATCGGCTCCAACGGCCTGGCCAACCCGCGCGATTTCCTCTCCCCGGTGGCCTGGTACGAAGATCGGGACGAGCATTGCGAGCTGGTCGCGAAATTCCTCGACCGGCTCTGGGTCGCGGAGATGAATCACTCGCCGCTGGACGTTGTCGCGTGGCACGGCAATTACGCGCCGTACAAGTACGACCTGCGCCGTTTCAACGCCATCGGGACGGTGAGCTACGACCATCCGGATCCGTCCATTTTCCTGGTGCTGCAATCGCCTTCGGATACGCCCGGCGCAGATGCGCTGCAGTTCGTGATTTTTCCGCCGCGCTGGTCGGTGGCCGAGCACAGCTTCCGCCCGCCGTGGTTCCATCGCAACCTTGCCAGCGAATTCATGGGGCTCGTCCACGGCAGCTACGAGGCCAAGACCGAAGGTTTCGTGCCGGGCGGGTCGAGCCTGCACAATTGCATGATCGGCCACGGCCCGGACAGCGGCGCGCTCGACAAGGCGAGCGCCGCGGACACCACCAAGCCGGAACGGCTGAGCGACATGCTGGCTTTCATGTTCGAGAGCCGCTGGGTTCTGCATCCCAGCCGCGACGCGCTTGAAGCGGATCAGTTGCAGCACACCTATGTCGAGACCTGGCAGAAGCTGAAGAAGCGGTTTACCGGGACGCCATAAGAAGGCTCAAGACTCGACCGGTCTAGCCAAGGATTGCGTTTACTGAGTCTGCCCATTTTGCGCAGTCACTTTGTGACTGCGCAAAATGGGCAGATCAATAAGCGCTTGCAGACAGCTCGACGGTTCCAGGCGTCGAGTATCACATCCTCTCCACCGCGACCGCCGTCGCCTCACCCCCGCCGATGCAAAGCGCGGCGATGCCGCGCTTCAGCCCGCGGCGCTCCAGCGCCGAGAGCAGCGTGACCACGATACGGGCCCCGGAGGCGCCAATGGGATGGCCCAGCGCGCAGGCGCCGCCGTGCACGTTGACTTTCTCATGGGGCAACCGCAGATCGCGCATGGCAGCCATGACCACGACGGCGAACGCCTCGTTGATTTCGTAAAGGTCCGCGTCCTCGGCGCTCCAGCCGGCCTTCTGCAGCACTTTGGCGATGGCGCCGATCGGCGCCGTGGTGAACCGGCCCGGCTCCTGCGAGTGCGTGGCGTGGGCGCGCAGACAGGCGAGCGGCCGGATGCCGCGCTGCTCCGCCGTTGCGGCCTTCATGAGGACCAGCGCTGCGGCACCGTCGGAAATCGAGCTGGAATTGGCGGCCGTGACCGTGCCGTCAGGACGAAAGGCCGGCTTGAGACGCGAAATCTTGCTGGCGTCCGCACGCAGCGGTTGCTCGTCCTGATCCACGGTCGCGCTTTCCTTCTTCGATCGTGTCTGCACAGGCACGATCTCGCGCGCGAACGCGCCCTCGCGAATGGCGTTTCGCGCACGCAGGAGCGAAGCCTCGGCGTAGCGGTCCTGCGCCTCGCGCGTGAAGCGATAATGCGCGGCGCAGTCTTCGGCGAAGTCGCCCATGAGCCGGCCGGCCTCGTAAGGGTCTTCCAGGCCGTCGAGAAACATGTGGTCCTTGATCTCGCCGTGCCCCAGGCGAAATCCGGAGCGAGCCTTGGCGAGCAGATAAGGGGCGTTGCTCATGCTTTCCATGCCGCCGGCCAGCATGATCTGCGCGCTGCCCGCCAGAATGAGGTCGTGGGCGAGCATGGCGGCCTTCATGCCGGAACCGCATACCTTGTTGATGGTGGTGCAGCCCGTTGCGATCGGCAGTCCGGCGCCGAGCGCCGCCTGGCGCGCGGGCGCCTGGCCGGTCCCGGCCGGGAGCACGTTGCCCAAGATGACCTCGTCGATGTCCTCCGGGGCGAGCCCCGCGCGCTGCACCGCCGCCCGGATGGCGGCGGACCCGAGCTGGGGCGCGCTCAACGACTGCAGGCGTCCCATGAAACCGCCGATCGGCGTGCGCGCCGCCGATGCGATCACGATCCGCTCCATGTCTAGCGCGTCTCCTCGAACAGCTCACGGCCGATGAGCATGCGGCGAATCTCACTCGTTCCGGCGCCGATTTCGTAGAGTTTAGCGTCCCTCAGCAGTCGCCCGGTGGGGAAGTCGTTGATGTAGCCGTTGCCTCCCAGGCACTGGATGGCCTCCAGTGCCATGCGGGTCGCTCTTTCGGCGGCGTACAGTATGACGCCGGCCGCATCCTTGCGAGTGGCCTCGCCGCGGTCGAGAGCCTGTCCCACCGCATAGACGTATGCGCGACAGGCGCTCAGCTCGGTATACATGTCGGCGAGTTTCCCCTGCATGAGCTCGAACTGTCCGATCGGCTGGCCGAACTGCACGCGCTCATGCACGTAGGGCAATACCGCGTCCATGCAGGCTTGCATGATGCCGAGCGGGCCGGCGGCCAGCACGGCGCGCTCGAAATCGAGCCCGCTCATGAGGATGTTCACGCCCCGGCCGATGTCGCCAAGAACGTTTTCTTCGGGCACCGCGCAGTCCTGGAACACCAGCTCGCAGGTGTTGGAGCCGCGCATGCCGAGTTTATCGAGCTTCTGCGCGGTCGCGTATCCGGCAAAGGCCTTTTCGACTATAAAGGCCGAAATGCCCCTCGCGCCCGCGGCCGGGTCGGTTTTCGCATACACCACCACGGTGTCGGCGTCCGGCCCGTTGGTGATCCACATTTTTGTGCCGTTCAACACATAGCGCCGGCCCATTTTTTCCGCGCGCAGCTTCATGCCGACCACATCGGACCCCGCGCCGGGCTCGGACATGGCCAGAGCGCCGATGTGCTCGCCGCTGATGAGCGGCGGCAGATATTTCGCCTTCTGTGCGTCCGACCCGAAGCGCCGGATCTGGTTGACGCAGAGATTGGAGTGCGCCCCATAGGACAGGCCTACCGATGCCGAGGCGCGGCTGATCTCCTCCATGGCCACCATATGGGCGAGATAACCCATGTTGGCGCCGCCGTATTTCTCTTCCACGGTGATGCCCAGCACGCCGAGCTCGCCGAGCTTGCGCCACAGGTCCGGGGGGAAAGCGTTGTCCCGATCGATGGCTGCAGCCCGAGGCGCAATTTCTTTCTGCGCGAAATGACGCACCGTTTCACGCAGCGCCTCGACCGTCTCGCCGAGGCCAAAGCGCAGGGGCGAAAGCATGGGGGTCAGGACGAGCGCCGGAGATCGGCGGCCACGGCGGCGAGAAAACGTCCCGCCTCGCCGCCCGTCACGGCGCGATGGTCGAAGGTGAGCGACAGCGGCACGATGCGGTGCACGGCCGGCGCTCCGTTTTCCGGTACAACCGCTTCGTAAATCGTGCCTGCGCCCAGGATGGCGACCGTGGGCGGCATGACTACCGGCGCGGCGTACTTGCCGCCGATCATGCCGAAATTGGAAAGGATGATAGTGTAGCCGCGCAGTTCCTCGGGAGGTATCTTTCGTGCCCTGACGTCGGCTCGCATGCGATCGAGCCCGCGGCGCAGGTCGGCGGCATCGCGGTTCACGACGTCGCGCAGCACGGGAACGAACAATCCGTCCGGGGTGTCGACGGCGATGCCCAGGTCGACGATTTTCATCACCCGGCGCGACATGGACTTGCTGTCGAACCAGGCGTTCAGCGAAGGTTCGGCCCGGCATGCCGTCCCGGTCGCGCGTACCAGGCGGATCGTGACGTCGGTGCCGGCGGGCCAGGCATGGATGTCGGCATCGTCCATGATGGTGGCCGGGGCGACCTCGCTGCGCGCGTAAGCCATGTTCTGCGCCATGGCGCGCCGCACGCCGCGGAGCGGCTCCGGCGCCGCCAGGGCCGCGTATTCGGATGCCGCGCGCTGCACATCGGCCGCGGTGATGGCGCCGTCCGGCCCGGTGGGCGACACCATGGCAAGCTCCACATTGACCCGATGCGCGAGCGCCCTCACCGCAGGGGTTGCCTTCACCGTGGCGGGTCCGCGGCTCACCGCCACCGGCTGTTCCACCATGACCTCCGTGCCGACCTGCATCTTGCCGACCACCGTGCCTTTTTCTTCCTCTTTTCCTTCGAATCCGACCAGCGGGGCATCCGTGGGGACGATATCGCCGGGCCGGTGGAAAAGCTTCTCGATCCGGCCGGAATAGGGCGCCGGGATCTCCACGATCGCCTTGGCGGTTTCCACGGAGACGAGCGGCTGGTCGGTCTGCACCGCGTCACCCTCTTTGACATGCCAGGAGACGACTTCGGCCTCCTGCAGCCCCTCGCCCAGGTCGGGCAGCTTGAATATTTTCATGGGTCTCCGATGAAGGCGATGAAGCGGCCGAGGCTCGCTTGCTGCATCAGGAAAAGCTCATGGCCTCGCGCGCGGCGGCGACAATGCGTTCCACGCTCGGCATGTACTGGTATTCGAGTCGCGACAGAGGCACCACCACGTCATAACCGGTGACCCGCTGCACCGGAGCGAGCAGGCTGAGCAGCCCGTGCTCGGCGAGCGCGGCGGCGATTTCGGCTCCGAACCCCCCGGTCCGCGCCGCCTCGTGAACGATGACGCACCGGCCCGTCTTGCCGACCGAGTCCAGGATGGTCCGGGCATCGAGGGGCTTGAGAGTGGCGACGTCGATCACCTCGCAGCTCACGCCTTCGTTCGCAAGTACGTCCGCCGCCCCCAGCGTTTCCTTCATCATCGCGCCCCAGCTGACCAGCGTGACATCGGTGCCGTCACGCACCACGAAGCAGACGTCGAGCGGCAGCGCCTCGCCGTTGTCGGCGACTTCCTGCCTGAACATCCGGTACAGGCGGGTAGGCTCCAGGAACATGACCGGGTCGGGATCGCGTATGGAGGCGAGCAGCAACCCGTAGGCGCGGGCCGGGGATGACGGAATCACCACTCGAAGGCCGGGAACGTGCGCGAGCAGCGCTTCCGGGCTTTCCGAATGATGCTCCGGCGCATGGATGCCTGCGCCGCAGGGCGTGCGCAGCACCATCGGACAGCTGAGCCGCCCCCGCGTCCGATGACGCAGCCGCGAGGCGTGGTTGATGACATGATCGAGCGCCGGGTAGATGAAACCGCTGAACTGGATTTCGACGACCGGCCTGAGCCCCTCGGCCGCCATCCCCACGGCCATGCCGGTGATGCCGCTCTCGGCGAGCGGCGTGTCGAGCACGCGCTCGGCACCGAATCTGGCCTGCAGACCCGCGGTGGCGCGAAACACCCCGCCATTGATGCCAATGTCCTCACCCAGGAGCACGACGTTCGGGTCGCGCTCCAGCTCGCGCGCGAGCGCCAGGTTGATCGCCTCGACCATGGTGATTTCGGCCGTGGTGCCCTGCTTCGGCATGGCAGCCTTCGCGACGCCCGAATCAGCCATGAGGTGCTCCGTTGGCCGGCGCGAACCGGAGTGCAGTTTCCCGCTGCGGTCTCAGCGACTCGGGCAGCTGCTCGTAGAGATGGTCGAACATGGTCTCGGTGGAGGGGAACGGCATGGCCAGATATTCTTCGACGCTGCGGTTGACCTGGGCCGTGCATTCCTGCAGCAGTTGCTCCTCACGCTGCTTGTCCCATGCCCCCGACTGCGCGAGATACTGCCGCAGCCGCGCGATGGGCTCGAGTTTCCAATGCTCCCTGAGCTCCCCGGCGTCGCGGTAACGGGAGGCATCATCCGCCGTGGTGTGATCGCCCAGGCGGTAGGTCAAGGCTTCGATCAGTGTAGGGCCGCCGCCCGCGCGTGCCTTGTCGATCGCCCGGGCCACCCCGTCCCGAACCGCAATGACGTCGTTGCCGTCGACCTGCAGCCCCTCGATACCGGCGGCGAGCGCTTTCTGGGCGAGCGTCGCTGCCCGCGTCTGCGCCGAACGCGGCACCGAGATGGCCCACTGGTTGTTGACCACCACGAGCACCACGGGAAGCCCGAACGCGCCTGCAAGGTTCATGCCTTCGTAGAAGTCCCCCTTCGAGGTCGAACCGTCGCCCAGCGAACACACCGCGACACGGGCCTCGCGGCGGACCCGCATGGCATAGGCCACCCCGGCTGCATGGCAGACCTGCGTGCCGATGGGCACGCAGTTGGGGAAGTCTTTCCGTGCCGCGGGGAAATCGCTGCCGCGCTCGTCTCCTCCCCAGTAGAGCAGCGGCTGCGCCATGGAAACGCCGCGCACGAACTGCGCCCCGTGGTCACGGTAATACGGCACCAGCACGTCTTCCGGCCGCATCGCGTCGGCCATTCCCACGCTGACGGCTTCCTGTCCCAGCGAGGAGGCGAATGTGCCGAGCTTGCCGGTGCGCTGAAGGGCGATCGCCTTGGTGTCAAAGACGCGCGTGAGGACCATTGCGCGATAGAGTCGGACAAGGTGCTCCGGGTTTCGCGCGAACTCGGGCAACGGCTCGTGCGCTACGCCGTCGGGGCTGAGATACCGGCTGTATTCGACGTGAAAGGTTGCGACCGTCACCACGGGAGCGCTCCTCGTCGTGCCTGCGTATGAGACCGGTTTAACGTTAATGGCCGGCCATGCGCTGAATGGTCTGATCGGCTTGACAGCCGGTCGCTACAAGCTGCAAATGTACAACGATGGCCTGGCACCGCGTCAAAATCCTGTTGTCGCCGCATGCAGAGAGCGGTCAATATCCCAGAGGATGTCGTCCAGATCTTCCAGCCCGACCGAGATGCGCACCATGTCGGGCGTCACGCCCGCCTTGCGCTGTTCCTCCTCGCTCATCTGCCGGTGAGTGGTGGACGCGGGGTGTATCACCAGCGTCTTGGCGTCGCCGATGTTCGCCAGATGGCTCATGAACGTCGCGGATTCTATGAATTTTTCGCCGGCGCGCGCGCCGCCCTTCACGCCGAAGTTCAGCAGGCCGGAAGCGCCGTTGGCGAGGTACTTCCGCGCAAGCGCGTGATACCGGTCGTTCTCGAGCCCCGGATAGTTGACCCAGCTCACCTGCGGGTGAGCCTCGAGGAATTGCGCCACGGCGAGCGCGTTCGCGCAATGCCGCTCCATGCGCACGTGCAGCGTTTCCAACCCCTGCAGCAGCAGCCAGGCGTTGAACGGAGAAAGGGCCGGACCGAAAGTGCGCATGGTCTCCATGCGCACCCGCATGGTGAAACCGAAATCTCCGAACGTCTCGTAGAAGCGCACGCCGTGGTAGCCGCGCGACGGCTCGGTCATGCCGGGAAACTTGCCGTTGTCCCAGGGAAACCTGCCCGATTCGACCACCACGCCGCCCATGGTGGTGCCGTGGCCGCCGATGTACTTGGTCGCAGAGTGCACCACGATATCGGCCCCCCACTGGAACGGGCGGCAGAGAAAAGGCGAGGGGACGGTGTTGTCCACGACCAGCGGAATGCCCGCCTCATGAGCGATCTCGGCGAGCGCTTCGATGTCGACGATATTGATGAGCGGATTGCCCAGCGTTTCGGCGTACAGGAGCTTCGTTTTTCCGGTGATGGCGCTGCGGAAATCGTCCGGGTTGTCCGGATGTACGAACGTCGTGTCGATGCCGAGCTTGGGCAGGTTGACCGCAAGCAGCGTGTGCGTCCCTCCGTACAGCGTGGAGGCGGAGACGATGTGATCGCCCGCTTCGGCGAGGGTCAGAATGGCGGCCGTTTCCGCGGCCTGGCCGGTGGCCGCGGCTACGGCGGCGCGGCCACCCTCGAGCGCCGCGATTCGTTCTTCGAACACCGCGGTGGTGGGATTCGAGAGCCGCGTGTAGACATTTCCAAACGTCTGCAGGTTGAACAGGCTCGCCGCATGGTCCGCCGAATCGAAGACGAACGAAGTGGTCTGGTAAAGCGGCACCGCTCTCGCCCCGGTGGCGGGGTCCGGTATCTGGCCCGCATGCAGGGCGAGCGTGCCGAAGCCGTATTCTCTGTCGGCCATGGAAGGTTCTCTGAAATGTTGCGCTGGCGCCAGCCGATTCTAGTTCGGCGAGCTCGGCCAGGAGCATGAGGGCTGCTGATTAATATGGCAGCCACTGCGGCCGTTTGGCCGAGATCACCCGGGTGTTGACGCCGGCCCAGTTGAGGCCTCCGAACAGGCGCGCGTGCTCGATCTTGACGCAGCGGTCCATGACCGTTTCCAGGCCGGCGCGCTCGGCTTTTTCCGCAGCCTCGCGGTTCTTCACCCCCAGCTGCTGCCAGAGCACTTTGGCGCGGACGGCGATCGCGTCGTCCGCCACGGGCATCACATCTTCGGTCCGGCGAAACACGTCCACGATGTCGATTTTCACCGGGATGTCGAGCAGCGAGGCGTAGCACTTCTGGCCGAGGATGGTTTCGGTGTTGGGGTTCACGGGGAGGATGGTGTAGCCGTGCTCCATCATGTACTTGGCGGCGAAATAGCTCGGCCGAAACCAGTCCGCGGACAAGCCGACCACGGCAATTACCCGCGAAGCCTTCAGGATGCGGCGCAAGCCTGGAATATCGTCCACCATGTCGTTTCCTGCCGAAGGAAGAGCCCATTCTAGCGGGACGCCGTAGTGCGGGCCTCCGTCCCGCCCGGCCCGCGGTTGCGTCCGGTTCTTGAGGACCAGTATAATTTCACGGCGCTGCAACATTAAAGTAATGTGTCATCGGAGTAACCTATGGTGGTCATCCGAAAACACTATTTGAACTTTCGACCCAGCGGCCTTATCTTATGTTTGTTGCTATGCACAATGTAAGACTGAAAGGAAGAATCATGGCTATGGGTTTGGCGTATGAAGGTGATGGATTCATTCGACGCGGTCCCGCGGTCGAAGTGAAATCCGCAAAGTGTCCCGAAGTCCGGGCCGCTGGCTCCGCCGGAAGCGCTGCAGGTGAACCCACCCTGCAGGAAGTCGAACAGCGCGCAAGGGCGCTGCGGCGCGAGTATCTGAACGATTTGCTGTGCTGGTTGCTCGACCGCTAAGAAAGACCAGCGACGTTCATTGAGACCGGCCCTCAGCGCCGGCCTCTGCGAAATCGAACGGGGCGGGGTGCGGAGGTTCGGTCCCTCCTCCTCCTCCTTCCGGCTTCCGGCTTCGTTCCCGTTCGTCCCCTTTAGTCGCCCAGGGCGACGCCTTCGCGGCGCGGGTCCGCGCCTCCTGCCAGGCCGCCGGGCGTGATGGCGATGGCGTGCAGGCCGCTCGCCTGGTCCACCAGGCGCGCTTCGTGGCCCAGGGCCGTGAGCTGCGCGGCCAGTTTTTCCAAGGCCGGGAGGTTCTCCAGCTCCGTTCCCCGGTTCCGGCTGCCATAGCGGGGAACATCCACCGCTTCCTGCGGGTCCAGCTTCCAGTCGATCAGAGACAACAGCGTCAGCGCGACGTAGTTGATGATCTCGTTGCCGCCGGGCGATCCCAGCACATAGCGCAAGCCCCGGGAGTCGAAAACCAGGGTGGGCGCCATGGAGCTGCGGGGCCGCTTGCCGCCTTCGACCCGGTTGGCCGACGGTACGCCGTCCGTTCCAGGCAGATAGGAAAAATCGGTCAGCTGGTTGTTCAGGAAAAAACCGCGCACCATGATGCGGCTGCCGAACGCCGCTTCAATCGAGGAGGTGAGCGCGACGGCATTGCCCGCCGCATCGACCACCGAAAGATGCGTGGTGGCGGGCACTTCGCGGGTCCGGTCCCTCCCGAAACGGGAGGTGCTCGGGCCCGGTCTTCCGGGCTTCGCGACACCGAGGCTCCGGTCGTCGCGGATCAGGCGGCTGCGGCCGGCAAGGTAGCGGGGATCCAGAAGCTCCGTTAGGGGCACCGGAACGAAATCGGGGTCGGCCAGGTAGCGGTCGCGGTCGGCGTAAGCGAGCCGGCCCGCTTCGGAAAACAGGTGTATGGCGCGAGGCGAGAGCGGCGACAACCGGTCCAGGGGAAACCGCTCCAGCATGGCGAGCATCATGGCCACCGTGGCGCCTCCCGAAGAAGGCGGCGGAACGCCGCACACCTTGTGGCGCCGGTAGTCCTGGCAGAGCGCCGCGCGTTCACGCGCCTGGTAAGCGGCAAGATCGGACGCCGTCAGGTCGCCCGGCGCACGGTGCTCCCTCACGGCTGCGATGATGTCGTGCGCGATCTCGCCGCGGTAGAACGCTTCGGCGCCTCCTTTGGCGACGCGGCGCAGGGTGTCGGCGAGCTCGCCGTTTCTGAGTCTCAGGCCCGCGCCCTTCGGCGTTCCATCCGGCTGAAAGAACAGCGCACGAGCACGCACATCGTTGCGCAGCAAAGGATCGATGGCGACCAGCCTCGCGAGCCGTGGCGAAATGGCAAAACCCTCCTCCGCGATGCGAATGGCCGGCTCGAACAACCGCGCCCAGGGGAGTCTTCCATGGCGCGCATGCGCGAGCTCCATCAATCGCAGCAGGCCCGGTGTGCCGACCGACAAGCCCGACCCGACCGCCTGCAAGTACCGCAGCGGGCGGCCGTTCGGGTCGAGAAACCGCTCGGGCGAGGCCGCCGCGGGCGCCGTTTCCCGCCCGTCATAGACCGCGAGCCCGTCGCTGGCGCGATCGTAGTGCAGCAAGAAAGCGCCGCCGCCGATCCCCGAGGACTGTGGTTCCACGACATTGAGAACGAGTTGTGCAGTGAACGCTGCGTCCAGCGCGCTGCCGCCCGAGCGCAGCGCTTCCAGGCCGGCCTGCGCCGCAAGCGGATGGGCCGCCACGATCATGTGACGCGTAGCGAGGACCGCCTGCCTGGCGATGCGGCCGGTCCCCGCTTCAGGCGCGGGCTGACTCCAGGCGGCAGACGGCAACGCCGTCGCGCAACAACCGAGCAACAGTGCAGCAAGCAGACGCATGCTGTGGGGGATACGGATCAATGGTGCAGTATCTTGGACAGAAACAGCTGGGCCCGGTCCGAGCGCGGCTTGCCGAAGAAATCCTCCTTGGGCGCGTCTTCCACGATTTCGCCGCGGTCCATGAAAATGACGCGGTGCGCCACTTTGCGGGCAAAGCCCATTTCATGCGTGACGCACATCATGGTCATGCCTTCCTGAGCCAGCTCCACCATGACGTCCAGCACTTCGTTGATCATTTCAGGGTCGAGCGCGGAGGTCGGCTCGTCGAACAGCATGGCGAGCGGATCCATGGCAAGCGCCCGGGCGATCGCGACCCGCTGCTGCTGGCCGCCCGAAAGCTGGCCGGGAAACTTGACGGCCTGGTCGCGCAAACCGACGCGGTCGAGCAGGGTCATGGCCTTGGCGAGCGCTTCCTCCTTGCCGCGGTTCAGGACCTTGATCTGCGCCAGGGTGAGATTGTCCATGATGGACAGGTGCGGAAAAAGCTCGAAGTGCTGGAACACCATGCCGACCCGCGCACGCATTTTCGGCAGGTCGGTTTTCGGGTCGGTGAGCGATATGCCGGCAACGACGATCTCGCCCTGCTGAAACGGTTCCAGGGCATTCACGCACTTGATCAGGGTCGACTTCCCGGAGCCGGAGGGCCCGCACACCACCACGACTTCGCCCTTGTCCACGTGGGTGGAGCAATCGGTGAGGACCCGGAAGGCCCCGTACCATTTGCTGAGGTTTCTGATCTCGATCATCGGCATGGCTTTGGCTCGGTGGCACTAACGGATAATGGCGATTCTCACCTGGAGGCGCTTCACCGACGTGGACAACGTATAGCAGATCACGAAGTACACCACTGCAGCCAGCAGGTACGCTTCGACCGGCCGGTTGAAATTCTTGCCGGCGGTCTCGAAACCCTTCAGCAGGTCGTAGGCGCCGATGGCATATACGAGCGAGGTGTCCTGGAAAAGTATGATGGTCTGGGTGAGCAGTATCGGCAGCATGTTGCGGAACGCCTGCGGCAGCACGATCAGGCGCATCGTCTGACCGTAGGTGAGAACGAGCGCGTACGCGGCGTCGACCTGGCCTCGCACCACGGACTGCACACCCGCCCGCATGATCTCGGAGTAATAGGCCGATTCGAAAGCGGTGAAGGTGATGATGGCCGACCATTCGGCGCCGATGGGGCGGCCGATGGCGAAGGGAATGAGCAGAAAGAACCACAGGATCACCATGACCAGGGGGATGGAACGCATGGTGTTGACGTAGGCGGCCGCCGGCAGGGCGAGCCAGCTGCGCCCGGACAGGCGCATGAGCGCGAGCAGTGTGCCGAAGACGATCCCGCCTGCCATGGCGATGAGCGTCAGCTCGACGCTGAACACGAGGCCGCCCACCAGGAAGTTCTTCACCAGGTCCCAGGTGAAGAAGGACAGATCGAGCCCCATCACCGCTCGCCTCCCACGTAGCCGGGCACCCGCACTTTTCTCTCCACCAGCGCCATGGCGCGATTGACGCTGAATGCGCTGAGCGCATACAGCCCGGTAACCGCAAGATAGACCTCGATTCCGCGCGAGGTTTCCTCCTGGGCCTGCATGGCGAACATGGTGAGCTCGGCCACGCTTACGGCGAAGGCGACCGACGAATTCTTGATGATGTTCATCGCCTCGGAGGTAAGCGGCGGCAGCACGATGCGGAACGCCATGGGCAGAAGCACGAATCGATACGTCTGCGGCAGCGTCAGTCCCAGGGCCAGTCCGGCGTAGCGCTGTCCGCGCGCGAGCGACTGGATGCCGGCGCGCACCTGCTCGGCCACCCGCGCGGAGGTGAAGAAGCCGAGCGCGAACACCACCAGCAGGAAACTGGGCACCTCGCGCAGCGGGGTGACCAGGGCCGGAATGACGTGGTACCAGAGGAACAGGTGCACCAGCAACGGGATGTTGCGGAACAGCTCCACCCAGGCGATGGCCAGGCGCTCGAGCCAGGGCGAGGGAACGGTCCGCAGGGTGCCGATCACGGCGCCGAAGGCGAGCGCCACGAGCCAGGCGCAGCCGGCGACGGACAGGGTCCAGCCCCAGGCCGAAAACATCCACTCGAGATAGGTCTCGTCGCCCCCGGTATCGCGGATAAAGACCTCCCATTCCCAGCGAAAATTCACGGCGGGTTCAAGCCGGTGTCCCGGGCTACTTCTTCGCGTAGGCCTCCATGGGCTTGTCGTTCGGATCGGCGAACAGCGCCTTGAGCGTGGTCCCCATGGGCAGATTCACGTTGGCATTGCGTGGCGGAATGGGCGAGGTGAACCACTTGTTGTAGAGCTTCTGCAGCCGTCCCGACTTCATCATCTCGCGGATGGAGCCGTCGACGAGCTTCTTCATGCCGGGGTCGTCCTTTCTCAACATGACGGCAATGGGCTCCACCGAGAGCACTTCGCCCACGATGCGGAAGTCCTTCGGATTCTTGGCGTTCGCGATCAAGCCGGCGAGGATGTTGTCGTCCATGACGAAGGCGTCCGCCCTTCCGGTTTCCAGGAGCAGGAAGGAGTCGGCGTGGTCCTTGCCGTAGATCTCCTTGAAATTCGCCTTGGCGGCCCGCTCGTGCTTGCGAAGATGCTGCACCGACGTCGTGCCTGTCGTGGTGGCGACGGACTTGCCGTTCAATTGGCCGATCGAATTGATGCCCGAGTTGGCTTTGACGGCGGTGCGCACTTCGGTCATGTAAGTGGTGAGGCCGAACGCAACGTCCTTCTGGCGCGCTTCATTGTTGGTGGTCGATCCGCACTCCAGGTCGACGGTTCCGTTCTGCACCAGGGGAATGCGGTTCTGCGAGGTGACCGCCATGTATTTCACGTTGAGAGTGGGCCGGCCGATCGTCTTCTTGATGTTGTCCACGACGGCGAGGCACAGCTCCACGTGGTAGCCCGCGTACCGTCCGCCGCCCAGCGTATAGGACAGGGGCGACGAGGATTCGCGCACGCCCAGGGTGATTTCCCCGGATTTCTGCACTTTTTGCAGCGTTCCGGAGAGCTGCGCATGCGCGAGCGCGCTGAACACCGCGCCGGCAACCAGGACTGAAAGGAGAGCGGGTTTCTTCATTGCGATTCTCCGGTTAAGAGTTTGCGGCAAAGAAGGCATACTTGGCACGGCCCAGACGATTCTACGGGAGCCCGCCGCTCCTTGTCCAAGGTGCCCCGGCTGCCGGCCGGCTCCCGCCGCCCGGATCGAGCCGGTTTGAGCGAACGAGCTACAGAAAGGGCTATGGTTCCAATGAAAAGAACCCCCAGCGTCACGGCCATGGATCCATCCCGGGTGCGTCGCGAACACGATCTGCTGGGCGAGCGCGACGTCCCCTCAGCTGCCTATTACGGCATCCATACACTCCGGGCGCTCGAGAATTTCGCCATTACGGGAACGCCCATAGCCATCTACCCCGACCTCGTGGTCGCGCTCGCCTGCGTCAAGCAGGCGGCGGCACGCGCCAATAACGAGCTCGGACTGCTGGCCGACGAGCTCGCGCACGCCATCGAGCGGACCTGCGTCGAGATACGCGAGGGCCAGTTGCTGGACGAATTCGTGGTCGATGTCATGCAGGGCGGGGCCGGTACGTCGACCAATATGAACGCGAACGAAGTCATTGCAAACCGGGCCCTGGAGCTGCTGGGCCATGCCAAAGGCGAATACGCCCGGGTGCATCCGCTGGAGCACGTCAACATGAGCCAGAGCACCAACGACGTGTACCCCACGGCGCTCAAGGTGGCGCTCCACATGGGGGTGCGCCGGCTCGTCGAGGCAATGGCGGAGCTGCGTGCCGCCTTTGAAGCGAAGGCCGTGGAATTTGCGGACATCTTGAAAATCGGCCGCACGGAGATGCAGGACGCGGTCCCGATGACGCTCGGACAGGAGTTCTCGACCTATGCCGTCATGCTGGGCGAGGACGAAGAGCGGCTGCGCGAAGTGCTGCCGCTGATCTCCGAGATCAACATGGGCGCCACCGCCATCGGCACCGGGATCACGGCGCACCCCGGATACGCGCCGCTGGTGTGCAGGCATCTGTCGGATATCACGGGGCTGCGCCTGGTGACCGCGCCCAATCTGGTGGAAGCGACACAAGACGCGGGTGTTTTCGTGCAACTCTCCGGGGTACTGAAGCGGGTGGCGGTGAAACTGTCCAAGACCTGCAACGATCTTCGCCTGCTATCCTCGGGACCGCGCGCCGGCCTGGGCGAGATCAGGCTCCCGGCGGTGCAGGCTGGATCGTCGATCATGCCGGGCAAGGTGAATCCGGTCATTCCGGAGCTGGTCAACCAGATCGCGTTCGAGGCCATCGGCAACGATGTCACGGTGACGTTTGCAGCGGAAGGAGGGCAGCTTCAGCTCAATGCCTTCGAACCGGTCATCGCCCACAGCCTGTTCAAGACCCTGGCGCACCTCCGCAACGGCTGCATCACGCTGGCCGAGCGCTGCGTCCGGGGCATCACGGCGGACCGGGAGCAGTTGCGGCGCACCGTCGAACGTTCCATAGGAATCGTCACGGCGCTCAATCCCTGGATTGGTTACGAGAAAGCGACGCAGCTCGCCCAGGAGGCGCTCAACACGGGAAAAAGCGTGGTCGAGCTGGTGCTCGAAAAAAAGCTGCTCACCCGGGCGCAGCTCGAAGACATCATGCGGCCGGAGGTGCTGATCCGGCCGAGCCGGGAGCTTCCGGGCAGCAAATGAACCTACTGGCGCTTGGTGATTTCCACGATGCCCTGATCGGCGTCCACGCGGACCCAGTCGCCTGTTTCGATCACTTCGAGCGGATCCTGGTCGAGGTCCGTGACCGCCGGGGCGCGCGTCACGACCGCCCCCAGGGCGATCTTGGTCGTCATGATGTTGAAGATCATGGCGGCGGGCGCCGCGCCGGCGAGCCTCGCGAGATGAAATCGCGTCGACCAGCCGGACGACCCTTTGGCGCCGGGAAAGACCAGGACTTTGCCCTTGAAGCTCTGGCCGCGCAGCTCGTGCCGCGTTTCAATGATGGTGCCGGTCATGGGGTTGATGCCGCCCCAGCCTGAAATCGTCTCGCGGGTGACCAGCGCTTCGCCCTCGGCGACGCCGCCGACGACTTTCCTGCCGTGAAGAACGATCTTTTTCATTTCAATTCCCCGCGCCACTTGCCGGTGATCGCCGCATTGATGCAGTCTTCGGTGGATCCGAACCAGCACTGTACGCCCATGATGGCGGGCATATAGTGCGCCTGCTTGGCGGAGTCCACGGCCGCCACCTTGGTGCCCTTGGGCATGACTTGACCGAGAGCGGTACAGGTGTCGCTCATCAGCACGCCGCCCGCGTCGCTGATGATCCTGGTGTAGCCGTTCTTGTCGGCGAGCTCGCGGATGGCGCGCGGCGTAAAGATCCACAGACTGCAGTCGGGGTGGAGGCGCTTGCCTTCCAGCAGCCGGCACGCCTCCCAGATCTGCTCGATGGTGTAATGCGGGCAGCCGAGCATCACGTAATCGACGTCGGTGTCGTGCGCAGCCGCGTTCAGCTTCTCGAAGGTAGCCTTGCGCTCGGCCGGGCCATAGACGAGGCTTGCTGTCGGGTTGCGGCTGCCGAACGCTTCCTCCAGCGTGCGCGCTTCCGGCGTAATGCCGACCATGTGGTACAGCTCCACGCCGCCCGAAGACGACGCGGCCGCGCCGAAGTGTTTCAGGCGCACCATGTTCGGCACCTCGCGCACACCGGTGATCACGGGAATCCGGTCCTGCACGATGTCGCCGATGTAGTAGCCGAGCATTCCCCAATCCGCCGTGCTGCGCACATCCTGCTCCAGCTCCACCAGGTGCGTGCCCAGGCGGTTTTCCTCCTGGTGGTACCCCCAGTAAGGGATCTTGCCCGTAAGCATCGCCGCGCCGGTGCTTTCCCGGCCTTCGGTGTTGGTGCGGGCGCCGAGCACCGAATTGCAGTAAATAACGGCCGACGATTCCATCCAGGCGCAATGCTCGCCTTTGACCGGAATGTTGCCCACCTGGTAGGGGGTGCAGGTATTCATGAGCTGAATGCCGACGCGCGCGCTGAAATCTTCCTGCTTCCGGTGCAGGGCGAGCACATCGGGCTTCACGCCCTGGGTTTGCGCATGCGTGGGGTCCAGACCCTGGATCAGCTGGCAGGTGAACACCTTGGCGAGCGGAATCTTCACCACCACCGGGCTGTCCAGGTTGAATTCGGAAAAAACCGCGTCCAGGCCGCCGGGTCCATTTGCAAAATCCCGCAGGACCGGGGTCGACGCGCCCACCGTGCCGCAGACGTTGCGTGTGTCCACCAGCCGTTCGGCGCCCAGGGCCTCGCCGTAGCGCACCAGCAGGTCCATCGCCCGCGCCACGGCTTCGCCTTCCCGGCCGTCCAGCAGGGCTTGCTCTTCGGCGTTCAGTTTCATTGCGACTCGAACCTGTCCCTCTTCAGGACTCGGCGAGGGTCGCAATTTCGCGGCGCAGCTCGCGGTAGCGCGTGTTGCAAGCCCCGCCGAAAAGCGGGTCGACCTTATCCGGCACGGCGGCCGCCACGATTGCCCAGTCTTCCTGCGTCAGCAGCTTGGCAGCGCGCGACAGGATCTCGGCTTCCTCGCGGTCGATGTGCATGCGGTAGTAGTTGGCATACAGGGCGGCCGCAGCCTCCACGGCCTTGCGGCGCAGCACGGCTTCCCCGACGATTTCGCTGAGATACTCGAGCAGCGTCTCGCCGGCTTCCGCGATCACCTTATGTTCACGGATGAGCGCTTCGGCAACGGGTCCCAGGCTGGGATCGCGCTTCACCAGGCAGGCAAACGCGGCGTCCTCCCTGGCGTGATGCAGCTGGTCCGGAAAGTGGCGCAGATACTGGACGATATCGGTCATGAGGCCGTAGTTGGGCTGTCCGCCGTCGTGGAAAACGGCCACTTCGCGGTCCAGAAGGTCGAGGAGCCGACTGAAATCCTGATGTTCGGCGTGCCAGAGCGCTATGGGGTCCATGAGTGACAAGATGTTTCGGGCTGTTGAGTCATTCTGGCCGGAATCACTCTGGCAACCTTGACATAGGTCAAGGCCGGGAGCGTAGCGCCCGGCACCCGCTTCAATGCGGCCGCGGCGAGTCGCCCGGAATACGCCGGTGATCGAGGTGTGGCCGGTCGCGAAGGTCCGGCTTCAATGAGGCCGCGGCGAGTCGCCGCGGAACGACCGCCCTGCGATCGACCACATATACGAGCCGTCGCGGCAACTGTGCGCCGCCGGCCCGAGCAATAAGCCATAGCGCCATGACCGCCGTCTTCCCCAAGCCCGTCGGGATGTCCACGGCGGCAGGAATCTCGCCCTTCTCAAAATATTCTGAAAACAGGCGTGACTGCCACGACAGCGGCGAAAATCCGGTCAGTGTCTTGAATTGGCTATCCAGCACTCTGCTTTCTCTTGGAGTCTCTGGCGCACGGGGAGCTTCGTGGTCAGTCCAATGACAAATCTCCCCTGAATCAAAGCAACGCCTCCTCGAAGCGCCGCCGCCAGATGTCCATCAACGCTCGCCAGTCGTTGCGGTCGGCAGCCCGCAAGGCGGCGAGATAGTGCACCGTCGGCTCGCCCGGATCGGGGGTCGGGTCCACATCCGGCAGCTTGAGGACGCGGGTGAGCAGATCGATGAACACGCGGCTGACGCGCCCATTGAAATCGGCGAAGGGGTGGATGCTCAGCAGCCTGCCTTCGGCGAACGCGAGG
>Ga0156229_1209_pt1 | contig 27184 bp, 24 predicted proteins | sample RifCSPlowO2_12_FD_116156 | JGI IMG/M metagenome (GOLD analysis project Ga0156229, IMG submission 116156) | Betaproteobacteria bacterium RIFCSPLOWO2_12_FULL_66_14 | reverse complement strand
GGGCCGGGCTGATTCCGCGAGCCTCGGGCGAGGTGCTGGAGATTGGTATCGGCTCGGGTCTGAACTTTCCGTTCTATTCGCCAGGCGTCACACGCTTGCACGGTGTCGATCCGTCAGCGGAGCTGCTGACGATGGCGCGTCGCAACGCCGCAGGAGCGCCCTTTCCGGTAGAGCTCGCGTGCCAATCGGCCGAAGAGCTGCCCCCGCGTTCTCGAAATAGCGGCCGGCGCAGCCGCCGAGCAGCAGCGCGGCGAACGCGAGCGCAGCAAGGCGCGTGAGCTTCGGGACGATGAAATGTTGATGCGTAATGCGCCTACCTGCGTGCTTTCGCCTGCTCGCTCTTGAGCGACAGATACAAATCGTAGGCCTGTTTGGGCTTCATCAGCTCGTGCACGACCTTGCCCACCGCCTGGATCATGGCGCTCGGCGCCTCCGACTGGAAGATGTTGCGGCCCATGTCCACGCCGGCGGCCCCCTGGCTGACCGCGTCGTAGGCCATCGTGAGCGCTTCGAGCTCGGGGAGCTTCTTGCCGCCCGCCATGACGATCGGCACGGGGCAGGCGGCAGTCACGGTCTCGAAGCCCTCGTCGCAGTAATAGGTCTTCACCATCTGTGCGCCGAGCTCCGCGCAGATGCGCGAGGCGAGCCCGAGGTAGCGCGCGTCGCGCGCCATATCCTTGCCGACGGCCGTGACGCCCATGGTGGGAATCCCGGCGCGCAGCCCCATGTCGACGAGCTGCGTCATGTTGTGCACCGACTGCGTTTCGAATTCGCCGCCGATGAAGACCTGGACCGCCATGGCCGAGACGTTCATTCGCACCGCGTCCTCGATGTCCACGGCGATGCGTTCGTTCGACATCTCCTTGAGCGTACTTGCGCCGCCGCTCGATCGCATCACGACGCCGTTGCCGAACGAGGCCGGAATGCTGGAGCGCAGGATGCCGCGCGTGCACATGAGGGCGTCGGCATGCTCGAGCAGCGGCAGTATGGTGACATCGACGCGCTCCAGTCCCGTCGTCGGGCCGAGAAAATAGCCGTGGTCGATGGCGAGCATCACGGTGCGCCCGCTCGCCGGGCGGAAGATGCGCGCGAGGCGGTTGCGCATGCCCCAGTCGAGCTGGTGCGAGCCCTTGAGGTAGAAACCCTCGTGTCTCGCGGGTACGTCGAGGAAATAGTTCTTCGATTCTGTGACGCCTTCGATATCGGCCATGCAATGCTCCTCGCTATGCCTTCACGGTTTCAAGCTGGAAAAGTCTGCGAATCCCGTTCGCGTCGGGCCGCGCGACGAGGCCCTTTTCGGTGATGATGCCGCTCACCAGCTCGGCGGGCGTCACATCGAAGGCCGGGTTGAAAACGCTCACGCCTTCGGGCGCCCAGCGAAGCTCGCCGTACCCGGTCACTTCCGCCGCGCTTCGCTCCTCGATCGGGATGGCGTTCCCGTCGGCGATTCCGATATCGATGGTCGATAGCGGGGCCGCGACATAGAAGGGGATGCCGTGGCGCAGGGCGAGCACGGCCAGCGAAAAAGTGCCGATTTTGTTGGCCACATCGCCATTGGCGGCGATACGGTCCGCGCCGACGATCACCAGGTCGACCTTGCCCAGGCGCATGACGTAGCCCGCCATGTTGTCCGTGATGAGCGTCACCGGGATGCCTTCCTGCACCATTTCCCAGGCCGTGAGCCGCGCGCCCTGCAGGTAGGGACGGGTTTCGTTTGCGACCACGGAAACGCGCTTGCCCTGGTCGCGGGCGCTGCGCACGACCCCCAGCGCGGTACCGTGACCCGCAGTGGCCAGTGCACCGGCATTGCAGTGGGTCATGATGCGCGCGCCATCGGCCACCAGGGTTGCGCCGGCCCAGCCGATGGCGCGGTTGGTTTCGATATCGGACCGGTACAGCTCAAGCGCCGCGTCCATCAGACGTGCAGCGGTCTTGGCGGGATCGACGGGCGGTGCGGCGGCCAGCGCGTCGCGCATGCGGTCCAGAGCCCAGAACAGGTTCACCGCGGTGGGCCGGCTGGCCGCAAGCGTGACGAAAGCGCGCTCCAGTGCCGCCTCAAAATCCGCAGGCGCTCTCTGGCGCTGGCGCAGAGCCTCGAGCGCCATGCCGAAAGCCGCAGTGCAGCCGATGGCCGGCGCGCCTCGCACCACCATGTCGCGGATCGCGTCGGCGACCTCGCGCGCATCGCGGCAAACCACGTACTGCACCCGGTTCGGCAGCAGGCGTTGGTCGATGAGCTCCAGCGCATCGCCGGTCCAGCGCATGGTTTCGACTTTGTTGCTCATATTCGTTCCCCCACCCTTACCCTGCCCCGCATGCGGGGGAGGGAAGGGAGGGGGCGGCTAGATAACGCGTTCATTGCCGCCGTCCACGGGCAGCTGCGCTCCGGTGGTCTTGGCGAACAGCGGGCCGCACATCTCGGCGGCAAGCTCGGCCACGTCGCGGCTGGTGACCTCCACGCGCAGCACGTTGTTGGTCTTGTACTGCTCCACGGTCATCCCGTAATGTTTGGCCCGCTGCGCCAGCACCTCGTCGGTCCACAAGCCGGTATCGAATACCGCGTTGGGATGCAAGGAGTTGATCCGGATGCGCTCCGGGCCCCATTCGAGCGCGGCGATGCGCGCCAACTGGTTGAGCGCGGCCTTGGAGGCCGAATACGCCGCAGCGCCCGGGCCGGGCGCGGGCACGTTTTTCGAGCCGATGACGGCGACCCGTCCGCCGCGCGGCGCGAGCTTGAGGAACGGATGGCACGCGCGCAGCAGAAAGAGATTGGCGTCGAGGTTGACGTTCATCACTTTGCGCCATTCATCGGTCGGGAGCTCGGCGATCTTGCGGCCGGCGGAAAAAATCCCTGCGTTCAGCACCAGCATGTCCAGTCCGCCGAAGCGCAGCACCGTGTCGCGCAAGGCGTCGGTAAGAGCCCGCTCGTCGGTAACGTCGCAGCGGATGCCGAGGAAATCAGGTCGGGTATGCAGCTTCGCGATGGCCGCGTTGAGATCGAGTCCGACCACCGCGGCGCCGCGCGCGAGGAACGATTCCACCGCCGCCTTGCCGATGCCCGAGGCGGCGCCCGTGACGAGCGCGACCTCACCGGCGAACACCTTGGGTGCGCCGCGCGTCCTGTGCTTGTCCTGCTGCAGGTCCCAGTATTCGACGTCGAAGACGTCCTTTGCCGGCAGCGCGCGGAAACCTCCCAGCGCTTGCGCGCGCAATATCGTATCCATGGAGTGCTCGACGATCTCCTCCACGATCGCGGCCTGGCCCGCGGTTCTGCCCAGCGCGGCGAGCCCAAACGAGGCATCGATCACGACGCGCGGCGCCGGGTCGAGCATTGCCTTCGGCGCCTTTGCCCGAGCGGCGTATTCGTCGAAGTAGCGGCGGTATTCATCGACGTAGCGGCCGACATCGGTCCCGTACAGCGGCAGACGCTTGGTGCGGCTCACATGGTCCGGCGTGACCGGTCCCTGCAGCACGATGTCCTTGATGGCCGGATGAGCGGCAAATGCAAGCGTGCGGGCGTTCGCACAGGTCTTCATGACCAGGGGAAAGCCCGCCGCTTCTGAGATCGAGCGGCGCAGCCTCGCCTGGGCCACGGGGTCAGGATCGGCTGCCTGCGGCGATGGGTATACCACCTCCCAGGCACGATGCCTCGTCAAATAGCTCTGCGCGCGCGACACGAGCTCGATCATGCGTTCGTACGATTCCCGCGCCGATTCCCCGAACGTCAACAGGCCGTGATTGAGCAGCACCATCCCGATCGTTCGCGACGTCCTGTGCGCCGTGAAAGCCTGCGCGCAATGGCGGGCCAGCTCGAAGCCCGGCATGCGATAGGGAACGATCACGCAGTGCTCGCCATAGAGTTCGCGCACCCGTTTCTCGCCCTCCGGCGCCACGCTGAGCGCAAGCACCGCATCGGCATGGGTATGATCGACGAACCTGTAAGGCAGCAGCGCGTGCAAAAGCGTTTCGACCGAAGGCCTCGGTGCACCGGCCCTCAGCACATTGGTCTCGAGCTGGTTCACCATTTCCGGATCAGAAAGCGCCGCAAGGCGTGCGAGCCCCAGCACACCTTCCAGGCGCACGGGCGAGAAACCCTGCGGCTCGATGGTTTCGAGATCCCAGCCGCTGCCCTTCACGTACAGGACGGTCTGGTCTTCGCCGAAGAGGTTCTTCTCGGGGATCTTGACCGAAGTGTTCCCGCCGCCGTGCAACACCAGCGATCTGTCGCGACCGAGGAGCCTCGAGGTATAAACCCTCAGGCCCAGATCGCCCTGGTATTTCGCGGCCTCGTCATCGTTCCAAAGGCTCTGCATGATCCTCTCAAGCGCAGCTTCATCCATAATTATACGGGCGCGCCGAAGCCCTACCGATGAACAGCTCCTTCCGCATCCGCTTGCTTTCCTGGGACGACGCGATGCCGCTCGCCCGCGCGGTGCGCGAGCAGGTCTTCATTGCGGAGCAAAAAGTCCCGCGCGAGCTGGAATGGGATGACTGGGACGCCAAGAGCGAGCATGCGGTTGCGCTGGAAGACCAGGGCCGCTGCATCGGCACGGCGCGGCTGCTGCCGGACGGGCGCTTGGGGCGAATGGCAGTGCTGCCGGAATGGCGGCGACGCGGCGTGGGAATGGCGCTTGCCCGCGCCCTGATCGGCCGCGCGCGGGAGCGGGGCCTGCGCCGGCTGGCGCTTCACGCACAGACCCACGCGGCCGCGTTCTACCGCAGCCTGGGCTTTACGGAGCAAGGCCCGGTTTTCGAAGAAGCCGGGATACCGCATGTCTGCATGGTGATGGATCTGCAGGTCAACGCTCGATCGTGAAGGCGTAGCGGACGGTGCCCGTGATCGATCCGTCCGGCGCGAATGAGCGTTCATGAAACTCCGCTTCACCGCTCTCTCTCAGGAGCAGCACGGTGGAGCAGCGGGTTCCATACACCGAATCGCGGATACGGATCGCCGAAGCCCTGCGCTCGCGCTCCAGCCCGATGCCCGTGTCGGGCAGCTGATGGTCCTCAGCCAGGGTCTCGTCGGCCAGCAGCTCGAAATAATCTTCGGCCCTGAAGGGCTGGTGGATGAGGCGGGCGAGCCACGCTTTGCTGCGTGTCACCTTCGGCCAGGGCTCGTTCAGGAGATGGTTCGACAGGCCGTGGATGCCGGGCGGAACGCAGAAAGCGCCGCTGTCATAGTTGGAAAAAAACCATAGCTCGCCCCCGGCGGCGGCCAGCAGGCTGAAGCCGTTGTACTTCCTGGCATCCGCTTCGATGGCGTGAAGATAGTCCGCGGGCCGCGTGCGCTGCGCAAGGAAGTCCCCGACCAGCGCACCGCGCGATGGCGCATCCGTTCTGCGGTCGCGGGGGTTGCGGTAATTCGTGATGGCCGCAAAGCGGCCCTCACGCGTCATGCCGAGCCACGTGCCGCCGGCTCTAAGGTCACGGCCCGCCAGCAGGCCGGGCCGATCGGGCCAGAACGCGGCCGGCAGGGCGGGCCGTTCGAAAAACTCGTCTCGATTGGCGGCCACGAGAAGCTCGACGTCCGGCAGAGCGCGATGAGCGATGACGATGAGGCACATGCGAGCCCTAAAGCGGCCGAAAAACCTCGGTGCACCGGGACGATCCAGGACCCAGCAGGCTGGAGAACTGGAGTCGCGCGAGCTCCCGCTCGAGCACGGCCTCGAACGCCGCCTCGTCGGCAACGTTTTCGTAGATTTCCATCCAGGTCTGCGGCTTGTCGCGCCGGCAGAGCAGCCGCCCGGCAATGCCGGCGCTCGCCGCGAGGCTGCGTTGCAGCTCGGTCACGGCCGAGCGCACGCGCTCGGCCTGTGCGGGCGCGACGTTGTAATAGATGTAGTAGCTCGCCGTCATTCCACTGGGTAGGGCAGGGCGCCGAAGCGAAGCGCCGGGCCGTCCAGGGACTTCCACCGCACGACCGAATTTTCCTTGCTCGCCGTGGGGGTCGCTACCAGCAGATCGTAGCCGCCCTCGGGCGCCGCTTGCGCATTCACCACGAGACCGCTCGCCTGCGCACCCAGATCATCGCTGAAAAGCTCGTCGCCCGCCGCAGGACGGGCGGAATCGGCGAGCGATGCGAAATAGAGCCGGCGTTTGACGCCCTTGCCGAGATACTGGGAACGTGCGACGACTTCCTGCCCCGGATAGCAGCCCTTGGCGAAGCTTACGGCGCCGATCAGCTCGAGGTTGGCCATCTGCGGCACGAGCTGGTCCTGGGTGGCTGCGGTCACGAGCGGGATGCCTTCGCGTATGTCGAGCCATTGCCAGCACCCGGTTCCCACCGGACGCAGACTCGAGCGCAGGCGATTCCAGGTGTTCTGCGCAACGGCCAGCGGGAGAATGAGCACAATGCGCCGGCTGGGAATTTCCACGGCCACGCTTCCGTCGGCCTGGAGACCGCGTCCTTGCCCATGAAGAGCGACGAGTTGCTTCGGCGCCTCGGGACCCGACAAGCCGAGCAGCACCCACTCCCCGCTCACCTCCCGTATAGCCACCTTCGAGCGCAAAACGAACATGCCGAGCCTTTTGTGCAGAGCCGCCGTTATCGTGCGCGAATGCAGCATGAGGTAGCCCCGGGCGTGCCGGACCAGGAGAAAGCTCGCCAGCAGCCGCCCCTTGGGCGTGCAGTAACCGCCGAAGGCGGCGCTGCCCGGAGCGATGGCGTTCACATCGCAGGTCAGTTGCCCATGGAGGAAAGATGCGGCATCCTCGCCGCTGAATTCCAGTATTGCGAGGTGCGACAGATCGGCCACGATGCTTTGGCCACGGGCGGCGTGCCTTTCAGAGCCGGCATCCCCGAAATCGGCCACCAGGCCGGATTCGATCCGGGCACCGTGCTCCTGCAGAAACGACTGCCACGTGTCGTTCACGCGCGGTCCCCTGAACGAAACAAGATGCCAGTGTCCGGTTTCATACCGTTAGAGCTGCTTTTTGGCATACGGAACGACGCTGAGATTCCCCTGAGCAGGGAGGCGGCGACTCGACGCAGGTATTATAGCGTTTGCTCCATCCATCCTGACGTATTCCCGTGCTCGGCCATTTTCGAATGCTTCTGTTGATGCTGGTGATCGGCGTTGCCGCCGCGGCGGGCTGGCTCGCGTGGTTCGCCAAAGCTCCCGTGGCACTGCCAGCCCAGGCAGTGGATTTTTCCATCGTGCCGGGCAGCTCGCTGAAGAGCGCCACTCGCCAGATCATCGATGCCGGCATCCCGATCTCGCCGAATGGCTTCAACATCCTTGCACGGATCTATGGCAAGCAGACCCAGATCAAGGCGGGCAGTTATGAGCTTCGGGACGGCGCCACGCCCTGGACGCTGCTGCAGAAAATCACGCAGGGCGATTTTCAGATGACCGAGATGGTGTTCATCGAAGGCTGGAATTTCGGTCAGATGCGCGCCGCCCTGGATGGTCACGCGCACGTAAGACATGACACCCGGGACATGACCGATGGCGAGATCATGGCCCGGCTGGGCGCTCCCGGCGTGCCGCCCGAGGGCATGTTCTTTCCGGACACCTATCTTTTCGCCAAGGGTGAGTCCGATCTCGCCATCCTTGCGCGCGCGCATCGGCTGATGAACAAGGAGCTGGAATCGGCCTGGGAGAGCAGGGCGCCGGATCTTCCCCTTTCGTCGGCGCGCGAGGCGCTGGTGCTCGCCTCCATTGTGGAAAAGGAGACCGGCGACGCAAAGGAGCGGCCGCTGATCGCCGGCGTATTCGTGAATCGGCTCAGGCGGGGCATGAGGCTCCAGACCGACCCCACGGTCATATATGGCATGGGTGAGCGCTTCGACGGAAATCTGCGCAGGAAGGACCTCGAGAGCGACACGCCTTTCAATACTTACACCCGCGAAGGTTTGCCGCCGCACCCGATCGCCATGCCCGGACGGGCGGCCCTCCGGGCCGTTGTCAGTCCGACCCAAACCGACGCGCTGTATTTCGTTTCCAAGGGCGACGGCACCCACCAGTTCTCTCGCTCCATCGACGATCACAACAGGGCCGTGGCACGCTACCAGAAAGCGGCAACGCGAAAATGAAGGGCCGGTTCATCACGCTGGAAGGAGTCGATGGCGCGGGCAAGAGCAGCCACGTTCAGTGGATCGCCGATTTCCTGCGCGAGAAGGGTCACGAAGTCGTCGAAACGCGCGAGCCGGGGGGGACTGTGGTGGGGGAGAGACTGCGCGATCTGCTGCTCGCCGAGCCGATGGAAATCGAGACCGAGGCCCTGCTCATGTTCGCCGCTCGCCGCGAGCACATCACCCGCGTGATCCTGCCCGCCTTGAGCGCCGGTCGCTGGGTGGTGTCGGACCGGTTCACCGATGCGACTTACGCCTACCAGGGAGGGGGGCGGGGCCTTGCGAAAGAGCGCATTGCCCTGTTGGAAACCTGGGTGCAGGGCGCGTTCCAGCCCGACCTGACGCTGGTCTTCGACGTCACGGTCGAGGTCGCGCGGCGCCGGCTGCAAGGCAACCTCTCCAGCCGGGACCGTTTCGAGGAGCAGGACGCCGCGTTCTTCGAGCGCGTGCGAGCCGCCTACCTTGAGCGGGCGCGTGCGTTCCCGGCCAGGATCAGGGTGATCGACTCCGACAGAGCGATCCCCGAAGTTCGCAAAACACTTGAAGAGATATTATCAATACTTTGATTATATGTATTATTGGCAAGCAACAAGCCTAGGAAGGCTGCTCCAGCAGCGGCCTCGCCTGGCGCATGCCCTGTTGCTTCAGGCGCCCGAAGGCACCGGGGTGGCCGAGTTCGGCCTTTGGCTTGCGCAGAGCCTGCTGTGCGAGACGCCCAGGGAGGACGGGCAGGCTTGCGGCCAGTGCGCCGCCTGCAACTGGTTCGTCCGGGGCAACCATCCGGATTTCCGCCTGGTGCAGCCCGACAGCCAGGTGCCCGTGGAGGAGGGCGCAGAGCCCTCCAAGGAGCGCAAGAGCGATCAGATCCGCATCGACCAGCTTCGCGCGTTGCAGGATTTCCTTTCGGTCGGCACCCATCGCGCCGGTGCCCGGGTGATCCTGCTGCACCCGGCGGACAGCATGAATCCGCCTGCGCAGAATGCCCTGCTGAAGAACCTCGAGGAGCCCGGGCCGCACACTTTCTTCCTGCTGGCCACTTCACAGCCCCACCGGCTGCTGCCTACGGTGCGCAGCCGCTGCCAGATCGTGCCCTTGCCGCGCCCCGATGCCGGGGCCGCCATAACCTGGCTGAAGGAGCAGGGCGTGGACGACCCGCAGGGTATGCTCGCTCTGGCTGGCGGTGCGCCGCTCCTGGCCGCCGGCATGGCGATCGAGCGGCGTTTCATAGAGCAGTTCGCGGACCGGCTGGCTGACCCCCGCATGGATCCCGTCGCGGCGGCGGCCAGTGCCCAAAGCGCTGCGCCTGCCGAAGTGGTGTGCGAGCTCTATCGCTGGTGCTACGACCTGCTCTTGTCCCGGCTTGCCGGGCGAGTGCGCTATCACGCGGGGCGCGAGGAGGCCATTGCCCGTGCTGCAGCCGGCTGCGATCCGGTCCGGCTGGCGGCCTACGTGAGGACGCTGTGCGAGGCCCGCTCGCTTTCCGAGCACCCTCTCAATGCGCGGTTGTTCACCGAGGACTTGCTGCTCGACTACTCCAGAGCGATAGCCCCGGCGGGGCGGGAGTCTTAGTGCTGGTCGATTCGCACTGTCATCTCGATTATCCCGAGTTCGAGGGACGCATGGACCAGGTGCGCGTCGACATGGCGGCGAATGGCGTGACCCACGCGCTTTGTATTTCGACCAGCTTGGAAGGTTTTCCGCGGGTCCACGCGCTCGCCGAGCGGTACGCAAACTTTTATGCGACGGCCGGCGTGCATCCCGATCACCCGGAATCGTCCACCTTGCGGATGGAAGAGCTGGTCGAGCTGGGCGCGCGGCCCAAGGTGGTCGGGATCGGCGAGACGGGCCTGGACTATTACCGTCTGGAGGGCGACCTGGAATGGCAGCGCGAACGCTTTCGCACGCACATCCGGGCGGCACGCCGCCTCAAGAAGCCGCTTGTCATCCACAGCCGGGCCGCCGCACAGGACACGCTGAGGATAATGAGGGAAGAAGGCGCGGGAGAGGTCGGCGGTGTGCTTCACTGCTTCACTGAAACGCTTGACTTTGCCCGGGCCGCGATCGCCACGGGCTTCCACATCTCGTTCTCCGGGATTGTCACGTTCAAGAACGCAGGCGCTCTCAGGGAAGTGGCGCGCGTCCTGCCGCTCGAGCGCCTCCTGGTGGAAACCGATTCCCCCTATCTCGCGCCGGTGCCTCATCGCGGCAAGACCAATCATCCGGCGCTGGTACGCCATGTGGCGGAGGAGGTGGCGCGGCTGCGAGGCGTCACGTTCGAGGCGCTTGCGCAGGCGACCAGCTCCAATTTCTTTTCGCTGTTTTCGATCTCACCCTGAGCAGGAAACCTCCTATGCTGCATAAATTTTTCTTCGCCGCCGCGCTCGCTTTTGCCGCCGCCACGCAGGCGTTCGCGCAGGACCCGCTGGAGGATCTGCTCGTGGCAGCGCGCGCTAATGACGTGGAGCGCGTGCGCACGATGCTCGCCCAGGGCATGGACCCGGACACGGCCGACCGGCAGGGCAACACGCTGCTGCTCATCGCCGCGTTCGAGGGCCATTTCGAGCTGGCAAGATACCTGCTCGCGCAGCGCGCGCGCCTGCGGGCGCGCAACGCTTTCGGAGATTCGCCTCTTATGCTGGCCGCCCTCAAGGGGCACGTGGAGATGGTTCGCCTGCTCGCGGCGCATGGCGGTGAGCTGAACCCTTCCGGCTGGACGCCGCTCCATTATTGCGCCTGGTCGGGACACACTGATGTGTGCCGGCTCCTGCTGGACCTGGGAGCCCAGGTCGATGCCAAATCACCAAACGGAACGTCCCCCCTGATGATGGCCGCGCGCCAAGGCCATACCGGCGTGGTCGAGCTGCTGCTCGGCCGGAAGCCTAACCTCGGGGTACGCAACGACGCGAACGCCACGGCGCTCTCCTGGGCGCGTCAGTACGATCAAGCCGAGGTGGTGCGCCTTCTCGAGAGGGCTGGGGCGCGGGAATAGGGCGGGGAAAAGGCGCCGGGTCTGCTGCGGTATTGATTTAACATAATATACATTGTGCGTCTTCTTCGGTATAATATTCCAGCGCCGGCCGCAAATTAATTCATTGCCACGCCGCTGATGACATGGCTACGCTAAATGCCAGTCTTCCCAGGAGCTTGCCTGTGGACACGCGCCAGGCACTGATTGAAGCGCTGGAACATCTCGCCGATTCCAAGACCGCCGACAGCTTCAGTGGAGCTTTCGCTTTCCTCCGCGGTTACGTCACCACGCGAAGCTACAGCGAAGGCCGGGACGAAGAATTGAATGCCGCCTTCGATAAGGCTCAGAAGGCAATCCTCAGGCGCCGCCAACCCTTTCGCAGCCGCCCCGGCCGCTGAATCACCGTCGAGCCGGCGCCGCTGGCTCCGCTACGGCGCCCGCCAGTTCGGGATCCAGAGCCCGAAGACGCTGCAGCACAAGGTCGTATTCCTCCCGCGGACCGGTTCTCGCCAGCACTTTGGCGAGCCCGAACCATCCCAGAGAAAATGAAGAATCGAGGCGGACCGCTTCGCTGTAAGCGGTCCTCGCCCGCTCCAGCAGGTTGTTCTCCCTGTACACCTCGCCCAGGAGGAAGCGCGTCACGTGCGAATTGGGATGCATGAAGGCGGCGCGCTCCAGAACGAGCCGCGCACGATCGGATTGACCTGAAAGCCGCAACGCCTCGGCGAGCAGGTTCTGCGCATCCACCTCTTCGGGACGAAGCTCCACCAGCGGCGCGAGGGCTGCAACGGCTTCGGCGTAATTGTTCTGCTGAAGCCGCGCGTAGCCCAGAACGAGGCGCCAATCGCCATCGCCGGGATCGCGGGCGACGTACGGCGCCGCCAGAGCGCCGAGCGCGGCCCAGTCTCGCTTTATTTCGAATTGCGCAACGCGCTTTGCAGCATCACTGTCCCGCACGCGGACAGACAATGGCACATCGAGCAGCGGCGATGCGGGGATGTAATCCGGACCCGTGGTGGCGCAGCCCGGGAGCGTCAAGGCTGCGGCGAGCAGCCACCAGAGCAGTTGTTTCAATATTTTGTGTTCTGGTAGGCGTAAGGCGACCGCGCAACCCTGGACTCCTGGAAGCGGCGCATCATGTCCAGATCGAGCTTCTTGTCCCACCACAGGCCGCGTCCTTTTCTTTGTTCCTCCGCGATGTGCGGCTTGTTCTGCAGCAGATCACGTAGCATTTTTGTGATGTCGGATTCGTAGTACTTGGCCATGGTTGCTTTTGCTCGAGTGGGTTCGTCGAATTATACGAAGTCCCAGCGCCGCCTCAAAGCCCGGAATGCCGACTTGCATCAAATAATGCCAAGAAAACAATAAATTGCTCCTCCAGGCCGGCATGGCTTGCGGGACACCGCCAAACTGTATAAAAATACAGTACGGCGCCAATGCGTCCCAGGAGCACGCCATGGAATCGCTCACCTCGCAGCAGCAGAAGATTCTCGAGTTCATCCGGGAGGCCATCGAGGCCACGGGGTTTCCGCCTACGCGCGCCGAAATCATGCAGGCCTTCGAGTTTCGTTCGCCCAATGCGGCGGAATCGCATTTGCGCACGCTGGAACGCAAAGGCGCGATAGAGCTGCTGCGCGGCTCGGCGCGCGGCATCCGGCTGAAGCAGGACACGGGCGTGCCGCTCATCGGCCGGGTGGCCGCCGGCTCCCCGCTGCTGGCTGAAGCCAATGTCCAGGGGCGCTACCAGATCGATCCGTCGCTGTTCAAGCCGCGAGCCGACTACCTGTTGAAGGTGCGCGGCATGAGCATGCGGGATGCCGGCATCCTGGACGGTGACCTGCTCGCCGTGCACAGCACTTTCGAGGCACGCTCGGGGCAGATCGTCGTGGCTCGCCTGCACAATGAGGTCACCGTGAAGCGTTTTCAGCGACGCGGACCCGTGGTCGAGCTGGTGGCCGAGAATCCCGATTTCGAGCCCATCGTCGTCGATACGCGGCGCGATTCCCTGGTCATCGAAGGCGTGGCAGTCGGCCTGGTTCGCAGCGGACGTTCCTTATGAGTTTTCCGGCGCGGCTCCCGCAGGAGCTGCTGGAGCATCCCCAGGTCTGGCTGGGCAGCGACCTTGCCCGCACCCGTCGTGCCGGCGTTCCGAGCGGGTTTCCCGAGCTTGATCGCGAGCTTCCGGGCGGCGGTTGGCCCGCGGGGGTGCTCACCGAATTGTTTCCGGCGCACGAGGGCATCGGCGAGCTTCGCCTGCTGGGGCCCGCGCTGGCCGCGCTATCCTCGCAAGGCCTGAGACTGGCCTGGATTGCACCGCCTTACCTGCCCTACGCTCCGGCGATCACGGCCGCCGGCATCGACCCGGCGCGTCTGGTCATCGTCAAAACGAGGTCCGAGAAGGACACTTTGTGGGCGGCCGAACAGGCGCTCGCCTCGAATGCCTGCGGCGCGGTGCTCGCGTGGCTCCCCGGCGCAAAATACGCAGAGCTTCGCCGATTGCAGCTCGCCGCCGAGGCGGGCGAGGCGCTTGCCCTGCTCTTTCGTCCTCCGGACACTGCGCGCGCCTCCTCGCCTGCCGCGCTGCGTCTGGCGCTTTCCACCGCCCAGGGGCGGCTCGCGGTGCATATCCTGAAACGCCGCGGCGCGCCGCTCGGACACAGCGTGCTGCTGCCGGCAATGCCGCTGGCGCACAGAAAGAGATCTTCCGGCCATGCTATGGATCGGCCTTCACTTCCCCCGGCTGCCGCTCGAAACGCTGCTGCGCGGGTCGCCTTCGCCTGAAGCCTGGGCGGTCATCGAGCAGGATCGCATCCTGCTGGCGGACAGGAAGGCACTGGCACGCGGCGTGCGCCCAGGCATGCTCTTGTCCGCTGCGCTGGCGATGGCGCCGCAACTGCAGACGCGAAGGCGGGATGCCGCAGCGGAAACCGAAAACCTGCTGGGCCTCGCCGCGTGGGCAAGCCAGTTCACGCCTTCCGTGGCGCTCGAATTTCCCGATGGGCTGGTGATCGAAGTGTCGGGCAGCCTCAAGCTCTTCGGCGGCCTGGAGAACCTCATCGACAGGGTGAAGACCGGGCTCGCCGATATGGGCTTCGGCGCGACGCTCGCCGTAGCGCCGAGCGCCAAAGCGGCTTCATGGCTCGCACGGGAAGCCCATGGCCGCTTCGTGAAGAACAGCCAGGAGCTGAAGGAAGCGCTCCAGTCGCTTCCGATACACCTGCTGCACGGACGGCAAGACATACAGGAAGGATGGGCCGCCATTGGCGTATCGACCCTCGGTGAGCTGCTTGCGCTTCCCCGTGAAGGCGTGGCGCGGCGTTTCGGGCAGGAGGTACTGGACGAAGTAGATCGAGCGCTCGGCCGCCTCGCAGACCCGCGCAGCTTCTTCAGTGTGCCTGCGCGTTTCCATGCCGCGATCGAGCTGCCGGCCGAAATCGCGCAGGCCGAAGCACTCGCTTTTGCGGGCCGTCGACTGCTCGCGCAGCTGGCCGGATTTCTTGCTGCCCGCTCGGCGGGAGTGCAGCGCTTCGTCTTCCGGCTTTTCCATCGTGAAGGACCCTCCACCGATCTGGACGTCGGCCTGGTGGCGCCCTCTCGCGACGCCGGGCACTTTACGCTGCTGCTGCGCGAGCGCCTGGTAAGCCTGGTGCTGCGCGAAGCCGTGCGCTCCATCGTGCTGGAGGCCGGCAACGTCTTGCCTTTCGCCGGCACGGCTCGAAGCCTGATCCCGGAGGATAGGACGGCGCCCGGTGACTGGCCGCGCCTGATCGAACGCCTGCGCGCCCGCCTGGGCAACCAGGCCGTGCACTCGGTGGCCGTGGCGCCCGAGCACCGTCCGGAGCTCGCTCAACGCAGCGTCGAGCCGGGCACCGGTCAACTGCAGCTCGATTTCGGAGAGCGTCCCTTCTGGCTGCTCGGTGCGCCGCGTCCCATCAAGGAAGTGGCCTCGGTGCCTCATTACCAGGGACCGCTCACCCTGCTCGCGGGGCCCGAGCGCATCGAGTCCGGTTGGTGGGACGGCGAAGACGTCGCTCGCGATTATTTCGTCGCGCGCACGCCGGACGATGCCCTGGTATGGGTTTATCGCGAGCGCGGTCAGGCCGAGGGCTGGTTTCTGCACGGCGTTTTCTCGTAAGCAATTGCAAGCGTGGTTCATGTTTTCCAGTCTTCCCGGTTACGCCGAGCTGCATTGCCTGTCCAATTTCAGCTTTCTGCGCGGCGCCTCGCATCCTGAAGAGCTGGTGGAGCGCGCTGCGGCACTCGGCTATTCGGCCCTCGCGATCACCGACGAATGCTCGGTGGCCGGCGTGGTGCGCGCGCATATAGCAGCCAGGGAGGCGGGTCTGCCGCTGGTCATCGGAACAGAGCTGAAGCTCGAGGCCGACGCGGGAAAAGGCACCCCCTTGAAAATGGTGCTGCTCGCTGCCGATCGCACAGGCTACGGCCATCTCTCGCAGCTCGTCACCCTGGGCCGGCGTCGCTCGCCCAAGGGCCGGTATTCGCTCGCACTGCAAGATATTGATAACGGCGTGCCCGGGTGCCTCGCGCTGCTTCTTGCCGAAAGCTCTGAGCGCTCCGGTCATTGCGATGCTGCCCATGCACGCTGGCTGGCAGAGCGATTTGCGGGCCGCGCCTGGATCGCCGCCGAGTTGCTGTGCGGTCCCGACGATCGCGCCCGGCTGAATCGCCTGCGCGAATTGAGCAGGGCCGCAGGCCTCCCCCTGGTGGCAGCCGGCGACGTTCATATGCATGTGCGTTCGCGCAGGCGGCTGCAGGACACGCTCACCGCCATACGCCTTGGCAAACCGGTGAGCGACTGCGGCCACGATCTTTTTCCGAACGCCGAGCGGCACCTGCGCCAGCGCATGCGCCTCGCGGGCCTTTACCCGCCTGAGCTCCTTGCCGAATCGTTGCGCGTTGCCGAGCGCTGCCGTTTCCAGCTCGACAGTCTGCGCTACGAGTATCCCGAGGAGCTGGTGCCTCGGAGCGAAACGCCGTCGGGTTATTTGCGCAGGGAAGTGGAAGCCGGCCTCAAACGGCGCTTTCCCGAGCGCATTGAACCTGCGGTAAGGCAGCAGATCGAGCACGAGCTCGCGCTCATCGCGGAGCTCCGCTACGAGCCGTACTTCCTCACCGTCTACGACATCGTGAACTTCGCGCGCCGGGAAGGCATTCTCTGCCAGGGCCGCGGCTCGGCCGCGAATTCCGCCGTGTGCTACGCCCTTGGCATCACCGAAGTGAATCCGGAGCTCGGCAATCTGCTGTTCGAGCGCTTCCTTTCCAGGGAGCGCAACGAGCCGCCCGACATCGACGTGGACTTCGAGCACCAGCGGCGCGAAGAAGTCATCCAGTACATCTATGCAAAATATGGCCGCGACCGCACGGCGATCGCTGCCACCGTCATCACCTACCGTCCGAAGAGCGCCTTGCGCGATGTGGGCAAGGCACTGGGGCTGGAGCCGGCGCAGGTGAACCGGGTGGCGAAAACGCTGGCCTGGTGGGACGACCGCCGGCGCATGCCGGAGCGCGTCGAAGAAGCGGGTCTGGATGCGGCGAGCCCCGTCGCTGCCCGGCTGCTCGAGCTCGGCGGCACCCTCATCGGCTTTCCCCGTCACCTGTCGCAGCACGTCGGCGGATTCGTCATCGCCAGGGAGTCGCTGTCGAGCCTGGTGCCCATAGAAAATGCCGCGATGAAGAACCGCAGCGTCATTCAGTGGGACAAGGACGATCTGGATGCGCTCGGCCTGTTGAAAGTGGACGTGCTGGGCCTGGGCATGCTCACGGTCATCCGCCGCGCCCTGCACCTGGTGGGCGAGCAACGCGGCGCGCCTTTCACCATGGCCGACATTCCGCGCGAGGATCCCGAGGTCTACCGGATGATCCAGCGTGCCGATACGGTGGGCGTGTTCCAGATCGAATCGCGCGCGCAGATGTCGATGCTGCCGAGACTGAAGCCGGAGCAGTTCTACGACCTCGTCATCGAAGTGGCCATCGTGAGGCCGGGCCCCATCCAGGGCGGCATGGTGCATCCCTACCTCAAAAGACGCCAGGGCAAGGCGCCAATCGACTATCCGAGCGAGGCGGTGAAAGCCGTGCTCGCAAGAACGCTGGGCGTTCCGATTTTCCAGGAACAGGTGATGCAGCTCGCCATCGTCGCAGCCGGATTCTCACCGGGCGAAGCCGACCGCCTGCGCCGATCGATGGCTGCCTGGCGGCGCAAGGGCGGCATCGAAACTTTTCGCGAGCGTCTCATCCGGGGCATGCTGGAGCGCGGCTATTCACAACAGTTCGCGCAGCAGATCTACCAGCAGATTCTCGGTTTCGGCGAATACGGCTTTCCCGAATCGCACTCGGCGAGTTTCGCACTGCTCGCCTACTTTTCGTCCTGGCTCAAATGCCATGAGCCCGCGGCGTTCCTTGCCGCGCTTCTAAACAGCCAGCCGATGGGCTTTTATGCGCCGGCCCAACTGGTGCAGGATGCCCGCCGGCACGGCGTGGAAGTGCTGCCCGTCGATGTGGGTGCAAGCGGGTATGAATGCAGCCTGGAGCAGCCCGCGCCCGCCGTGCGCCTGGGTTTGCTCATGGTAAAAGGGCTGTCCGAAGCGGGCGCCCGGAGAATTGCGGCGGCCCGCCCGAACGGTCCTTTTTCCTCGGTCGAAGACGTGGCGCGCCGGGCGGCGCTCGACCGCCGGGACTTGCGCGCGCTGTCCGCGGCCGGCGCTCTTGCCAGTTTGAGCGCCCACCGGCGCGAAGCGTACTGGGCGCTCGCCGGCGTGGAAACCCGGCCGCATCTGTTGCGTTCTGCGCCGGTCATCGAGACCCGACCGGCGCTTGCCTGCCCTACCGAAGGAGAAACCATCGCGGCCGACTACGCGAGTGTCGGTTTCACACTCGGCCGCCATCCTCTGGCTTTGTTGCGTGACCGGCTCGACCGCATGAGGCTCGCGACGGCGGCAAAGATACACGCCCTGCCCCACGGCCGGCGCGCACGCGCCGCGGGACTGGTGATCGGCCGCCAGCGTCCCGGGACGGCGTCCGGCGTGGTGTTCGTGACGCTGGAAGACGAGACCGGCTGCGTGAACATCGTGGTATGGAACGATCTGGTGGAACGTCAGCGGCGCGAGCTGCTCGGTTCGCGCCTCATGGCGGTCGAAGGCATCGTGGAACGCGAAGGGGACGTCGTGCACCTCATAGCGCGCAAGCTGATTGACCATACCGCGATGCTGGGTAATCTGCAGACAGCTTCACGCGACTTTCCCAGTGCGAGCGCCCGGCCGCGCTTGCGCTAACGGCGCTTTGCAGCCCTGCGCACTTGCGCTACAGTGACCGGGCCAGTCTTTATCTTTGCGCTGGTCGCTTGGAGGAGGATTCATGAGCCGTGAGGCCCGGGTCGAGGCATTCATCAGCGCGTACAGCGCGTTGCGCTCAGAAATAGAGAAGGTCATTGTCGGTCATGGCGAAATCATTTCCGGTGTCCTCACTGCCATGTTTGCAGGAGGGCACGTCCTGCTGGAGGGGGTGCCGGGGCTGGGAAAGACGCTGCTCGTCAGGACCCTGGCCGAAAGCCTGCATCTGACCTTCTCGCGGGTGCAGTTCACGCCCGATCTCATGCCCGCCGACATCCTGGGCACTAATGTGATCGTGGATGACGACGGCGGCCGCAGGCATTTCCAGTTCCAGCCCGGTCCCATATTCGCCCACATCGTGCTGGCAGACGAAGTGAACCGCGCGACGCCCAAGACCCAGTCGGCGCTTCTGGAAGGCATGCAGGAGCACTCTGTAACGGTGGCCGGCACCTCGCGAGCGCTGCCGCGCCCGTTCTTCGTGCTCGCGACGCAGAATCCGATCGAAATGGAAGGCACCTACCCGCTGCCCGAAGCGCAGCTCGACCGGTTCTTCTTCAAGCTGCGCGTGCGCTACCCGACCATGCAGGAGCTCAATGCCATCATCGACCGCACCACCCAGGTGCAGACCGTGAGCGTGGAGCGGGTGATGGACGGCGCCACGGTGCTGGGATTCCGGGATTTGATCCGGGAAGTGCCGATGGCCACGCATGTGCGCGATTTCGCCAGCCGCATCGTCATGGCGACGCATCCACAGTGGGACGGCGCCCCGGAGGCGACCAGGCGCTACGTCCGGTATGGCGCGAGTCCGCGCGCCGCTCAGGCGCTGGTGCTGGGCGCAAATGTGCGCGCGCTCACCGAAGGCCGCTACAACGTCAGCATGGAGGACATACGTGTCCTCGCCGCGCCGGCACTGCGTCACCGCATCATCCTGAACTTTGCGGGCGAATCGGAGGGAATCGATGGCGACGCGCTCGTTGCAAGAGTGATGGACAACGTGGAGGGCGCCACGGTCCGAAGTCTAGAGCGAGTGGCCGGCTGAAACCGGGCTGTTCGATGACTGGCCAGCCCGCCATTGATAGAGTGCTTCGGCGCGCCGGGCGCGAGATCCGCGCGCGGCGTGCGGCGCGCGGCGCATGGCGGGGCGCTTTCTGGGGAGCGGTCGCCGGTGTGGCCGCGGTGGCTGCCAAGGAATGGCTGGGGGACGACGCAGTCGTTCTCGCCCTGGCTCTATTCGGTTCGGCGATTGCCATCGTGGCCGCCGTAGGGGCCTGCCGGCGCGTCGCGCCGCTGGAATCGGCTCGGCTCGCCGACTGCGCTTACGGCCTCAATGACAGGCTCGCGACGACGCTCGAGTGGGTGAGCCGGCGCGAACGCACACCGCTCACCGAAGCGCTCATCAGAGATACCGCCGAGCAGCTCGAGGGTGTTCGCGCCCGCGCCGTCGTGCCACGCACTTCGCTTCGCGAAGCGCGTCTTCTTCCCATACCGGTGCTTGCTGCGCTCGCGCTCGTGCTCGCGCCGCCGCTCACCCAACCGCGGACCTGGTTCGGCGAAGGTTTCGCCTCCGAAGCGCGAGCCCGCGAGGGACGTTCGATTTCGCCGCTGGAAGAGCTGGCGCGCCTGTTGGGTGCGGACTTCCGGCCGAAGGACCCGTTTGCCGCGCGGGACGGGGCCGATCGCCGGGAAGCGCAAAAAGGTACCACGGCCGCGGAATCCGCGGAATTCAAGGACCGGTCCCTGTCCAAACGGGCGTCTGACTTTGCCAGCTTCGTGAACAAGGGCGACGACCGTTTGCGGCTCCTGGAGAGGACCGACCGCCTGCCCGATCTGCAATCCGATTTCGCGACATCGAAATACCGTTTGCTGTTGCGCAAAGCCCAGGAGCTGTCTTCCGCCAAGGGGCCCAATCAGCTGTCCACCGCGAAACTGGGCCAGATCCTAAGAGAAATGGAGCGCCTCGGAAGGCGCAGCGGCGACTGGGCCGACGATGCCCGGGAAGGCCTCGAAGCTCTCGAAGAGGGACAAACCGAAGAGGCCATGGAGGCGATGCAGAGCGCGCTGGGAAAACTCCGGGATAGGGAGGAGCGCCAGAGGAGCAGCCGGTTGCTGCGAGGCGGGCGTGACCGGCAGCAGGATCAGCAGGACGGCCGCGGCCAAGGCGGCCGCACGCGCAATGACGAAGACCGGGCAGGCTCGTACTCGCTGGCGCAGTCCAGGGGCGCGGACAAGGGCAAGCCATCGGCGAGGCTGCGTTCCACTCCATACGATGCAGGTGTCGAGGGCCAGCGGCGCGGACGCATGCCGGCTCTGGATACGCAGATGACCGGGCGCCCGGGCGGCGCAGGCCTGCAGTTGCACGCGCTCGGTGAGATCGGGCAATACCGCCGAATGATGGAAGACGCCATCGCACGCGAGCAGGTGCCGCGCGCCTACCATGACCAGGTCCGCGACTACTTCAAGTCCTTGCACAACGAGTGACCATGCCGGCGCACCCTGCCGCGCTCTTGAGCCCGGGTTTCATCGAGCAACTGGAGCGGCTCAGCCTCATCGCGCGGCGTCCCGTGCGAGGCTGGGCAGCGGGTCAGCGTCGCAGCCGGCGCGCGGGGCACAGCGTGGAATTCTGCGATTACCGCGCGTACGGCGCGGGCGACGATCTGCGCTATGTCGATTGGAACATCTATGCACGCACCGACCGGCTGTACCTTAAGCTGTTCGTCGACGATGAAGATCTGTGTCTGCATCTGCTGGTGGACGCGTCGGCTTCCATGGACTGGGGCGAGCCTTCCAAGCTGCAATGGGCGGTCCAGGTCGCGGCCGCGCTGGGGTTCGTGGGTCTTACGGGCCTGGAGCGGGTCGGATTGGGCGTGCTGCGCGAGCGTGTGGCAGAGGGCTGGCCACCCGGACGCGGACGCAACCGGATACCGGCCCTGCTCGATTATCTGGCGCGCATCGAGCCCGGCGGTGCCACGAACCTGAACGACTCGCTGGCGCGTTACGCAATGCATAGCGCGGGGGCGGGCCTGGTGGTGCTGGTATCCGACCTGCTCGACCCTTCGGGCTACGAAGCGGGGATCAAGGCGCTGCTGGAGCGAGGGCTGGAAGTGCACGTGATCCATGTGCTGAGCCCCTCGGAGATGCAGCCTGAGCTGAACGGCGACTTGCGCCTCATAGACCAGGAGACCGGCGAAGCCCGATCGCTCTGGGTGGATGCGGATACCTTGCGCCGCTACCGCGAACGGCTGCATCGCTTCCTGGACGGCGTCGATGCGTTCTGCCGGACGCATGAGATCGCGTATCACCGTGTCCTGACCGACGTCGCGCCCGAGCAGGTCGTCATGGGTCCGTTGCGGGGCCGGCTGCTGGCATGAGCTTCCTTTCGCCGCTCGGCCTGGCGCTCTTCGCGCTCGCTCTGCCGCTCGTCCTGCTTTATTTCATCAAGGCGCGGCGCCGTGACCGTAAGGTGCCGAGCCTGCTGCTGTGGCAGCCGGAGCTTCGCGACCGCGCTTCATCGGCCTTTTTCCAGAGGCTGCAGCGCGACCCGCTGCTCGCGCTGCAGCTTCTCGCGTTGCTCGCGCTCGCCCTGGCGCTGGCACGCCCTGCCGTCACCACGTTGGGCGAGGCCAAGCGCAAGGTAGTGATCGTTCTGGATACCTCGGCTTCAATGAAGGCGCGCGATGTCTCGCCTTCCAGGTTCGACGCCGCCCGTTCGCAGGCCGACGCGCTCGTTCGTGGCCTGCGCGAAGGCACCAAGGTGATGGTGATCGAGGCGGGCATCCAGCCAAGAGTGGCGGCTCCGCTGACCGCGGACCATGGCCTTGCGCAGGACGCCCTGCGCTCTGCCGCGCCGCGCGACCTGCCCAATCGGCTGGACGAGGCCATCCGCACGGCGCGCGCCCTCATCGGCACGGACCCGCATGCCGAAATCCATGTCTTTACCGACGGCGCGTTCGCAGAGCTGCCCGGCGAAGGCGACTCCCGCATACGCTGGACGGGGGTGGGCGGGCGCTCCCACAACGTCGGTATCACCAACCTGTCGGTGCGCAAGACCTACCAGGGCGCGGGGAGTTACGAGGCACTGCTGTCGCTCGCAAACTTTTCTTCCGAGCCGCAAAGTTTCGCTTTCTCGCTCAAAATTGAGGAGCGAACCGTGGCCGAGCGCGAGGTGAAACTCGCTCCAAACGTGCGCCGCTCCCTGATCCTGCCTTTCAGGCACGCCGGCGCCGCGCGTATCACCGCCCGGCTGCGCATTAACGATGACCTGAGCGTCGACGATGTCGCCTACGCCGTACTTCCGCAGCCCGACAGGATTGCAGTCACCCTCGTGACCGAGGGGAATTTTTTCCTGGAGAAGGTGCTGCGCGCCGACCCCGAGGTGGCGCTCGAGGTGAGAACACCCGGCCAGTATGCGGGCGGAATGGGCAAAGCCGATGTCGTCGTGCTCGATTCGGTCACCCCGGAAAAAGTGGGCCCGGGCCGTTTCGTGCTGGTGAACACCGTGCCGCCCGATGTGCCCGTCGACATCCTGGGCAGCATGCAGAATCCCGTGGTCGTCGACTGGGACCGCGCGCATCCGGTCATGCGGCACGTGGAGCTCTCGAAGGTCTCCATCCAAAGCGCGCTGCGCGTCCGGCCCGTCGCCCCGGGCAGGCCGCTGGTCGAAGCGGCTCTTGGCGGCCCGCTCATCTATGCGCTGGAGGAACCTGATCGCAAGGCCATCCTGGTCGGATTCGATCTGTTCAAGGCCGACTTCCCATTGAGAGTCGCCTTTCCGCTCATCATGTCGAACGCACTGCGCTGGCTGCACCCGAGCGGGTTCGACCACGCGAGCCTGCAGCTCGCCGCGGGCCAGCCGGTGCTGTTGCCTGTTCCGCACGGCGTTGACGCAGTGACCGTCACCACACCTTCTGGCCGGACGCTGCGGGGGCGCGTGACCCAGGGGTCCGCCAGCTTCACCGAAACAAGCGAGGTGGGCGTCTATACGTTGAGCACTGCGCGCGGCGAGATCCGCATGGCGACCAATCTGATGGACAGCGAAGAGTCGAACATTGCGCCGCGCCCGCTGCCCGCAGCGACCGGGAGCCCGGCCACCCAGGGCGTACCGGTGGAAGTCGAGGTGTGGTCGTTGCTCGTTTCTCTGGCCTTGTTGCTGCTGGCCGCAGAAGCCCTCCTCTACTGGCGCCGCCAGTCCGCAGGGCGACTGCGGCTGCCGCAAGACCACACTGATCGCGTCGCTCTGCTGCTGCGCGCTGCGACGTTGCTCATCCTGGGCTCGGTCTTCCTGAGACCCGCGCTGCCGCAACGGCTCGACCGCATGAACGTGGTGTTTCTTCTGGATCACTCCAACAGCATCAGTCCCGCGGCTCGGGAACGGGCGCTGCAATTCGCCGAGCAAGCCGTCGGCAAAGCCCGGCCGGGAGACCGGCACGGTGTACTGGTGTTCGGGTCGGAAGCCGCGGTGGACCAGGAGCTTTCTGCCCGCGGCACCGTTGAGCGACCCGGCAAGGAAGTCGACGGGCGCGCGACAAACATTTTCAACGCTGTGCAGCTGGCGCTTGCCATGCTGCCGGCCGGCCAGACCAATCGCATCGTGTTGTTAAGCGATGGAAGGCAGAACGCCGGGAATGCGCTGGCGGCCGCGCAGGCCGTGAAAGATGCCGGAGCGGACCTGCAGTATGTGGCTGCGCCCCTCACCTTCGACCGGGAGGTGGTGGCCGAGGCGATGGTCGTGCCGCGGGAAGTGCGGTTTGGAGAACCTTTCTACGCGAAGGTCCTGGTCTGGAGCCATAAGCAGGCCGCCGGCCGCCTGTCGCTGTTCCGCAACGGCCGGTTCGTCGGTTCGCAGCAGGTGCAGCTCAATGCCGGCAAGAACGTGTTCAGTTACCGCCAGGCGCTGGACGTGGATGGCATTCACGTCTACCAGGCGGCCCTGGACGTCGACGGCGACACCATCGAGGAGAACAACCGGGCCATCGGCACGGTGCTCGTGCGCGGCCGGCCTCAGGTGCTGATTGCCGAGCGCGATCGCACGCATGCCCGATCGCTTGCCGCGGCGCTGCGCTCGCAGCAGCTCCAGGTCAACGTGGTCGATCCTGCCGGCATACCGAGCGAGATGGCGGCACTGAAGAACTACGACGGCCTCATCCTTTCGAACGTCTCAGCCATCCAGTTGAAACCTGCGCAGATGGCGCTCATCAGGGACTATGTCCGGGATCACGGCGGCGGACTGATCATGGTCGGGGGCGATCACAGCTTTGGTCTCGGAGGCTATTATCAAACGCCCATCGAAGAGGCCCTGCCAGTCACGATGGACGTGAAGCAGCGCGTCGATGTTCCGAATCTTTCCATCGTGCTGTCGATCGACCGGTCCGACTCCATGACGACGCGGGCCAACGGTTCCATCACCTACCTGGACCTCGCCAAGGAAGCCGCGCACCTGGTGGTGGACCTGCTGGACGAGAACAGCGAAGTGGGTGTGATGAGCTGGGACACCGAGTTCAAGTGGGACGTGCCGCTGCGCCAGGCCACGAACAAGAACCGGATTCATAACGCCATCGCGTCCATCGTTTCGGGCGGCGGCACCGACGGCTACCCTGCCTTGCGGGAAGCCTATTCGATACTCGCCCCCCGTCCCGCTCTGCTGAAGCACGTCATATTCCTCACCGACGGTCAGATGCGCCGCGAGCAGTTCCAGGAGCTGATCGAACGCATGGTCCGCGACCAGATCACGGTATCTTCGGTCGCCGTCGGCAAGTGGTCGGACGAAAAGCTCCTGGCGAGCATCGCGCAATGGGGACGCGGACGGTTCTATCGCACCGAGGATTCACAATCGCTGCCGCGCATCTTCGCCGTGGAGACGCAGCTCGCCTCCAATACGACCGTCGTCGATCAGCCGTTCCGCCCGAAGTTGACCGACCCGGGGCATGAGGCGACGCAGGATATCGACTGGAAGAGCATGCCGCCCCTGGGCGGCTACGTCGCCACCACGCCCAAATCCACGGCGGAGCAGGTGCTGATCAGCCATTGGGAAGACCCGGTGCTCGCGACCTGGCGCTACGGCCTGGGGCGCGCCGCCGCGTTCACCTCCGACGCGAGCTCGCGCTGGTCGCAGCAATGGCAGCACTGGCGCGACTTCAACAAGTTCTGGGCGCAGCTGGTGCGTTGGACGTTGCGCAGCGGCTCCACCGACCGCACCACCGCCACGGTGGAGCGGCGTGATGGATGGGGCGAAGTGACCGTCGATGCCCTGGATCCCAAAGGCCGGTTCATCAATTTCCTGGAGCCGCAGGTGGGAGTGGTGGCGCCGAATCGCGAGCGCACCGTCGTCGACCTCGAGCAGATCGGTCCGGGCCGCTACCGCGGCCGCTTCCCCGCGAGCCAGGAAGGCGTTTACCTGGTCGGCATGGCGCAGCGGCTGGACGGCCAGGAGGCCGCCGGGTCGCAGCTGTCCGGGCTGGTCGTTCCCTACGCGCAGGAATTGCGCGAGCTCGGCGTGGACGAGGCGCTGCTCAGGGAAGCTGCAGGGCTCGCCGGCGGCGGGCCCATGAGCGACCCGAGTGAAGTCTTTTCGCAGGGACGCCGCCCGTTCATCGTCTCCCTGGATCTCTGGCCATGGCTGGTGGCCCTCGCTGCCCTCATGCTGCTGGTGGACGTGGCGTTGCGCAGGCTCGGCGCGGGCCTGCTGGTTCGCTCCGCGGATCTATTCAGGCGGCGCCGCAGCGTTTAATGATCCCGCAATACCGGTGCTTCGCGATTCTTTTCGCGCAGCTGCATGAACCCGTAATTCACCGCTTCGCCCAGATCGAACCGAAAACGCCCGGCAGCTGAAAGGCTTCGTGCCTGGCGGGCGAGCTCAGCCTGCGATATGGCCTGTTTTCGGGGCAATGCAAACAGAATCTTGTTCACGTTCCCTGTCACATCCAGAATGTAGACATCGTCGAAGACTTCCTGGTAGGTCCGCACCATTGCATCATAGAGACGGTTGAGCGGCTGACCCCAGACGTTTGCCACCACCAGGCCCTGGGGCATGACGGCCCGGCGCACGCTCCGCAGAAATTCCATGGTGGTCAGGTGAGTCGGAATGCTGTCGGCGCCGAAAGCATCCAGGATGATGAGGTCATAAGGCTCGCTCGCCGCCTGTATGAAACCGCGGCCATCGGCGACATGCGCCCGCATCCGGTCGTCTTCCCGGAAGCCGAACAGCTTCTTCGCCACGTCCACCACATCGGGATCGATGTCCACCACGTCGATCACGGCCTGCGGATAGTGCTTTCGCAGAAAGCCCGGCAGCGTTCCCCCGCCCAGCCCCACGATCAGCACGCGGCGCGGCTCTTCGATGAGTGCGAGCCCGATCAGCACCGTTCGCGCATAGGGCAGCTCGATATGATCGGGATCGCCCGGCTTCACCACGCTTTGTCGCGCGCCGCCCCGCTCGAAGAGCAGCGTGCGCAACCCCCGGGAGTCCTCGGTGACAATGATGCTCCCCCCGGGCGAGACGCGTTCATGGATGACCGTTTGCGCCGAGCAGGCGAACAACGACAGCGCCAGGACGGCGGCCGCAAGGCGAGAGACGGTCTTGAGCATCGTTCGCATGCTGCGCGCAACACCCTTGCGCGGCTCGCATTCCGGAAATCCTGTATTCGGCGTCGGCACATTCTAGTACGATTGCTTTCCACGTCGCGGTGAATGCGGCCCGCATCAAAGCGGACTGATAGGGGACCGGCCACCGTATTGACCTGGATCAAAGGAAATCGCCGGTTTTTCTGGCAAATGGACGGTCTCGATCGTCGCAGCGGCCGG